>Ga0315539_1001430_pt1 | contig 17635 bp, 25 predicted proteins | sample SalMarSW160150MG_FD_203097 | JGI IMG/M metagenome (GOLD analysis project Ga0315539, IMG submission 203097) | Salt marsh sediment microbial communities from the Plum Island Ecosystem LTER, Massachusetts, United States - Salt Marsh Sediment SW1601-150 ... | reverse complement strand
CTGACAATCTGTTGATGGCATGGCAAGCTCCCTCTTAAGTACAGATGAGAATAGCTTACCATAAAACCGTCAGAATTGCATAGAGTAGCCCGTTACCGTGAAACCACAGAATCCGTCAGAACTAGGCAGGTTACGTCTGTGCCCTGCACGGCTTTGGATATCAGGACTTTGATCTCCACGCCCTTCACCGTCTTGTGCGGCTGCCACGTCAGCTCCTCGACGTTGATGTTGGGTTTCACTGCTCAACCTCCTCAATCTACCTCTAACCTGCTCCCGACGCCCACCCGAATGAAGTCCTCCCCGTATTCCCTCTCGAAGATGCTTCGGGCCAGGTCGCCGGAGCAGTGGCAGGGAGCCGCTTTTTGCACCCCCAACTCCCGAAAATCCTCGACGATGCCCTCGATGGTGGCCTGGCTCACCCCGCCCAGGTGGAAGCCGCCCATCACGAGATAAACCTCCTCGCCCGTTATCTCCTTTGCTTTGGCGACGATGTTCACTACCCCAGGATGGGCACAGCCAGTGATGACCACCGAACCTCGCCCCGTGATCAGCACCAGCGACTGCTCAATAATGCTGCTTCCCATCTCCCCGGTGGTGTAGATGCCTTCCGCTATCTCCATCGGCTCGTGGATCTCCACTACGCGGGCGTGGGCCTTGGCCTGCTCCTTGAAGCCGGCCGGGAAAGAGCGGGGGAGATAGACAGAGGTTTCCTCGTTGATGGCCAGGATGCCCCCCAGCCCGCCAACGTGGTCGCCGTGGATGTGAGAGAGAACGATGGTGTCAATTGTGGCTGGGTCCAGTCCCAGCGTCTCCATATTCGAGAGCAGGGTCGCGGCGTCCCCGCCGGTGTCGAAGAGCAGGGTAAGGTCGCCTCGCTCCACCAAACACGAGAATCCCCAGGCCGTTTTCAGCCGCTCGTCGTACTCGTTGTTGTCGTAGACGATGGTGATAGTCAGCTTTTCAGCGATCTCGGTGGGCGTCGGCTCAGGCGTGGGAGTTGAGCTAGGCACCAGGGTCGGGGTGGCAATGGGCGCGGGAGTTAGGGTGGCGGTCGGGATGGGCGTCCTGGTCGGAATCGGAGTGGCGGTGGGCGTGGGAGGCGGCGTTGGCTCAAGCGTCGCTCGCTCAGGCGCAGGGGTCAGGGCAGCGGTTGGGATGGGCGTTGCAGTCGGAAATGGGGTGGCAGTGAAGCTAGGAAGTGGAGTCGGCGTAGCGGTCGCCCGCTCCGGCGTGGGAGAGGCTGTCCCCGACGGCGCACACTCAATTGCCAACAAACAAATCAGCCCGATCAGCGCTGAGAGTGCCAATCGAGCCAGGACTCGCTGGTTCATCTCCCCCTCCTCTGCTCAGCCAACAGCCCCAGCAGGATTCGCGCGGCGCGCTCGACCACGACGGAGCATGACCCAAGTCCACCGGGGGCGTGCACCCGTTCGTACAGAGGGCCGCAGCAGGTGGTGCCGAACTCAGCGGCGAAGCGCTCCCGATAGCGGGTGACCAACTGACGGGCCGGCTCATCGTCCTCCTCCAGGCTGTTGCGCCCGTACAGCGCGCCGATGATCATCACCCCGGCGCTGAGCGCCCCACACATCTCTTGCTTGCTTCCCCCCACGCCTCCCGCGAAGCCGGTGGTCATTCTCACGATGCGAGGGTCAAGGTCGCCCAAGACGTGCCCGCCCACGGCGAGCATTATCGCCTCGGCTCAGTGATAGCCTCGGCTCACCAAATCGCCGGCCCGTCGGGCCACTTCATCCTTGCTTCCCGTCATTGATCGCTACCTCCAGTCTTCCCACAGCCAGGCGCACGTTGAGATCGCGCCCCTCCTCGATGGCTAAGATTCTGGCCCCAGCCTCCTCGAAAGCGCGGGCCAGGTCGGCGACGGAGCAGAAACGGCTGCGCATCAGGAGCAACCTCTCGCCCAGAGCGGTCCATTTAACCGCCCAGCGACGAATGTCCGGCTCCTCGACGACCAATCGTCCACCCGGACGCAACACCCGCAAGGTCTCCTTCGCGGCGGCGTGCTGGTCGTGAAGATGATGGTAGGTGTCCACCATCACGATGCGGTCGAAAGCTCCATCAGCGAAAGGGAGACGCTCGGCCAGGGCACAGCAAGCGATCATCTGCTTCTGGCGAGCCTCCCTCAACATCCCCCAGGATGGATCGCAAACGACCACCACGTAATCGTCGCCAAAGGTTTGGGAGACCCGACCCGTGCCGCCGCCGATGTCCAATATGCGCTCCGACGGTTGGGCCTGGAGCAGACTCATGAGCCGTTCCGGACCCAGGAAGTGGAACACGCGGTCGTAGAAGCGGGCGACGAGGTCGAAATGGTCAGGTCGCACCGCTCGTCTCCTGCATGCTTTTCCCCACCCCGCCCGTGAAACCGATGGTCATCCTCAATAATCCACAATCGGACAATCCAATCCCTCCAGTCAGAGTCGCATCGCGACGCGGTTTACGCCTGATGCGCCAGCATCATAATTAGCGGAAGAAAGCCCGCCCGTCGAAAATGAACGCATCGCGGGCCTTGGCGACGCAGCAGGGGAACATCGGCGGCAACTCATCGTCCGGGCCGAAGTAACGCGCCCCCAGGATCTCCTCCATGTCCGGCTGGAGCGTGCCGCCCACCACCTGGCACTCGAAGAAGATTATCACTGGCTGCACCTGGTCGCCGTTGGGATAAGTGATGGCATAATCGGGGCTGGAGTAAACGCCGATGAGCGCCACCGGTTCCACCTCCAACCCCGTCTCCTCGTGCACTTCGCGCATCACCGCTTCATCGGCACGCTCGCCCAACTCCATCGCTCCGCCGGGAAAGCTCCACAGATTGACGCCGTCGCTGCGCCGCAGGAGCAGGATACGACCCTGCTCATCGCGGATACAGGCAGCGGCGGCGGGATGCAACAGCGGATCGTGCCCTATGCAGCTCCGCAGGCGAACGAAATAGTCCGACATCCCACTCACGGCCCGGCTAACCTCCTCGTTTCACGCCCTGTCTTCCACATGCCAGTTGGCGATGGCCTCGCGCAGCGTGCTCACTGTTAGCTCGGCGCAATGGAGGCTTTCCTCAGGCAGGCCGTCCAGGGCGGCGATCAGGTCTTCCGGTTTGATCTCGCCGGCTTCCTCCAGCGACACGCCCTGCACCAGGCGAGTGAGCATGCTCCCGCAGGCCACACTCGGCCCGCAGCCGTCGGTCATAAAGGTGGCCTCTTTGATGCTGTCCCCGTTCAGGCGCAGGTAGACCTCCATCGTGTCGCCGCACCAGCCATGAACGATCCCGTAGGTGTCCGGCCTGGCCATGCGGCCCAGGTTTTGGGGATTGTGGGCCTCCTCAATGATTTTGGCCGAGTAGAGCGCCCGCTCCTGTTCGTTGATCTGCCCTTGCAGTTCCGCCACCAGGCGGTCGAAGTCGCTCTCTTCTCTTTGACGCTCCATCATATTTGAATCTCGACCTTTCCCTTCTTAAAACCCTTGAGCGGCGACAGCATCCCCAGGATAGTGCCTCTCACTATGTCGGAGATGAAAGGATTCATGGGCATCTGTTCTCCGTCTATCCTGACCTCCGTGCTTGGCCGAAGGGAGACGCAGTTCTTCACACTCCTATTTCCTTCGACGATCTCCCGGGCCATTTCGTAGCAGGTCTCGAAACCACAGTCCCCGCAGTCAAGATTGGGCAGCTTGAACGCCTTCTCTTCCACCAGGTCGGCGATCTCCCCTATCTCGTCCAGGCTCAGGCGAGGGACATCGAGCTCGTGCCCTTCGGGAGCGGGGCCCACCGCGCATATGGCTAAGCCATCGAAGAGATCCTGATCATCCGACTCTCCCCGCAGGCACACGATCTTGGGGAAGGTCTTCTCCGCCTTGAAGCCCTCAATGAGGAGGATGTCCGCCTCCAAATAGGGGATGATGTTCTCCAAGCTCAGCGGCTTCTTCCAGAAGACCGCCGACTCCTGGGGCGAGATGAACCCCACCTGGTCAGCGAACTCGCCCAGCCTGGCCGTATCCTTTCCGAGAAAACCTATTCCTTCAGATGAGTGCTTGACAGCAGCCACGCGACGGCCTCTTTTGACCAACTCCTGGGCTAGGGCGCGCGCCAGGGTCGTCTTGCCACTGTTCTTGTATCCCACAATGCCAATTGCTCTCAAAGCTTTACCTCCTACAACTTCGTGAGGATCTGCGGCTCGCCATCGGTAACGGCTAGCGTGTGCTCGAAGTGGGCCGAAAGCGATCCGTCGGCGGTGACCACCGTCCAGCCATCAGACAGCGTTCGCGTCCGCCAGTCCCCCACCATGACCATCGGCTCCAGGGCAAAGGTCATGCCCGGCCGCAGACGCGGTCCCCGATTGGGCCGCCCAAAGTTGGGAATCTGGGGAGCCTCGTGCATCTCCTGGCCGATGCCGTGGCCCGTGTACTCCCGCACCACGTTGAAGCCGTTACCCTCCACATGGCGCTGGATAGCTGCGGAGATGTCGCCCAGTCGTTTGCCGGCGCGGGACTGGGCGATGCCTGCCTTCAGCGCGCCTTGGGTCACCTCCAGGAGACGTTGAACCTCCTCATCCACCTCACCCACCGGCAGGGTGATGGCCGCGTCCCCTTGATAGCCCTTGTAGATAGTACCCACGTCAAGGCTGATGATATCGCCCTCTTTCAGCACCCGCTTGGGGCTGGGGATGCCGTGCACAATCTCCTCGTTGATCGAGGCACAGATGGTAGCAGGAAAGCCTCGATATCCCTTAAAAGAGGGAATCGCCCCCTCTTGCTCAATGACATGGGAGGCGACTTCCTCCAGATCTAAGGTGCTGATACCCGGACGGACCACCTCCCGAAAGGCCTCGTGGACTTGGGCCACGATGCGGCCCGCCTGGCGCATGAGCGCCAACTCGCGGGAAGATTTCAGAACGATCATTCTTGGCCTCCACGTCTTCGATGGCGACGCCCCCCCTGCTTCCCTGTGGTCGGAAGTGCTTCGCCGGATTCGGCTGCAGGCTGTTCGCTAAGTCGCCTGTCCAAGGCCCCGGCGATAGCATCGGCTGCACGGGGCAAAAGCTGGCTTCCTATGAAGCTGAGGGCCGCGCCGGCCAGCGTTGCCAGCGTGCCGGGCCGAGGCCTCTCTGCCACGGCAGCCACCGGCTCCTCCCTGACGGCGATCGGCCTTGCCACTTTGATCGCCCCGGCGGGGCAGGCCTGGACACAGACCTCACACTCGGTGCACAGTTCAGAGTTGATCTGTGCCAATCCACCGACAAGCTGGATAGCCCCTTCAGGACAGACTTCCACGCAGTCACCGCAGCCATCGCAGCGGTCTAACTCGATGGTCAGCATCGGTTCGTTACCTCCGCGCTACTTCTCCAGCTTGTCTAGCCGGGCCATCACTTCGTCGAGTTGGTCACGCAACATCCCAGCCTCCTCGCGCAAGCGGCCTGTCTCGTCCTGCTCGTACCCTTCGACAGGGCCCTGGGCAAGCTCTTCGTGGGCGTGCTCGATGCTCTCGCGACAGGGTTCGGCACCATGGAGCGCGCCGCCCAGGTAGCGTTCCAGGGCATAGCGCACCGTGCCCGAGGCTGCAGTCACGGCCTCGATGCCGTACTGCTCGAAGAAGCCGATGGCCCGCCCTCCCATCCCGCCAGTGAGCATCACGTGCACTCCCTGGCTGTGGATGAAGCCCGGCACCTGTCCCGGAGCGTGCTGGCCGTAGTAAGGGTTATCCACAGACTGGACGGCCTTGACCTCCTGACCTTCCATGTCCACCAAGATGTAGAAAGGGCAGCGCCCGAAGTGGGGGCTGACCACGCTATCCAAACCGTTGTTGTCGTCGGCAGAGATCGCAATGCGCATTTTTAGCTCTCCTTCTCCAGTTTATCGAGCCGCTCCATGACCTGAGCCAACTGCTGGCGCAGGTCACCGGCCGCTTGCTTCAAGGCCACGACTTCTTCTTCACGGGAAGCGGGCGGCGCGGGCTGCGGCGCAGGTGAAGGTGTTGCTCCCCAGGCGTCGGACCCGTAGGCACCCTGGCCCATACCCATGCCTCGCCCCATGCCCCGACCCATTCCACGCCCCATCCCCATGCCGCGTCCCATGCCCATCCCGGCGTGAGCCTGGACGTTGGCTCCGGCTACGGATTGAAGCTGCCCTGCCTTGTAAGCCTCGACGGTCTCTCTCACTGTCCCACCTGTGAGCAAGTAGATGGGCACGTTGGCTGCCTGGAAAACGTTGTAGGCGTTGGGGCCGACGTTGCCGGTCAGCACCGCCTGTGCACCCTGCCCGATGACGAACTGGGCCGCCTGGATTCCCGCCCCACCTGCAGCGGACATGGCCGGATTGGAAACGGCCTCAAATCCCATAGTCTCCGTATCAACGAAGATGTAGGTAGGGCACCGCCCAAAGACTGGGCTGGCCGGCGCGTCCAGATTTGCGCCGTTGGCTGTGACGACGATCTTCATTTGCAATTCCTCCTTTTTGACGGTATAATTTGAATGCACCTCTCCTGCCGGCTATTAGACCACCGTGCAGGTTGGGGGCTCGGGGCGGGTGGCGAGTCTTCCGATTCCGTTCACCCGCCCCGACTTCTATCCCCCTGTTATCCACTGCTAGGCCTCCTTCTCGAGTTCCCCGATGCGCGCGCTGATCTGATCGAGTTGAGCCTTTAGTGCTTCGGCTTGATCCATCAGCATTTGCAGTTCCTGCTCGCGCGGCATCGGGCCGGGCGCCGGAGCGCCGTAAGCCCACGGCCCGGCTCCCCAGGCCGCGGCCACCTGTGGCGCGGGCCACTGACCGTAGCCAAAGCGCATCCAGCCCGGCAGGCCAGTGGCGTAGTACCAATTACGCCAGCCGCGCCCGCCGCCGCCCCAGCCACGCCCACCGCCACGCCCGCCACGTCCCCAGAAACCTCGCCCAGGAACGGGGCTGACATATCCGGGAGCACCGTAGCCGGCGCAGAAGCCAGCCGCTCGCCCGGTCATCGGGCCCATACCCATCGGGCCAGTTCCATCTCCTGCAGGCATCTAAGTCACCTCCTTTCTTTGCGAAACGATTTGCGTTTCAACTGCGGGGCAGGATGCACGCTGCCTCTACCAGTTGCGTCGGCCTCGGCCTCGTCCCCGGCCCCTGCCACGAACGAAACGAATTCCCCGACGTAGGCCCAGGACAGGCCGCACTGGCGCGCCCGCCACTCCCGCGTATCCGTAGGGCGCCCTCCCCGTTCCAGGCGAGGGGAACGCTATGGCGCAATATCCCTCCCCGCGTCCGGTCATGGGACCCAGCCCCCTGGGTCCGGTTCCATCAAAAGCTGGCATCTCATTCACCTCCTCTCTCCGAATGTCTTGTTCCTACCCCCACTACCCCATTTCAAGACGACGCTGCCCGTCTGCGCACCGACGTCGCGAGCGATAACCGGGCACTTGACCTTCAACAGGAAGAAGAGTCGCTCTCCCTCCTCGCTCAGCGTCTCGTAGTTGGCTTGCCCCCTAGCGATGACCAGGTCGGCTCGCTCGTAGAGGTCTTCATCTACTAACTTTTTCTTTTATGCTTGCCATCAGCTCTTTGGCGATGGGAGCGAAGGCATCGGGCGAGTACTTCTCAACCATCCCGGCATCACAGAGTTTAGAGATCTCGGGATCGAGGGGCAGCCGGCCCAAAAGCGGCATATTGAACTTCTTCGCTGTAGTGGCCGCCTTGCTGGGTCCGAAGATCTCAATGCGCTCTCCGCATTTGGGGCAGGTAGTGTAGCTCATGTTTTCCACCAACCCCAAGATGGGCGTGCCCATGTGTTGAGTCATCTGCGCCGCCTTGCGCACCACCATTCCCGCCAGTCCCTGGGGCGAGGTGACCAGAACTACGCCGTCCAGGGGAATGGATTGCATAACGGTCAGCGCGGCATCGGCCGTGCCGGGGGGAAGGTCCACAACCAGGTAATCCCGATCGCCCCAGTAGACGTCGCTCCAAAACTGCTGAATAGCCTTGCCAATGAGCGGCCCCCGCCAGATGACCGCCTGGTCCTCGCTGGGGAGAAGCAGATTGATGGACATGACCCCGATGCCTGTTTCGCTTTCCACTGGCAGGATGCCCAGGGGACTGTTATCTGGATGCCTCTGCGTGGGGAAGAACATCTTGGGAATGCTGGGGCCGGTGATGTCGGCGTCGAGCAGACCCACACTATGGCCTTCCCTCCTCAAAGCAACCGCCAGAAGTGCTGCTACTGTAGATTTTCCTACCCCCCCCTTGCCGCTCAACACAGCGATGACGTGCTTGACACGGTTCACTCCCTCAGCCGAGCCGGGCTCTCTGCTGAACGACATGAAGTGGGTCCTCTCCTTCTGGGTCATCTCGGCCAGCCCGATGGCTACCCTCCCGACCCCCGGCAACCCTTCCACCGCCGCCCGTGCTTCGTTCACAATCTGATCCTTGACGGGCACGTCCATGAAAGGCAGGACAACGGTGAATCTCACCTGCCTGTCATCCACCCTTATATCCCTGATCATGCCCAGCTCCATCAAACTATGGCCTGATTCGGGATGTTTTACTCCTCGTAACGCTTGCTGTACTTGCTGTTCGTCTACCAACTCTTGCTCCTTTCCTCGACAATGTTATATTTGTCATTGCGAGCGGAGCGAAGCAATCTCCAAGGTGCAACTGCTGTCAACGGTGGAGATTGCTTTGTCGCTGCGCTCCTACTAAGAAACAAACTCGGTAACTGAGAAAACTCACTGGACTGCGGACGCAAGTCCGCCTTTCCATGCTCAAAGCAGACTTGCGTCTGCACTCCAGCCTGTGAGTCCTCCAGTACTGGAACTGATTTCTTCCCTAATGAGCGGCGCGAACGCGACATGGAACAGCTCGCAATGACACTTTATCAAGTGTAATGCCGCGTCCGGGCCATGGTCAGCAATCGCACGCCCCCGCCGCGCTTCACCTGCCCGAAGTTGGCTCCCTGGCCGATGAGCCGCAGCACGTTTTCCGTGTCGGCGACCAAAGTTCCGCAGATGATGTCCGCCCCATAGTCAAAGAGCAGGGGCGAGAGGGGCGCCGTGGGGCCCAGGACGATGACCAGAGCGTCGGGGCGGCACAACTTCACCAATCCCTCAAAGGTGTGGTTGATGAGCGAGGTGCCGGTGATGGCCGCCACGTCGGCCTGGGGAAGCACCTCCGCCGCCATGTCCGCGGGCAGGTCTCCCCCCACTGGCCTCTTCTCCAGCACCCACAGCTTCTCGGCCGCCTCCCTCACCCTGGGAGTGAAGGGGAAGTGCCCCACGATGGCCACTTTCCTGCCCGCTCCCTCTTTCAGGATGACCTCCCCCGCGTTCAGCTCCACGCAGCGGCTCTCGTCAACTTCCATCAAGGAGTTTATGGCCGCCAGGCCGATGGAGGCCTCCAGGAGGCTATCGGAGTTGGCGTATTGGGCCAGCTCCAGCGCGCTGCACTCCAGCAGGTGACCCGCCCGTGGCACCAGGGGAGTGGGGCCGGCACACTGGGGCTCATCGGGCCGCAGCGTGGAGGCCAGCCCACAGCGCCCACCATCGAGCACCACCGCCGTCCAGAAGGCACAGGCCCGCACCTCGCGAAGGGGCGCATCGTCCCTCAAGGAAGCGATCAGGTCATCAATGATGCTCACCCTCACCCTCCCGCATGTGCTCGTCATAAGCGGCGAAGAAGCCGTGCAGCACTCGGTCCGTCTCCCGCAGGTCGGCCACCCATCGGGTCAAGTACTCATCACCCTGGGCGGTCAGCCGATAAACCCGCCGTGGCGGGCCTGAGCCCTCGGTGTCCCAGGTTGAGGTCAAAAGCCCCTGTTCTTCCATCTCCCGCAAGGCGCGATAGACCACGCTGGGATCAACGGGCGCCTCCTCAAAACCAAACTCCTTCAGCTCATCTTGCAGACTATAGCCGTGGGAGGAGCTGCGATGGAGCAGCAGGAGCAAACACGGCTCCATGAAACGATATATCCGCGTAGGGCAGGGCCCACCACTTCTGCCCCCCATTCGCCTACGACGACCACGTGGCATCTCTCACCTCCCGACAAACAGTGCCTTATGCCTATAGTGACTTTTTGCACATATAAATTATATCACCTTTTGTGCGTTTTGTCAAGTAGTGGAACCTTAAAATTTCTGGGTGTATCGGCAACAAAACAGAAAAGAAAGCATCCACTCTGTGACGCTTCCTCATCGCGGCGAGCTATGCTCCCTATGACCCCCTGGCGATCTTGGCAAATACCGCCCCGTCCGCGCACAATAAGCAGCATATTCCGCTCTATACGTCCGCCGCAGATACGCCTCCTCGGCCCGAATCTTCAGATGATAGCCAGCCAAGTTGAGGACGGCGGCGGCCAGGGCCAGCAGGCTGGAGGCGATAAAGAAGGTGCCCAGCGCGAAGAGGTCCGCTCCCAGGGCGCAGGGATTGCGGATGTGGCGATAAACACCCGTGGTGATCAGCCTGGTCTCTCCCCTGGGCAAGGCCACGCGGAACGATTCGCCCAGCGCCACCTCGCCGGCGATGCCCGCCAGCACGCCGACAGTGGATAGGGCGATGCCCAACCCCTTGGCGACGTCGTTGTCCAGGAAGACGATGCGCCCGAACCAGACCACGCTACGAGCATCGAAGATGTAGAGCAGCGTCACCACCAGCCAGAGCAATGAGGCGACGGTAGTGACAGCGGCTTCCCCCGCTTTCACGTTCGTCATCACCCCTTTTGGTTCGTGCCCTCGCCACCGCACGTACAGCATGGTGGCGACGAAGGTAACGAGGAAGAGGGCGAAAGCGGTAGCCAGGAAAACTTGGTCGTAGGTCATGGCCCCTAGTCCCCCCCAGCCCCCCAATTCTGGGGGGAAAACACCTCCAGTTCGGGATGTTTCAGCGCCTCTTCGTAGATCGGTCCCCGCGCCACGAAGCCCAGCCCGTAGCGGCTGCCGCGCACCGCCAGCAGCCTGTCACCTGGCTTCACTCCCACTTCCGGCGGCACCGTCACCCGTCCGCCCTCAGCGAACCGTCCCCGTGCCAGCACGCGCATCGTAGCACCCTCCAGCCGTTCGGAAACTTCTGCCATCAGTTCCGATGTGCTGATGGCGAACCCGCCAGAGCGACGGCTGCCTGGTGTGAAAACCGCCTCGTCCCCAGCCTGGAAACCAAACTCATGCCACGCTTCCGGTGGGATCGTCATCTGCCCCTCTGGCCCGATGACCACCCAACCATAGGCCCACTTACCACCTTTGACCAGTCTAGGCATCTATCAACCCTCTTCACTCTCGCGGGCGGCAGACACATGTCCGCTTTTCTTGTACTCAATGTATTCATCGCCATAGGTTTCCTCAAGGTATTCCTCTTCCCATTTTGCGGACCAGAATCCCGGAATCATACTCACTATAGTCCCAAGAATGATGAGCCATTCTCTGCAGATAAGACCAATGCCTATCAGGGATAGATACCCGCCCAGGTAATACGGATGGCGGAATACTTTGTATATCCCTCTGGTTACCGGTTTGTCATCGGGCGTTTTGGCAAAAGCTGTGATGGACATCATTGTGATGACTAGCCCCAGGATGTAAATCACATTCCCCGTCCAGAAGAGAATCCCAGGATAGGCAATGGGTTTCCAAATGGTGAAGATGCATAACCCTATTGTGGCGACGTCAGCAATCCCTGCCAATAGAACCTGCTTCCTGGTCATCCACGAAAATGACGTCATCCGCTTAGCGAAAATGTAAGCCGAACAGTTTACCGCTAAGAAGATCGCTGAGTATATCCAGCCATTAAGCCAGCCAATCTCCAGACTTGTTAGGAACTGCATTCTTTGTCCTCCTTTCTGTTGCTCTGAGTGCTTCCAAGCCTAGGAAACCACCTAGGCACTCTCTCAGTATAGTCTACCCATTCCTGGCCAAATCGCCTCTCCAAATCAGGTTCCTCGATGAATAGGGTAAATCCATGTGTCGCAAGAATTAGGATTGGGAGCACGAGAAACATAGCCCCGAGGTTCAGGAACAATCCAAGGCCGGCAAACAGAAGAAACTGGCCACACATCATAGGATTCCTCACAATCCCGTACGGGCCATAAGCGACCAGCTTCTTGGTAGGCTCAGAAAAACCAGTTGTTCCTTGGCCCACCGTAAACTGAAGCCAGCAACACCAAGCGATAAGAAACAATCCGAAAGCAGTCAATACGAAGCCAAGCGCCCTGAGCGGAAAGCTGAATAAACTCGGAATCTTCAGCAAGTTATTGAGCCACACCGCCAAGAAGATGACTATGAAATACTCGCCAACGACTCCGATGTAATGTGCAACAGTTCCTAATCTCTTTGCATCAATCTGCTTTCTCTTCATCAATACCCTCGTAGGCGTAATGAATCAGCGTAGCCTATGTCTCAGCAGTTTCCAGACGAAGACCAGGCCCGCCAGTGCGCCTGCGAGTGCACCCAGCCCAATCCACACGCCGCGCCAATCCACCGGTATCTGCGCGCTGCCGTCCGCGAAGGGTGGAGCCGTCTGGTCAATGTACGTGCGCAAGCGGTCCATCGTCGGCGTCGGAACGGAGGCGGCACGGGCCAACGCCCCGAATTCGTTTCGGAGGTGTTTGCCCTCGTCACGGGCTGCTCTGGCGTGTGCAAGTGCAGCCTCGATAGCTTCACTGTCGAGCATGCGCTGGACAAAGGCTACTAAAATCGGCTCAGGTATCCACTCGAACATCTTGAGACTGGGCGGCGTGATGGGGACATCGAGCGCCCGCAGAACCCGAAAGCTCTCATGCATGGCGCGGATCATCAGCACCACCGCGTCGCGCGTGCGCGCCAACCGGTAGTTGTCGAGCCCGGCCAAGTAGAGCGCGCCTCCCATGGGCAGGATCAACGCTACGTGGGTCTTGAGCCAGGCATCCATATTCGGGCTGATGGTCACCGGGAATCCAGCCTCTTCGAAAGCCCCGGCGATCTGCTCCAGCCGCGGCGAGGTGCACCCATCCAATTCGCCCATCGTGGTCGCATATCTCCTGCGTCCCGACGATGCAATGTAGCGAACGATGTGCCCCTCCCGCGAGCCTCCGCCTCCCGGAAAGCCCAGCAAGACGCGCTCGCGACCCAGCGCCTCGATCATCTCATCAGGCCCAGCGGCGTTGTTGCCCATGAACAGGATGTTGGGCGTATGCTGGTTGGCAGCCAGCGCTGGCAACACCTCCGAGACGTGATTCTTGGGCACCAGCACAACTACCAGATCATAGGCATCTTCTGGCGCGAGGTGTTCCACCACGTTGACACGGGTGGTGGTTCGATGGCCGGTGATCGCTTCTTCCAGCACGATGCCGTGCTCGCGCAGGTCAGCCAATCGCTGCCCCCGCGCCAGGATCGAGATGGCATGCCCGACCTCTTGCAGCCGTGCAGCGTACAGGCTGCCCAACACTCCAGCGCCATAAACCAGGACTCTCATTGGTAACTCCTCCCTCCAAATCATTTCACCGCATAGGCAAGTTGATGGGCATAGGCAGTGTGTTCTGACCTATGTACCCTCTCCACTTGAACCGTTTGGAATCCCGCCTGTCTCAGCATGGATGCCAGTTCGTCGTTGGGGTAAAAACGCATATACTTTAGCCAGAGAGCAAATGCCAAGTTGGCCAGCGCGGATTTGGGCTGTGCCCCGGTTACGAGCACGAGACGTCCACCTGGCTTTAGCACTCTGCAAAGCTCCTCTGAAACCCGTCTCGGATTCTCGATGAAGTAGAGCACCTCAACACCGGCAGCGCAGGTAACAGCGCAGGTAAAGTGATTCTCGGCCCACGGAAGGGCTTCGATATCACCCTGTATGATCTCGACGCGGCCCTCGGACAGCGCTTTCCCATTCTTCTGCCTGGCAAGCTCAACCATGTCCGGGCTATGATCTATCCCGCAAGCCTGCTGCACAGTTTGTAAGACCATGTCGAGCAAAGCGCCGCCCCCGCACCCAATCTCGAGAAAAATGTCCTCAGGCTGGAGTTGTAACCTCCCCATAGCCACGCGGAAAAAACCGTAATGCCCTATGGGTTTCCGGCTCCCGTACAAGAGCTTCCCCAGCCACCCTGACGGTTTTCTTCCCGTCACATTAAAGAAGGTCTGGTGCCATTTGCTCATGATTTTGGCCTTTCTTGTTCTCGTTCACTCCGGATACCCTGGCGCTGCATCGCGCCGAAAATTCAGCGTGTACACCCAAAAGTTGCCGAACTCCTGGTCAAGCTCGAACCCCGCCGCCTCCACACGCCGGACGGTCTCGAACGCGAACGGATAGTCAGGGTCGGCGAACTCCTCAGTGATGGAGAGCAGCCCACCCGACTTGAGCACACGGCGCAGCTCAGCCAGCGCGCGGGCCTGGTCGGGAACCTCGGGCAGCACCGTGACAAGAAAAGCGCGATCCATGCTGGCATCGTCCAGCGGCAGGTGGTAGGCGTCGGCGACGTGGGTTTCGACGTTGGTCAGCCCGGCCTGATGGACCCGCTTCTCCACCTGGGCGATCATCTTCGGCTGGATGTCCACGGCGACGAGTCGCCCTTCCGGCCCCACGCGCTGCGCTGCATCCACGGTGAACGCTCCGGGGCCGGGGCCCAGTTCCAGCACCCGCTCGCCGGGACGGATGCCCACCCGGTCGAGAGCGGGGTACATGTAGTAGCGACGGACGGGGTTGTCCACCAGCCAGTCCAGCGATGCCGGGCAGGGCGCCGACCGACCAAACCGATGCGCCAGCCTGGAAATCAACTTGAGCGGGATCAACCAGAAGAACAGCAGACCGCCGATGGCGGCCAGCAGAGTCCAAAGAATCTTGAGCAAAGCTGTGTTTGCCCTCATTAGCACGACACTCTCTTCCCCCTTACTTTGACACTTCCTCACTGTAACATCCACAGGCTGAGGGACATGACCATCATGCCCACGACCACCCCCACGATGGACAGGTGCTCCTCGCCGAAGGAGCGCGCCACGGGCACCAGTTCGTCCAGCGAGATGAAGACCATGATGCCTGCCACTGACGCGAGCACGAAGCCCAGCACGGTCTCGTTGAGGAAAGGCATCAGCACCAGCGCCGCCAGCCCTGCCCCGACCGGCTCGGCCACACCTGAGAGGAACGACCACCAGAAAGCCTTGGCCCGGCTGCCGGTGGCCGCGTAAACCGGCGCCGACACAGCCAACCCCTCCGGGATGTTGTGGATGGCGATGGCTACGGCGATGGCGATGCCCAGCGATGGGTCCTCCAGCGCTCCTGCGAAGGCAGCCATCCCCTCGGGGAAGTTGTGGATGCCAATGCCCAGGGCGACAAACAGTCCCGTCTTGAGCAACTGGCCCTGGCGCGCCTCTTCTTCGGTGTGGTGATGCTCGGCCATGTAGTCGTGCGGGATGAGGGCATCAACCAGGAACATGGCCCCCATCCCGCCGAAGAAGGCCAGGTGGGCCGGAGCGAAACCAATGGCCTCGATCCCGCCTGGCAGCAACTCGACGAAGGAGACCAGGATCATCACCCCACCGGAGAAGCCCAGCGTGAGCGTCATGAAGCGCGGCCCAGGCTGGCGGACAAAGATGCCCATCAGGCTGCCCAACGTGGTGGACAGTCCGGCCAGGGCCGAGAGCAACAATGCGAATCCGATGGTGTCGTTCATATTGCATCCCCTTGCCACGAATGGCACGAATTTTCACCAATTTTTTATTTTTTCGTGTTAATTCGTGAAATTCGTGGCAAATTTCTCACCAAACTACTTCTCCTCCCCGTGACCGGCGAGTTCGGCGATTTCTGCGATCCTGGCATCGAGTTCGGGGCCGAGCCCCTCAATGTCCGCTTCCAGGAAGCCCCGGATGATTAACGAGATCGCCTCGCGTTCTTCCATCCCCCGCGCCTGCAGGTACTCTACCTGCTCAGGGGCAATCTTGCCGATGCTGGCCTCGTGGCTCAACTGCGCTTCGGGGTGCAGGGCTTTCAGGCCGGGAATGGACTGGATGAGCCCATCCCCTCCGGGATCCAGCAGCATGCCCGCGCAGTCCACGTGCGCCCGGCACCTGGCGTTGCCGACCATCAGGCCCCGCTGGGTAATGCGCCCACCTGTGGACACCCCCCGCTGGACGAGTTCCGCGCTGGTGTCATCGGCATTCATGTACACCTCGCCACCGATGTCAATCACCGAGCCCTTGGAGGCCAGGATGATAGTGAGGTACTTGGCCGAAGCGCCCCTGCCGTTGAGCCACGTCCTGGGGTTGGACTGGATGTCCCCGGCCGGTCGCAGCGAGACGTAGTTGCTCACGAAGGTTCCGCCCTCTTCGACCATCGTCGCCGCGCGAGGGCGCACCTCGACCTCAGGCCCCCAACTGTGGACCATCGTATTGGTCAAGGTGGCGTTCTGGCCAATGTACGATTCGGTAACCGCCCAATGGGTCCCGCGGCTCACGCCATGCCCCGTGACGCAGCCCGTGATGAGCCCCAGCTCGGCGTCCTCCTCGAGGATGATGACATTGTGCACCGCCTGGGCGATGCCCGCGCTGGCCATGTACAGCGCGGCCTGGCAGGGCAACGTGACCTGACACCCCTTCCTGACTCGAATGAAGACCCCCTGTGGTTCCGGCTGCGAAGCGACCTGGGCCGTGACCTCGTCCAGATCGGTCGGTACCAATTTCCAGTAGTACTTCTCTTTCAGCCACTCGTATTTCTCGAGAGCCACAGCGATGGGCAACAACTCCAGCCCCTCGGTCTCCGTCAGTGCGCAAACCGGCTGAAAGTCGCGCAGGATGTACGTGCCCGACCTCTCCCCCCCTTCGACAAACACTCCGACCTCAGCCAGCGCCGCCGCGTCAGCCCGCTCGATCTGATCGTCTGCTATCATCGTCTCCTATTCTCCCTCCCCTTCCTCCAGTATGCAGCGGACACATTCCTCGTACCCCGACTCGCGAATACGGTCGAAGATGATACGGGGGTTTCCTGAGCAGCCGATGCGCCCGTCCAGCATGATATGCGCCTTGTCGGCGTGGACGTAATTCAGGATGTGGCCGGTGTGGGTGATGATGAGCCCTGCCCTCCGCTTCGCCGGTCGGGCCGGGTCCTTGGAGAAGAGCCAGTTGACCATCTCCCCTACCAGTTCCAACGACTCCAGGTCCACGCCAGAATCGGGTTCGTCCATCATGGCGAACCTCGGGCGGGTGGCCAGGAGCTGCAGGAGCTCGGAGCGTTTGATCTCGCCGCCAGATAGGCCAGCGTTCACGTCGCGATCCAGAAACGACTCCACATGGGACCCCTGCACCAACGCCTCCAGCTCATCGGCCCGCTGCGGATCGCCGCCGATGGCGTAATCGAGGATCTGCCGCAGCTTGACCCCGGCGATGGTCGGGGGACGCTGTTCCGCAATGCCGATGCCAAGCCGCGCCCTTTCCGTGATATCCAGATCAGTGATGTCCTCCCCGTCGAACAGGATTTGTCCTCGGCACACTTTGTACGCCGGGTATCCCATGATAGTCATCATCAGCGACGTCTTGCCGCTGCCGTTTGGCCCCAGCAGGGCATGGACCTCGCCCTCAGGGATGGTCAGGTTGACATTGTGGAGGATCTCTTGTCCCTCCACCTCGACACAGAGATCTCTCACTTCCAACAGGTTAGCCATGGCTTCCTCCTTGAAAATGCTGCTTCCCTGCCGACGACTACGCCAGCGCGTAGTTCAGGGCCG
>Ga0315539_1001422_pt1 | contig 17710 bp, 14 predicted proteins | sample SalMarSW160150MG_FD_203097 | JGI IMG/M metagenome (GOLD analysis project Ga0315539, IMG submission 203097) | Salt marsh sediment microbial communities from the Plum Island Ecosystem LTER, Massachusetts, United States - Salt Marsh Sediment SW1601-150 ... | reverse complement strand
AATCGTCAGAACAATAACGGCTGCGGCGGCAAAAGCTCGCTGGCTGTATTGCGGGTGTGCTATAAAAGGGTCATAGATTGTTCGTGCGTATGTCGCAAATGCAAATGCCATCACGGCTATGTCACCTGGCCGGATAATCGCAAGCTGTCCCCAGCCGAAAAGAAAACCCGCCCACGAACCGTACGCACGGCTGAGATAAACATAATCGCCGCCCTCTTTCGGATATGCGGTGGCAAGTTCTGCATAACCCAGCGCCCCGAATAATGAAAGCAGTCCTCCAACAATCCATATCGCAAGTACACCCCACCAGTTGTGTGCACCGGCTGCGATGTCGGGGGCCATTTGGTATATGCCTGCTCCGATGATGATGCCGACAATAATACAAGTTGAGTCGAAAAGCGACAGCTCTTTTTTGGGAGCTACAGGCATAGATAATCAATTCCAATCAAGTGCCTAAAATTTGAAGTGACTAAAGTGCCTAAAGTTGTGGAATATGGCCAAAGCTTACTTTAGGCACTTTAGATCACTTTAGGCATTTTAGTTCACTTTTTATTTCTGCCGTTTCTTCAGCGTCACGCCAAGACCCTGGACCTGAAAAACTGTCTCTAAATTGGGATTGGTAGTAACGGCTTTGATGAAGTCTGGGCCGGTCATGTCAACATTATGGGCAAGGATTAGTCCGCCGGGACGCACTAACGGCAGCAGCTTATTCAGGTAGTCAGTATAACCTTCCTTATCTGCGTCGAGGAACAAAATATCGATCGGCTCTTTCAGATTCTTGACCGTCTCGTGGGCATCACCTTCGACAAGCGTAACGAGATTATCGACGCCGGCCCGCTTGAAGTTCTCGCGTGCCAACGCAGCTCGACGGGCATCGATATCATGAGTGGTCAGTTTTCCACCCGTAGTCCGCAATGCCAGGCAGAACCAGATGCCGGAGTATCCGTTGGATGTGCCTATCTCGACAACATGTTTGGCTCCGGTCGCTTCTGTGAACAATCGCAACAATCTGCCATCTGTCGGCGGGACGTTCATCATCCCTGCGCTTTGATTGGCGTTCATATCTTCGAGAATGTTCAGTATCATTTTTTCCTCTTCGTTGGCCGGTACAGGCGGCTGCTGACCGGACGACATACCTCTGCCGAACCTGCCGCCGAAGCCTCCGCGGCCACCTCTTGGCTGAGCTATTAAGCTCTGAAATACCGCTAATAGCATAACCGTAACCAGAATGGACAGCATAATCTTCCTAAACATTTCCTTTTCCTTTCAGTTAATAATATAAGATTCTGTATGTTAGATTATCAAAAGAGTAAGACGAATTCAAATAAGGTTTTATTGCAGGCTGGCCCCGTTAGAGACTTCGGTTATTGTTAAGATAGGTATTTTATTGGGCACAAGGAGAACAACCAGCTGGCTTACAACATGTAGATAGTGAGAGATAGTCTCTAACGGGATAAACGGGAAGGAATAAGGTGCGTCTTCACCGCATTCGGCAAGGACAGACTTTTTGGTTTACGCAATAAAAAGGGCTGGGACCTGCGGAGGAGAGGAGTGAAATATACGCCCCAGCCCCTGCTTTTTGGTTACGTTCGGCACACTCAGTACAAGTTTGTGCTATTTTTACTACGTTTAGCTGTGTGAAGATGTTCGTTCGTTAAATTCGCAAGTCCGGCAACAGAAATTTTTCTGGAATTTGTCTTGTTGGTTGTATTTGGTATCATACTTGAATTGTGGTGGAAAATAAGGCAGCATAATTAAGCTAAGGATGAATTGGCAAATGAAAGCAGCTAACTCGTCACGGCGGAGCGCGCCGGAGCAGGGCAAGCAAATCGGTGTTGTCTTTGACTTAGATGGCGTCCTGGTTGACACAGGCCCATTCCACAAACAGTCCTGGTATGATTTGGCGGCGAAGGAAGGCTTTGATATGTCGGATGAGCTTTTCTACAGCACATTCGGTATGCAGAATTACGCGATAATTCCCGTATTAGCCGGTCGGCAGGTGCCTGCGGAAGAGATCGAGCGTATGTCCGAATGGAAAGAACGACGCTACCGCGAGCTTATCGCCGATAAACTGGAATTAATGGAAGGAGCGAGGGAACTGCTTGAGGACCTTAAAAGTAATGGTTTTCTTTTGGCAATCGGCTCTTCCGCGCCGCGGGCCAATTTGGATGTTGTGCTGAAGTGTTGCAATATATTTGATTATTTCAATGCTTGTGTGACCGGCGAAGATGTACGCAACAGCAAGCCTGCTCCGGACACGTTTCTAAAGGCCGCCGAGAAGCTGAAACTGCCGCCACAACGTTGTGTGGTGATCGAAGACTCAGTGCCGGGAATTCAGGCCGGCAAAGCTGCCGGTATGGCTGTCGTTGCAATCACAACTACAAGAAATCGTCGGGATATAAAAGATGCAGATAAGATTATTGACAGTTTTACTGAATTAAGGGCTGATGTTTTCATTAATCTGCTGACGGATATTTTGGCATAATAAATGCTAAAATTTAGAACAGATATCGCAATATAATCGTATCGGAGGACAAAGCTTAACCTTTCAATCGAGGGTGTCTGGATTATGGCAAGAAAAACATTGTTATTCACTGTAGTTATGATGTCACTATTCGGCGTTGAGGTTTGGGCGGGGGACTGGCCTCATTGGCGGGGGCCGTTTCTTAATGGCTCGGCCAACGAGAAGAACCTGCCCGGCAAGTTGAGCCTGGACAAAAACGTCAAGTGGGTAAGCGGTCTTCCGGGGCACAGTGCCGCCACGCCTGTCGTATGTAAGAGCAGCGTCTTCGTAAGCTCTACCGACAAAGAAAGCACCGACCTTCTGGGCCTTTGTTTCGATGCCAAAACCGGCAAAGAGCTGTGGCGAAAAAAACTTGGAACTGCGACACGTACTGTGCGACGCAATAATATGGCTACGCCATCGCCGGTCACCGACGGTGACAATGTTTATTTTATGTACGGCACGGGAGAGCTAACCGGCTTAAGCTACGACGGGGACATCATCTGGACGCGTAATATAGAAGCCGATTACGGCGGCATCTCCACTAATTGGGGTTATAGCTCAAGCCCATTGATTTACGATGGCAAGCTCTATATTCTCGTCCAGCATGGAGCTTCCATGTTTCAGCGGGCAGACCAGAACGGACAAGGCAGTGAATCTGCGGAGCCGTTCCTGCTGGCGATGGACCCGAAGACCGGCAAAAATATCTGGAAGCAGCCGCGAAAGACCGATGCCATAGCGGAGGCCCTTGACGCCTATAGTTCGCCGATAGCCTTTCAAAACGCGGGACAGGCCGAAATCATAACGATAGGGGCGGACTACGTTATATCTAATGACGCAGACACGGGCAAAGAGTTGTGGCGTTATGAATATAGTGAACGGAAAATCAGGAACTGGCGGGTTGTCCCTTCACCTGTTACGGCTGAGGGACTTATTTATGGTGTTCAGCCCAGGGGAAGAAACGACCTTTTTGTCATTAAGATTGATGATGGCAGTGGGAGGCTGTCGAAAAACTATGTCACCTGGACCTTTAGTGGCCCAACGCCGGATGTCAGTACGCCTCTGTATTATAAAGGCAGTCTTTATGTATTAGACGGACGGAGAAGCAAAACAGTTACTTGCCTCGATGCCAAAACAGGTCACAAGAGATGGCATGGCGACATCGGCGGCAGCGGACCCTGGCGGGCTTCTTTAACTGCGGCAGATGATAAAATTTATTGTATTAACGAGTCTTCCGAGTTGATCGTTCTCGCTGCTGACCCGGTAAAATTCCAGATTTTATCCCGCATCAATTTAAAAAATCCACCGGTACAGGCTTCAATTGCAATAGCCGAGGGACATCTTTTTATCCGTACAGCAGGCAAGCTGTTCTGCATGGGAATTTAAGCTATTTATGCTACCTATACTTTGGATGCACGAGAATTGGAGTTCCGTCTGTATAAAGCGATTTTGTTAGCACCGTCCACTACTATAATCTTCGCATCCGGCTGTTCAGCAAGCCAATTGTCAACAACCGCCTGCGGCTGATGCGTAGGATATAAATGTGCGGCTTCGATAAGGTTGTCGGGTATCTCCGAATACATCCAGATTTGCCGCAGCCGCTTTATCATCTGTGCAAACTTGTATGGTTTGTGACTGTATAATTTATATTCACTGGCAATCGATTGAAGTATTTCGTCGATCGGAGCAGTCAGACGATTATAGAAGTTTTCTATTGTCTTCTTCTCACCGATACCATTTGGACACGCAGCCAAAAACAGTATCTGGCCGTCATCGGTAACTGCACTTTTTGTTAGCTCCAAAGCTCTTTGGGCGATGTAAAGACTTATGTCGTTTGGCAGTCCGCCGGGCGAAACGATAAGTCGCGATACCGGCCTGACCGTATGCGTATTCCTCTGGTCGATTACGCTAAAGGCCTCACCGCTCACATTCTCGACATGGTCAAATTGTGCCCACTGTATTTTTGCCGATGTGCTGATCGTCACAAGCGCATAGACAGGCCGACCCTTTACAATCAGCCGCATCCCTTCAAGCTGGTCCTCTGCAAGTGGATTGTCCCTTCGATTTTTGTCTCTATGCCATGGGTGAATGCCAAATGTTGATTTATCATCAAGCGCCAGGCGGTGATTTTGCTCGGCTGTTTGGTATGCACATATTCCGGGCACAAAGTTCTTTATGGGATTCGAGTAGCCCGCAAAATAGTGCGCCTTTACATCCGATACCACCAGAAAAACATCTGCATCGTCAGCCAGGACATTGAACATAATCTCTGTGTCGCGTGACGTTTTACCCGCTTTTATAAGCTTATCGTGCTCACAATCATGAGTATGTATCGAAAAATTTCTGAGATTTTCTTTGTGAGCGGTCTTTTCTAATTGCTCTATAATTCTTTTATTTTCCGGAATCTCCGGGTCATGCGTTCCGGTGCAAATCAGGAATCGGACATGCCGACTTTTTCGCAATGCAAAAAAGAGCTGTTCGAATATATCATCGAACGGTTCATCGCGGGTGCCGTCGTCAATCAGCACACAAAGACGCTTGTTGGCAATTTCTTCTTTGAAGCCCTCCACTTCCTTCGATGTCATCACCTGCCGCAGAAGCGTTTTGTTGTCGATTTTTATTTCTTCCTGCCATGGGCGAATAATTTCCTCTATGTTGTCTTCAGGAATTTGCAGAGCAATTATGCCTGTGCCGTAGTGAAGCTCTACCTTCATAAATTAGCTCTTTTAATGATTTCCATCAATTCGTTATCTGTTAATTGTATGGGATTGCCTTTCATACTGTTCGACCTTTTGGCTTTGGCAATTGCTTGCGGAAAATCATTTTCGGTCAGTCCAAACTCGGTTAGCGATGGCACTTTTAATGTCTCGCAAAGTTCCTGAATCCAGACTACACCGTCGCTGGCCTGTGCTTTTGCTTTGCCGGTCAAGAGCTGCGCAACCTTATCATATCGAGCTAAATACGGTGAATCGGCCTGGCGGGTTTTAAGGGCCTCTACGTTGGCCTGCATTACATACGGTAAAAATCGAGCGCATATCACACCATGCGGAGCCGAGATCATTCCGCCCATTGGCCCGGCAAAACCGTGCACTGCACCCAGGCCCGCGTTAGCCAAAGCCAAGCCGCTAAAAAGGCTTGCCAGAGCCATATCCTCACGGGCCCCCGCTCTTGTCTTCGCCTGCCCCTGCGTCTCCCGACGCAAGTCGGGGCAGTGGGACAAGAAGACGCGGGGGTTACCGCTGTCTTCATAAGCTTTTCGTAAAGAGCGACCGGCTCGTTTTATGCCTTCCCGGCAGATGCCGTCTATAAGCGGATTGGCCTTATTGGAAACGTAGGCTTCGATGAGCTGGGTGAGCGCATCCAAGCCTGTGCTGGCGGTCAAGGCCGGCGGCATCGAATAGGTTAATTCGGAATCGACCATAGCGACGCGAGGCAGCAGGAGAGGACTGCGCATACTCACTTTGACTTTTTGTTCGGGCACACCGAGCACCGCATTACGAGTGACTTCAGCGCCGGTTCCAGCAGTGGTTGGAATCGCAATATAGGGCAGGGGACTTTGCTTAATCGGTTTACCTTCACCAACCACTTCCAGATATTCTTCAAGCTTACCGGTGTTGGTCAATAATGCTGCGACTACTTTGCCGGTATCCAGCACGCTTCCGCCGCCGATACCGATGACTAAATCAGGCTTGTTTTGGCGGGCCTGTTCCACGGCCTCTTTCACTATTGTCGTGGTCGGCTCGCCAGTGACATTGAACGTTACATGTTTAATTTTATGTTTATCCAACTGCTCAAGAAGCGGCTCAGCCCGCTTTATTGAGCGACCTGTGACGACAAAAGCAGATTTTCCCATCTCAGAAGCCGAAGGTCCAACTTCCTGGATTGTCCCCCGGCCGAAGATTATGCGTGTAGCAGTCGCAAATTCAAACCTCATAAATATCGTACCCCATGCGAAATGTCTGGTTTATCCCCATCCCTCATCATCAGGGAAGACATTCGTATATTTGATACTGCTGCGTGGTTCAGCCATCATATCGGCCACGGTGTCGCGCCACTTCTGGTAATGTTTCGTTTCTTTGTGCCTGGCTGGGTCATCTGCTGTGCGATAGACTTCGACCAGCACAAATCGTGTCGGGTCATCCTGCTGCTGCAGACAATCAAATCGGGCGATGCCAAGCTCTTTTATGCTCTCGCGGGCATTTTCAATACTGATGGCTCGAAAGGCCTCGACCTTATCCGGCTTAACATGAACAAATACATGAACGATAAACATAATATTCTCCTCGCAGATTTCTTTATGCTCTGTGGCTTAAAACGACCTGCTGCTATCGAGTAGAAAGTTTACGGGGCCGTCGTTCATGCTGCTGACCTGCATATACTCGCCGAAGGTTCCTGTTTCGACGGGTATTCCCTGTTTTGTAATCAGCTCTATCACTTTTTGATAAAGCAGTTGCGCCAACTGCGGCTCAGCCGCGGCGTCGAAGCTGGGCCGGCGTCCCTTTCGGCAGTCGCCATGGAGCGTGAAATTGCTGACCAATAAAATACCGCCCTGAACGTCAAGTATGCCGCGGTTCATCTTGCCCGCTTCGTCTTCAAATATTCGCAGGTTCACCAGCTTTTCCGCTATCCACTCAGCGTCTTTTTCCGTATCAGTTTTGCCAACGCCAAGATAGACAAGCAACCCTTTGCCGGTCTGCCCAACAGGCTGATTGTTGATTTTAACCTGCGCTTCTAAAACCCGCTGTACAACGGCTCGCATAAACATTCTTCCCAAAGTTCAATAAAACCATGGCGCCGAAGTTGACCTTCGGATGTGCAGCTCATCTATTCTGGCTTTGCCTTTATGTGTCACGAGATAGACAACAAGCTCGGCGATTTCTTCCGGCCTCATAAGGTCTTCGCTTTTTAGGTCCGGCCTTACCCGCGGGATTAGTTCGGTATCGACACCGCCGGGACATAACAGGTGCACACGAATATTTGTGTTTTTGAGCTCTTCAGCCAATGAGATTGTCATGCCGCGAATAGCGTGCTTGGACGCGGTGTAGGCGCTTTGTAGTGGATAGCCTTTGACGCCTACGACCGAGGAGATATTGATTACGTAAGCAGCCTCAACTTTTTCCAACAGCGGCAGGGCTTCTCTGCACAGAAGAAACGGCGCTCGCGCATTAACCAAGAAGCAGCGGTCCCAGTCTTTGGTTTTTGTCTTTTTTAATTGAGCCGAGTGGGTAATGCCGGCGTTGTTGACTAATATATCGAGTCTGCTGAACTTTTTGCTGGTTACTTTGACTAAGTTTTTAATGGACTTTTCCTCGGCTAAGTCGGTGACGACGATTTCTGCTTTTCCGCTGGCCTTCGTCACTTGTTGGGCGGTTTCCTGTAGTTTCCGGATTGACCTTGCAGCCAAAACGACCGTCGCCGATTCTTGAGCCAATGCGATACTAATAGCCCTGCCGATACCCCTGCTGGCTCCCGTCACAATCGCTACTTTTCCATTTAATCGTCCTGTCATTTTATAATCCTTAATGAGATTCTCCATTCTCCGTCCCTTAGGGACTGCGAAGGATGAATGCTGGATTATAACCAAAAACCATAGCAAACCTCCAATTTAATAGCAATAAGGAAATTATCATTGCCTTCAGTCTTGATATTATAGTTCGGTTTCGTTATTATTTCCAGGAAAGCGGAACAAAAAGTTTTTCAAAGAGGTGTTCCTCCAGAATGAAGTTGATAATCAACAAAAAAGATTTTTTTAATATCTTACAAACGATATTAATATTCACAGGTGTTTTTATTGCTTGGTGGCAACTCAGAAGAATGAATTTACAGACTAAGGCAGATTTTACGTATAGAGTTTATAAAGATTTTCTGGAATGGCTCGATAATCATAAAGAATGTAGAGAATGGATATTTACTTTGGATAAACCTCTGAAGCAAAACTTTGATAAATGGGAATTTGATGATTATCTAGGTTTTTTTGAAACTATATGGAGTTTAAAAAAGAGAAGATTGGCTGATGAAGAAATGATTTATGATACATTTAGTGATTATCTTATTTCAGTTTATGAAGCAAATGATTTTGAACTAAAGGAAATCATCGACGAGATAAGAAAGAATGAGGGAAAAGACTTTTATGAAGGAGTAGAACAGCTATACCGAGAGATGAAAGAGTATGAGTTTAAAAAAGGAATAGTAAGAAGAATCCGGCTTCATACACCAAAAAGCTCATAAGGAACCTCTATTACTATCTGTTCTTATTTTAATGTCATAGCTTTTTGCGTACCCAAAGTCTTTTACACCGTTTCAGGCACAACAAACGGCTCGCGGTAGGAGCACTTTATGTATTTGTTGGCTGATTCGGCGTTTGCACCGACAAAGCGTTCCTGCTGGCAGTCATAAGTCAACTGCGGCCCAAGAATAAACGGCTGTTTGGTCAAATCTACGCCATTGCCATCAAGCTGCTCAAGCATATCATTGAGTGTATTGAGGGCATCTTCATGGATCTTGATGTTCTCGCGAACCTGGTCAACGGAAGACTCTGCACCGGCCTTGAAACTGATATTGGCCTGGTGAGACATAGCGGTGCTGAGATGGCCGACCTCGATCTCTGCATTGAGGTCCTCACGGCGACCGCTGCGTAAGGCATTTATAAAGTTCTGGGCGTGACCGGCACCGCCGTCGCCCTTATATTGATAGATACGGTTACCGTCTTTGTCGTACGCACCGCCGCCACCACGCGAAATGCGGACAGTTGCATTCTCACATTGGATATAATTGCCATCGCGACGGTCGAGATAGACCGCTCCGGTCTTACCGCCCCGGCGCTTGGGGTCGGGCAGATTACGAATATCAACAACGGCTTTCACGCCGTCGTGATCGAAAAGTGCAAAGATCATATTGGGTGTCTGGCCGTTATCGTCCCAGGCGAAGCGGTTGCCCGCCGCTATAACTTTGGTTGGGACATCGTTCCAGCCCAGAAGGTGACGCAGGTCATCAATGTAGTGAACTCCCCAGTTCGCCATCTCGCCGTCACCCCAGTTCCACTGCCAGTGCCAGTCATAGTGGAAGCTCTTGCGCATGACCGGTGTCATCGGGGCGGGACCTGCCCAGAGATTGTAGTCGATATAGTTCGGTACGGGCTGCGGCTCGGTGACTTTGCCGATTGGCTCACGGGAGTTCAGCCGACTACAGTGTACCCAAAGTACCTTTCCGTACTTGCCCGCCTGAATGTCACGAGCTGCCTCCTGCACAGCCGGACACGAGCGCTGCTGAGTACCGGCCTGCACGATACGATTATACTTGCGGGCCGCCTCGACCATCTTGCGACCCTCCCAAATCGAGTGGCTGACCGGCTTTTCCACATAAACGTGCTTGCCGGCCTGACAGGCCCAGACCGTCATAAGGCTGTGCCAATGATTGGGCGTGGCGATTGCAACAGCGTCGATATCTTTGCGATCAAGGATTTTGCGAGCATCGACATATCCCTGGATCGCGGAAGCATCTTGTATCTCATACCTTCTTTTAAAATTTTCAAGGTTTTTGTCAACACGCTGTTGATCCGGGTCACACAAGGCTACAACATTCACACCCTGGAGTTTTTGGAAATCACCGATGAGACCGCCGCCTCGCCCGCCCGTGCCGATGACGGCGATGCGAATTTCGTTATTGGGGCTCTGCGCGTGGGCCGGCCGAGCACCGTAAAATGACAGGCCTAAATATGATCCTGCTGCGACTGAAAGGCCGCTTGCGAGGAATCGGCGGCGAGTAATCTTAGCCATCTTCTGTTCCTTTCGTTAAATACAAGACAACATTACCGTGTTCATGCGAAATAGATTGTGCCGGATATCACCAGCAACAGACAAAATCCAAACTTGTCTGACGACAGTCAAGATTCAAAGGAACTATCTTACGAAATTCACCAGCAAAGTTCAAACATATTTTTCATAAATAGTGTCCCTGTGGTGCGTGTCGAGTTTGTAGGTAGATTTTTGGATCTTTAAACCAATTTTTCAATAAACACGCATCCATCCCCAAGCTGCGCCCTTCGATGCTTCTCAGAGCTGGCTTGAGGCTGCCACACATCATTATCTAAATCTTGCGTTGCTCATTTCTGGTGGCGAGTGGCAGCCTCATCCCTTAGGGATGGGGATGGCTTATTCTAAAAGAAGCTTTTTTACCTACAAAGATGACATGCACCCTAACTGTCCCTGTTTATGGGGAAAAATTATTGTCTTTGTTAGCTCAATATGATAGTATCCGCTGATGCGTTCTGGGGAGGAGGACACAAGGTTTGTAAAAGTCTAAAGAGAACGCAAATTATGGAGGTGCGAAAACGCTTTTAAAAAGAGCAAAATATGCCTCGCTGTAATTTTGTTCAGATAGTATGGGTTGTGATGAAGTAGCTATGTCGCATAGATAGCTTGTTTTTCCAGAAATAAATTTCTTGCACATATAACAACCGCAAAACATAATAACTATCATTTCACCAGTAAAATACGTACGCCCATAAGGCATAAAGTAAGGAGGCTTAGAAAATGAATGGAAACCAGGATAAACAAAGCAATTTGGTTGATACCACCGATTGCCTCGAAGCGGTTGGAGTGTGCAGATGCTGGAAAAACTTTTTAGCTATCGTTGTAATACTGTGCCTGCTCCTGTTGCAAATATCTTTTTGGCTTGTTGATACCGGGTATGTCAAAGCTGAATCCTTCGGCTCCGCTCAGGACAGGGCTGTGGAAACTGTTTTTTCTGGAATGGTATCGGATTCCAGTAAGCCCATAATCGCACCCCCGCTCTTGTCTTCGAAAGAAGACGCGGGGGCAAAAAAGCCCGATGCACCTCTGGATGTGAACGAGGCAAAACAATCTGTCGAAGGAACAGATACAATTAAAAAGGCTGCTGAGAAGGTGGTTGCTGATGATCCAAACAACAGCAGGGAACTTGTCTCGGCGAAGGCCGAAGCCGGAGCGGGAAAGGCAGAAAAACCACAACAAAAGCGTTTCTTCAGCATACAAATAAAGCATTTAAACTGGGTCATTCGTTTTTGTAACTTTATAATTATCCTGGCGGCTGTGCTCTATTGCCTTACATTGCTATTCAGCTTCAAGGTCTCGCTTATCGGCAGGCTCGGCGGCATAAACCATATCTGCCGGGCATTTTTCCTCTCGCTGATTATGGTTATTTTTCTGCTGCCTTGGCAAAATCTCTTTGGCAATATTGTTATGGGAGCGATATATACGCCCGCCGAGCTGGTAAAGTGGTGTGCCGCCCAGAATAACGGCATATTCGCCGCGGTCATTCACTATTTGCGGTTCACCGGTTATTGGCTGCTGATTGTATTATTGCTTATCTTCTCGCTGATACGGAGCTCCCGCTGGACAAAGGCAATCCTTCGTCGGCTGGAGGTACTATAAAGAGATACCTAAACCAATGGTAAAACCGCATCTAAACACAACCCCGCAATAAATTGCGGGGCTAAATATGGTACAAACGGAAAATACGCCCTTATGGTGATAGTCCACCATCATCTCCCTTTACATTGACTAATTTTTAAATATACTTAACCATGACTATGGCAAATAACAGGGAAAATTCGGTTGGTCCCGTTAGAAATTCTACAGGGCTGGAATCTGCTGGTAAAAAAGCCAAGATTTCTAACGGCCTTGGTATTATTGTACAGACCCATACGATAAGGTTGGTGGAGCCGCAGGAGCCTTTGGAATTAGAGTGTGGCAAGAAATTAGCTCCGATTGATGTGGCCTATGAGACATACGGCCAGCTTAACGAAGCTGGTGACAATGCAATTTTGATATGTCACGCCCTTAGCGGCAACGCACACGCCGCCGGTTACAACAGTCCTGACGATAGAAAACCTGGCTGGTGGGATAATATGGTCGGACCCGGCAAGGGGATTGACACAAACAAGTATTTTGTCATTTGCTCGAATTTTCTTGGCGGCTGCAGCGGGACGACCGGGCCGTCTTCAATCAATCCACAAACTGGCAAGCCTTACGGCTTAGACTTCCCGATTATAACTGTCGCGGATATGGTTAAGGTTCAAAAGCTATTGCTTGACAAACTTGGAGTCAAAAAACTTCTGACAGTGATAGGAGGCTCTATTGGTGGAATGCAGGTTCTACAGTGGGCAATTTTCTTTCCTGATTTTGTCAAGTCGGCGATAGCCGTCGCCACAACGTCTCATCTCGGCGCACAGTCGGTTGCTTTCGATGCGGTTGGTCGAAACGCCATATTGGCGGATGCAAGTTTCGCCGACGGCCAATATCACGGAGAAAAAGGTCCGGACCGAGGTCTGGCAATCGCCCGAATGATTGGACACATAACTTACCTTTCAGAACAGGGGATGCGGGAAAAATTCGGGCGGAAACTGCGAAGTGCCGAGCGGTACAGTTATGATTTCAATTCCGAGTTTGCTGTTGAAACGTATCTGGACTACCAGGGACAAGCCTTTGTGGAAAGATTCGATGCCAACAGCTACCTTTATATAACCAAGGCGGCGGATTACTTCGACCTGCAGAAAGACTATGAATCACTAACCAAGGCCTTTGCTAATACCAAGTCACGATTCCTTATAATCAGCTTTACCAGTGACTGGCTTTTTACGCCCGCGCAATCCAAGGCGATGGTCGAAGCTCTTTCCGCAAACAGGAAGGATGTAAGTTACTGTGATATTGCCTCGCCTTACGGCCACGATGCGTTTTTATTAGAGCCTGAGGTGCTGGGCAGATTCATCTGCTGCTTTTTGGAGGCTACTTACAGGCCGCAGGGAGCACAGCAGACCTGTTCGTGCTATGCACGGAGTACGCGGCAGCTTAGCAAGTTTGAGCAGGCACACAGGACACGCGTAGATTACGAGCTGATTGGATCTCTCATTGAGCCAAACAGCGCTGTGCTTGACGTCGGCTGTGGTGACGGAGAGCTGCTGGCCAATCTTGTGCGTGACAAAAATATAAAGGCTGAAGGTATCGAGCTTGACCAGGAGCTTGTGTTGGATTGCGTCTGCCGAAGGATACCGATTATACAGCAGGATATCGAGCAGGGGCTGGGATATTACGGTGACAAGAGCTTCGATTATGTGATCCTGTCGCAAACAGTGCAGACAATAAAAAATCCCAAAAAAGTTTTTAAGGAACTCCTGCGAGTCGGCAAAAAGGTGATAGTGAGCTTTCCCAACTTTGCTTATTGGAGGAGCAGGGTACAACTCTTCTTTCGAGGCAAAGCTCCTGTGACCAGGCGGCTTCCTTTCGGATGGCATAATTCGCCGAACACACATTTTCTGTCACTGAAAGATTTCGACAAGTTTTGCAAAAAGCTGGGCGTTAAGGTTGAAAAAAGAATACCGTTGGTTAAGAATTATCTTAGTCCGGTGAAATTTGCGCCCAATCTGTTTGCCGAACAGGCAATCTATGTAACCAGTAAGCAGAGGACGGAGGACAGATGACAGAAGACAGATATATTTAGCCTCATGTTTTACGCAGGGTTATCTTTTTAAGAAAGGTTGGAGATGGAGCAGGTTGATCGTATTGGCGTGTCGTTAGAGAAGAAGCTGCTTTCCGGCTTCGACAAGCTCATTACCAAACAGGGTTATCCGAGCAGGTCCGAGGCCATACGTGATTTGATACGTCAGTGTTTAAGCGGCGAGCGTCTGAGCGACCCGTCATCTAAAGCGGTCGCTGCGGTGTTTGTGATATACGACCATCACTCGACAAAACTAATGCAGGAGCTTGTTGGTATGCAGCATTCGCATCTATTACAGACGATTTGCTCTGTACACATTCACCTGGATGCTCACGATTGTATGGAGATAATCGTGCTCAAAGGCCAGGTTGGCGAAATCAATAAGACCGGCGAAAATATATTGAGTCTAAAGGGCGTCAAGCTTGGAAAGGTCAACATTATTGCTACAGAGCTGTTGTGACAAGAAAGCTTGACAGGCCTGGGCCGAAACGGTTTAATTAGAGGTGAGCTGCGGGCGATTAGCTCAGTTGGTTAGAGCGCACGGATCACACCCGTGAGGCCACAGGTTCGAATCCTGTATCGCCCATTCACAGGGTAAAGTTCTATTTGAAAATCGATTCAAACACATCGCGGACAAGCGTCTTGCTTTAGGCTCAAGCTATCAAACACTTCTGAAATAAGTCTTTGTGCGTCAAGGACTATTGATTTTAGTATGTCTTTAACTCATAATATAAAATCCCATTGTGAATCGGTGAACTGGGCAAGGCCTAAAGTTGTAGATACTATGATTGGGCATTATTAGTTTTTTTATTTCTATTGATATTGATTTTCAGCAGCGTTTGAAAGGCTAAATAATATGGGAAGAAAACCATACGACATCAAAAGAGAACTGCTTAGTATAGGTTTTAGTACTTTTCTTTTCCTACTCATATTAAGCCTGTTTTCAATCGGCAACGTTCTTTGCTATGCACAAGGGCAAAGCAGGCAGGGGCCGGGAATGGTTCCTTCGCCGCGAGCTGAGCTGAAGCTGGAAGAAATCCCGTTTAAAATCATATACGAAACATACCGTGAAACCGATGGAAAACGAAACTGGGAACTGTTCCTGATGAACGCGGATGGTTCCAATCCCGTTAATCTTACTAACACGCCGGATTTGGATGAAATGTATCCTCACGTCTCACCTGATGGTACGAAGATTAGCTTTGTTGTCGATGAGGGGACAGGAAGAGATAAGGTACGAAGCGTCTATTATATGAATCTTGATGGGACTCAGCGTGTCAAAGTAGCAGAAAACGCCCGCCAGCCGTGCTGGAGCTTTGACAGCAAAAGCATCGCTTATCTAAAAAGTGAGTATGAGCGCTATAGCACCAAAGAGTACGCCACCTCAGAACTTCTAATCTATGATTTGCAAACCCGTCTGCGTAGGCAGCACCCCAATAAAGAGCTGCATCATCTTTATGCTATTTGCTGGTCACCCGATGGGAGATGGTTTGTAGCTGCCGTAGATGGAGGTATGGGTTACAGCGATACCATCATCACTTTTGAATACGATGGAACAAGGGTTTTCGACTTTGCAAAGTGGGGGGTGAAAGGTTGTAGGCCCGATTTTAGTCTTGACGGCAAAAAAATGGTATGGGGCGAAACGGACTGGAATCTTTGTATAAGCGACTTCGATGTGGTATCTAATGAGCCCCAGATTCTTAATATTCGTGAACTGGTTAGATGCTCACGTAAAGACAAGGTCTATCATGTTGATCTATCACCGGATGGCAAGTACATCGCTTTCAGCTACGGCCCATTCCGAGGTGGACAACAGGTCGGCGGTATGGCGTCAGGCTGGAATATTTGCATCGGTGATATGTCCGGCAAATGGGTAAAAGTCACTACCGACGGCAACCATAACAAAGAGCCCGACTGGGTGCCGTTTCAAGCCACGGCCAGCAAGCAAAACTAAAGCATAAGTGGAAAGAATTTGACTTATGTCAGAGGTTAGAAGTCTGAAGTCTGAAATCAAATATTCCGCCTTCTGTTCTCTGTCCTCTGTCTTCTGTCTTCTGGTCTTTTTCGGCTGCCGAAGAGCCGAAGATACCTCTTATAAGCCGGAGGTCATAACGACGAAGACCGGCATAAAAATGGTGGCAATCCCTGCGGGCTGGTTCGAGATGGGAAATGATAAGGGAGCAGCTGACGAAAAACCTGTACACAGGGTTTGGATTAGTGCGTTTTGGATGGATAAATACGAAGTTGCGCAGGAAGAGTTTCGTAAATATCAGCTTCCCGACCCATCTCACTTTAAGAATCCGAGGAATCCCTTAGAGCGGATAAACTGGACCGATGCAGCTCTTTATTGCAACGACCGCTCGCGGGCGGAGGGACTTGAGCCTTGCTACGATGAGCAAACCTGGCAGTGTAATTTCGAGGCAAATGGTTTCAGGCTGCCTACCGAGGCTGAATGGGAGTACGCCTGCCGGGCTGGTACCACTACAAGATATAGTTTTGGTAATGATGTGCGAAAACTAAAAACATACGCGTGGTTTGCTGAGAACTCATCCGGAAAAACGCATCTTGTCGGAAAGAAGAAACCTAATCCATGGGGACTTTACGACATGCACGGAAATGTAGCAGAATGGTGTAACGATTATTATTCGGAAAGTAGCTATAAACGAGGTCCCGATAGAGACCCCAAAGGCCCTGCAGAAGGAGAAGAAAAAGTCCTGCGAGGCGGCGCATGGAATTTAAGTGCTGAAGCTTGCCGATCGTCCTATCGGGCAAGTGACCCATCCTTAAATGACACCTGCCTTGCGAGTGACATTATAGGTTTTCGTTGCGTTAGAACTGCACTTAACACTGCGATTACACTTCCAAGCCCTGATGGAAAAGAGGATACTATGCGAATGGATTCGACAAGTCCCTTAGGGACAAGCTCACCACAAGTATTAAAAACCGGATTTGTTTATGATGATATATATCTTGAGCACAAAACAACGCCGGGCCATCCGGAATCGCCGCAGAGATTAGTCGCAATTGTTGAAAGATTAAAAGCAAGTGGATTATATTCCGAATTGTTTGTGCTCACACCAGAGCCTGCCGAAATGGAATGGATTGAAACTGTTCATTCCTCACATTACATAGAGCGAGCCAAAACCAGTTGCAAAAATGGCACAGCATATCTGGATTCTTTAGACACCCCGATATCAGAGAAATCTTATGAAGTTGCACTGATAGCCACAGGAGGAGTGCTCACCGCTATTGATGCGGTCATGCAAAAAAAGGTCACGAACGCCTTTTGCGCGATCCGTCCGCCGGGCCACCACGCGCTAAGTGATCGGGCGATGGGATTCTGCATCTTTAATAATATTGCTATCGGCACAAAATACCTCCAGAAGAAATATAACCTGCAGAAGGTACTCATTGTGGATTGGGATGTGCACCACGGCAACGGTACTGAGGCGGTGTTTTATGACGACTCTACCGTATTATACTTTAGTGTGCACCAGTATCCTTTCTACCCAGGCACCGGAAGGCAAGCAGAGAAAGGAAGCGGCAAAGGTTTAAATTATAATATCAATGTCCCCTTGCCGGCCGGCTCTGGAGATGATGATTATCTGAAGGTCTTCCGTGAAAAGCTTGAGCCTGCAGCCCTTTCGTTTTCTCCTGACTTTGTGCTCATCTCCGCCGGCTTTGATGCCTGTAAAGGTGACGTGCTTGGTGGGATGAATATTACGCCGCAGGGAT
>Ga0315539_1001421_pt1 | contig 17715 bp, 12 predicted proteins | sample SalMarSW160150MG_FD_203097 | JGI IMG/M metagenome (GOLD analysis project Ga0315539, IMG submission 203097) | Salt marsh sediment microbial communities from the Plum Island Ecosystem LTER, Massachusetts, United States - Salt Marsh Sediment SW1601-150 ... | reverse complement strand
ATCTACACAATTCTGGATCGACAGCACGGGAACAGAGATCGATGAAATGGTGGAGGAGAGAATATTTGAAGGATTGAAACCCTATTTCAGTGAGGATTTTACACTGGGAAAATTTGTGGAGCAGAATGCCGATAAGCATGCAGGGCTTATGAGTTCACAAAAGGTCGGACCGACAATTGCAGATGATATAAAAATCCAGGCTGTATGGGCGATCTTATTCTCATTGATCATCATCTTTATCTATATCTTGATCCGGTTCCGGAACTGGCAGTTTGGTATGGGTGCCGTTGCAGCTCTCATTCATGATACGGCGATCGTGCTGGGCCTCTTTTCCATTCTCTATGGTTTTCTGCCTTTTTCACTTGAGATTGACCAGGCTTTTATTGCGGCTATCCTTACCGTGGTCGGATATTCAATCAATGATACCGTTGTTGTGTTTGACCGGATCAGGGAATACACCGGACTCTACCGGAAAAGAGAACGGGCAGAAATAATGAACCTGGCTCTCAACAGTACACTGAGCCGTACATTCAGTACATCAATCAGTACATTTGTTGTGTTATTGACCATCTTTATTTTTGGTGGGGAGGTGATCAGAGGCTTTATCTTCGCATTGCTGATAGGCGTTATTGTCGGTACCTACTCTTCTCTGTTCATTGCCACACCACTGGTATATGATACAGTGGGAAAGGGCAAGGCACTCCGCTTTCTGAGAGGCAGGAGGAAAAGTTGATGCGAATTCACCCTCAAACCACATTTCTTGCAAGCCGTGGTTTTTATATTTGATACAACTTTACTATTTTCGTATAGGTAAATCAATATCAGCCCATGGGTGCTTTATTATTCATCAGCGGATCGGAGATCTTCATCATACTCGTAGTCGTTTTGGTGTTGTTCGGAGCAAAGAAAATCCCGGAACTGGCAAAAGGTTTGGGCAAAGGAATGCGCGAATTCAAGAAAGCTACGGAGGATATTAAAAAAGAGATCAATGAGAGTTCGAATGATATCCGGAAGGATATCAATGAAATGAAAGACAATATCAAGGACAACTTATGAGAGGGTAACGAAACGGGTGCATTGATTTGAATCCTTACCAACCTTACCAATTCATTACTCAACTTCCTTTATGCAATATATCTATCTCCTGACAGGTTTTATTATTCTTCTCGTAAGTGGAGAATTCTTGGTGCGTGGAGGAGTTGCCCTGGCAAAAAAATTCAACATTTCAATCCTTGTTGTGGGTGTCACAGTTGTTTCTTTCGGGACTTCAGCACCCGAACTTTTTGTTAGTGTAAGAGCGGCCCTGGTTGACCACCCGGCTATTGCAATCGGGAATGTATTGGGATCTAATATTTCCAACATCGCCCTGGTTCTTGGTTTGGTTGCAATCATCCTGCCCATCCCGGTTAAGCGCAAATCGGTACGGATCGACTGGCCAATCATGATGATTGCCACACTTCTTTTCTATCTTTTCATCCTGAATGGCAAGCTACAATTTACTGAAGGATTGATTTTTGTCCTGTTTCTGGTTGGATTCATTACCTGGTCGATCTATAACTCAAGGAGAGAAAATTACCTGCTGGGGAGAAAGCTGGAAAAACCGAGATACCCACTCTTTCTGGCGATAGTTATGATTATCGTCTCATCAGCCGGTTTGATGGTGGGTGCTGATTGGCTGGTAAGAGGCGCTTCAGAGATTGCCAAAACATTCGGCGTGAGCGAACACGCTATATCAGTTTCGATCATTGCCCTGGGAACCAGTATCCCGGAGTTGGCTACATCGGTTATTGCAGCTATACGGAAAGAAATGGATATCTCGATTGGGAATATCATCGGTTCAAACATTTATAACCTATTCGGTATTCTCGGAATAACCAGTATGATAAGGGAGATAGAGGTTGGATATAATGTTATTCATTTTGATGTCTTCTGGCTGTTGGGGATATCCTTTCTGCTATTCCTGTTTATTCTGCCATTTAAAGGGGGTAAGATTACCCGGCTGAAGGGATTGTTCTTTCTTTTAAGTTATGCGATGTATCTCTATTTTGTCTTCCGATGAAAAAACAGGGGAAATGGGCACAGGTTTTAAAGAAACAGGAGCCATAGAACAAAACATTAATCATAGATGATAACTGTAAAAAATATCACCAAATCATTCGACGATCTTCAGGTTCTTAAAGGTATTGACATGAAGATTGAGCGCGGTGAAATTGTCAGCATTGTTGGTCCGAGCGGGGCAGGTAAAACCACCTTTCTTCAGATCCTTGGCACACTGGATAGACCGGATTCCGGAACGATTATCTATGAGGGTGTTAATGTTAACCTTTTGAAAGAAAAACAGTTATCGAAATTCCGGAATCAAAACATCGGATTTGTTTTCCAGTTTCACCATCTTTTACCGGAATTTACTGCACTGGAAAACGTTTGTATTCCAGCCTTTGTGGCTAATCTTTCCAGGGCAAAGGCTGAAAGCAAAGCCAGGGAAATCCTTCACTTCCTTTCGCTGGATGAGAGACTGGACCATAAACCGGGTGAGCTGTCCGGAGGAGAACAGCAACGGGTAGCAGTAGCACGTGCCCTGATCAATGATCCTTCGGTGATCCTTGCCGATGAGCCCTCAGGAAACCTTGATTCCCAGAACAAAATGGAACTTCATGAGCTCTTCTTTTCGCTTCGTGAAAAATTCAAACAGACCTTTGTTATCGTAACGCATGACAAAGAGCTGGCGAATATGGCCGACAGGATGCTCACCATGCGCGATGGTATATTCGTTAATCCCTGATGCGTTTTGTGGAACCGGAAATACTGAAAGATTTTCTCGAAGAAAAACCAACCTTACGATTTCATTATCAATGCAGAACAGAAAAACATTTTCCCGATATTACGAAAGGAGCCTCAGCAAAACGGAAACAGAATGACTGGAAGGCTGTTGAGGAATTGACGGAAGTTTTAAGAGAGATGGATCCGGAGGATCCCGTGAAATACGATTATGCCCTGTTCGGGCTTGGGATTTTTGAAGGATTTTAGGTACTTGAAGTTAACTAAGCAGGATTTCGCAGGGCCCGGGTCGTAGTTCGGTAAGGTAGTTCGTTCTTTTCTAAAATTCAAGTATTAAAATATTACAAATTCGGGGCTGTGTCATAACCAAAAAAAGGGTTCACGCAGAGACCGCAAAGTGAACGCTTCCATAGGAATGCCTTCGGCAAAAGATTCGCAAAGAGCTGTTTTATAATGATTTATACTTTGCGTGCTTAGCTTTTTCCTTTGTGTTCTTTGCGTGAAAAGCAGTTATGACACAGCCCCGTAACCGAGTGTAACGAGGGGGAGGTGGTATGATACTTAACGCCTGATGCGCGGCGATCCATGTGAGAATTTCCCTGGGAAATTCGGTTTTTCAGTTTTTGCCGAAGGCATCCTCCCGAGGGATTCCTTCGGAGCTCCGGGGCTTCGGGACAGTTCCCAGTGTTGTTCTAATGTGCATCTGGAGCTCTGCGGTCTATGGTAGGTTTTCCCAATGAATAGCAGTGCAGTTGGACCGCATTTTTACACGTCGCATTAAACCCCGGGTTGCCCCTGTGGAATAGCTATATTCCAGGACGAGCTGCTAAAGAGAAACATCATTTTACTTCCCGGACGTAGTGATAAAGCGAAGCATTATTTCACAGGGTTACCCGGGGCTATTCAATATTAATCCCCTCCCGGGGATTTTTGTTAAAAGACACCGTCAGGTCTGAAAGACCCTGACGGGTCAGTTAACCGGTTGGATAGGATTAAGATGAGTCCCGTTAGGAGCCATAGGCATACCTATGGTAGACTTACAGAAAATAGCCGGCCACTTCAGTGGCTGGAACAAGCAGGAAATATATAGAACGTTCCGGAGGAGCCATAGGCATACCTTTGGTAGACTGAAAGGAAAACGTCCTTATCGGTCAGACCGGCTCCCTGCAATCCGATTCACGATCCAGCGGTCAGACCGGGTGTCACGGGTGACCGGGAATCTGAAGGAAGCCTTAGGCAAACATTTGTTATGACGAACAGAAACCGGATAGGCTACCGGGCAACCGGTGGACGACAGACGTAAAGGAGTCAGCAGCGGGCATAGTACCGGTATATAATCGTCGGGAAGGCCCAAATTTATTAACAAAGGCAGCATCGAAGATGCGTAAAAGCAAGCAGAGACAGAAAAACGAAGATGGCCGACAGCTGGAGATGTTCAGATGGCGGTCAGGAGAACTAATAGCTGATCCTACCGGCGGAACTGAGAAGGAGCGGCTGGATAGAGTTGAATTGCTTTCGCTATTGGAGAGACAGCGAGCCTTAACCGAAAATTTATTAGAAAGGGTTGTAGATTATGGGAACTTAAAGAGAGCTTACAAGCAGGTATGTGAGAACGGTGGTAGCGGTGGAGTAGACGGCATGGAGACGGATGAACTTCGCCATTGGTTGGGAGAGCACATCCAAGACTTACAGAGATCAATACTCAAGGAGAGTTACGAAGTGAGTTTGGTCCGTAAGGTCGAAATCCCGAAGCCAAATGGAGGTGTACGGGTACTGGGTATCCCAACGGTGAAGGATCGTCTGATTCAGCAGGCTATCCATCAGGAATTAAGCCGTTTGTACGAACCTGTTTTCAGTGAGAACAGCTACGGGTTCAGACCCGGCAGGAGTGCACATCAGGCAATAGAACAGGCCTCGAAGTTTGTACAGGAAGGCAAGGAGTGGGTAGTGGATATAGACTTGGAGAAGTTCTTTGACAAGATCAACCACGACCGACTCATGCAGAGGCTGAGCAAGGGCATAGGAGACAAAAGACTCCTACGTTTGATCAAGGCTTATCTGAAAGCAGGAATGATGGAAGGAGGTCTGGTGGAACAGCGTACAACAGGTACCCCACAGGGAGGGCCTCTATCTCCACTTTTATCCAACATCGTACTGGATGAACTGGATAAGGAGTTGGAGCGTAGGGGGCACAGCTTTTGCCGATATGCAGATGATAGTAATATCTATGTCAGCAGCAGGAAGGCAGGAGAGCGGGTAATGGCTTCGGTTGCAGACTTCATAGAAAAGAAGTTAAAACTTAAAGTCAACCAGGAGAAGAGTGGAGTACGGCACTGTTCCGATGTGAAATTCCTCGGGTATACGATCTTGTCCGGAGGCGGTATAAGGGTATCTGATAAATCCATAGACCGACTGAAGGGAAGGATCAAGGAATTAACCCGTAGGAACAGGGGTGTAAAGTTCGAACAAGTCATCAGTGAACTTAACGTAACCATACTGGGATGGACAAATTACTTCAGACTGGCCAACAGTTGGATAACCACGTTCAAGAGCCTTGATGAATGGATACGCAGGAAGTTAAGGTGTTACCGACTGAAGCAATGCGGTCGCCGGTACACCATCTACAAACTGCTTCGGAGCTTCGATATCCCTGGGCTATTATATGACGCCCCCTTGGGGCTTTTTTTGTCTTGTCCAAAATGTTTCATATACCTCGGAAGGGGTATAATTCTAAATATTTACCTTTGATAAAAGAGATGGGAAATTGATTTACAGCCAATGTCAAATCCTTACTTTCAATTCAAACAATTCACCATCCGGCAGGATCAGTGTGCCATGAAGGTTGGGACAGATGGTGTGCTACTCGGGGCATGGACTGATGTTTCCGGTGCAAAACGGATCCTGGATATTGGCACCGGAACCGGCCTTATTGCACTTATGCTTGCCCAGCGATCGGAAGCAATGATTGACGCCATTGAACCGGAACCTGATTCTCATCACCAGGCTGGTGAGAACATACGGAACAGTCACTGGCAAAAGCGGATCCGGCTTTTCAATGTCCGGCTGCAGGAATTTCATTCGGGATCTTTTCACGAAGAGAAATACGATTGTATCGTCACTAATCCGCCTTATTTCATTGATTCAAAGGTTAATCCGGATCCCAGAAGAACCATGTCAAGGCATGCAGTTTACCTGACCAGGGACGAGCTACTGAATGGTATTGACTGCTTGTTGGATAAGACAGGGAAATTCAGCATCATACTGCCCGTGACAGAGGCAGGTCTATTCCAGGATAAAGCGGCTGACGGAAAACTGTTTTGTACCCGGAAGCTTCATGTACAACCCCTGCCCGGCAAGGGTGTGAAGAGGGTTTTGATGCAATTTGAATGGAAGGAGAAACCCGTTGAGGAAAGAACAATCGTTTTAGAGACCACCGGAAGACACGGGTACAGTGATGAGTACAGGGAGCTAACGAGGGCGTTTTATCTGGGGTTTTGAGGGGGGTATATGCAATCTAAGACTATTGAACAAAAAAAAGCGGAGGGGGATTATATCGGTACCGTCTGACCCATTCCGGGTCTGACGGATGGGGATTTGTGCTTTTGTTTATCGGTCAGACCGGCTTGCTCCAGCCCATTCCACCATCCAGCGGTCAGACCGAATTTACTGGTAAGATACAGTGATACGATGACTAAGAGAGGGCTTTTTGTATAGAACTCCGCCAAATGGCTGATACAGCAACAGCGTGCGGAGAAGGAGGATCCGCAATTCGAAATCCGCAATTCGAAATCCATAGATTATTATACAAAAAGGCGGAGGCTTAGTGAAAGGAGGAGCAGTGTGAATGTTATAAGTCGAATTAATCCCGCTGAAGCGGGATTATTAGTTAATAGGTTAAACGTTCCGTAAGTTGATGATATGCTGATAACCATTTCCAATTTAACCTTCGCCTCAGCCTCAGCCTTAGCCTTGTTTCTTCATCAAGACACAAACACCTCCTCATCATAGGGTAAACCGTATTCTTCAACCAGTTCAATATCGAAGTTAGCGAGATCTCGCAGTACGGGCAGGTAGATTTCCGGGATAACAGGTCGCTGCACACCCCTGGCGGTGATTTTTCCTTCGAGGATCAGCATCACACCAATGGCGGCAGGGAGAGCAACCGTTCTGGCGATGGAGGTTCCGGTCTTCAGGTTCCCGTAATCGAGCATTCGTGATTTGATCATCTCCTTTTTTCCATTTGGATAGGTGGCTTTGAAGACATGTTGCAGGAGCACCATATCCCGGTCCTCGGGTGTGAGTTCCATTTTTTCAATCATCCGGTCGGCAACCACTTCGAAGGGATCATCTTCGGTACGGTTTAGCGGTTCATCGGAAAAGAACCCCAGCCACTCCATGGCTCTGATCGGCAGCGAATCGGGATCGAGGTTGAGGTAAGCTGCTACCTTTTCCCTGATGTTTTGCCCGTCGGGTTGGCCAATGAATGACCCGGTAAATTGTGCAAAGGTCATGTTCTCCATATTCATCCGGTTACACGATAACAGTCCCAGGCTTTTTATGGCATCCTGGGACTCACACCAGCCCGGATGACGGATCGTTCCCCGAAACATGGTTTTTACGTCGGGGATCTTGTAAATATCGATGTATTGTGTTGAGTCGCGGTTTGGATAGACTTCCATTTCACCAATACCCGGGAATTCCAGGTGTGTGACGTGCTTGAACAGGTCTTTCCCGGGAATATGGATCATCTCCCCGTTTTTAAGATGGATTGCATCGCTGTTACCAGCCATCAATACTCCCCTGGGGCTCCAGGAGAACTTGTATTTGAACGGATTATCGGCGGACTCCTGAGCTGGCAGTGCACCGCAGAGAGAATAAAATTCATCGACCTTTCCTCCTTTTGCATGGATCCGGTCAATGATTTTAATGGCTGACATGTGATCGATACCCGGATCGAGCCCGATCTCATTCAGGATGATTATCCCGGCTTTACAGGCAGCAGCATCGAGGGCTTTCATTTCCGGTTTTACATAGGAGGTGGTTACCATGTTCCTGCCAGATTCGATGCATCGCCTGGCGACATCAACATGGTATATGAATGGGAGAAAGCTGACGGTCAGATCATGCCCCGAAATAAGCCTCCGCAGGGTTTCCTGATCCTCTCCCTGCCAGGCAAGGGAGGTTCCGTTGGGGTGATTGTCGATCAAAGAATCAGCCCGCTCTTTATCCTGGTCTGCCAGGGTTATAAAAACCTCTCTGTTCAGCAGGTAGCGGACCAGTGGTCCGGCAACCCTTCCCGCTCCCAGTACAAGTACTTTATGCATAGGTCCCGATCTTTTAAGAATGGCCTCTCGAAGATAGGAATCTTTTTTGCCAGGGGAAAGGATTCAAATAAAAAACCTCCGGAGACACCCGGAGGTTTTTTATTATTGTTGACAAAAAAAGTTGTTACTGTTTTGTCCAGGTGGTGTTAAATACATCCCAAATCCAACCATCATTAAAATGGCACCATTCATCAACTAAGATTGTACCATTATTTTCTACTGTTCCTGTAAGTGGGTCTGTATCGCTATAAGTCATATTAGCATAACCTTTATAAACGAAAACATCACCCCAACCATAGGTGTCGCCTATATTTTGTCCTCCAACGATGGTGATGGTTAATCCTTCACTATCAATTGTTGCTAAAAGAGGTTCAGCAGATCCGGCAACACCAACCATAGTTACCTGGTCAAGTTTATCTGGTACAGGCGAAATAGTTACGGTCCATGCTTCATCCCACGAACCTGGAGCCTCCCCATAATAATCATCACCGTAGCTGACAGCTGCAACACTGTAGGTTCCCAACCAGTTTTTCAACGGGTGTTCATCATCAGAAATGGTTACACGGATGGTGTTTTCAGCCGCTGTCTGGTAATTTTCACTGGCAGCAATGATCAGGTCGAACGACTTGTCTCCGGTGAATACATCGTTGTCAATGGTTGTGATCGTGATCTCCGTATCACCCGTCGTTAATTCGGGTGTTTTGGTCGAGATGGTGAAGTCCGTTCCTTCCACAGCCGGGCTTGAAATGCCTTCGGTAGAAACCTCAAGGGTTACTGTCACCGATTTTCCGGCAGTGGCACCCAGGAAAATGGGAATATCCCCTGTCTGACTTTCAGGTATGATTACACTTGTAGTGCTGAATCCAACTAACTTCAAGGATTTGCTGATCATAATCGTTTCATCCTCACAGGCTGTTACAAGGATTATGGTAATCAGCATGATTAAGGTTTTCACTATTGATTTTTTCATTGTTTTAGGTTTACAGATTAATATCCAGGATTCTGTTCCATATTATCATTTGCATCCACTTCACCAAGAGGAATAGGCATTGCCCACAAATAGTTCTCCAGGGCTGTACCCCCTTGGATAAACGGGATATCTTCATTGCTTGCACCATCGTAATCTGTACGGTCCAGTGATCTTTGTGTACGGGCAAGATCAAACAATTGGTTTCCTTCAAAACAGAGTTCACGGCGACGTTCATCATAAATATCCTGTAAGGTAACTCCAGCTGCAGCAGCCAATCCACGATTAGTACGAATTGTATTGTAATCGGCAAGTGCATTACCTGAGACACCGTTCAGGACAGCTTCAGCGCGGATGAGGTACATTTCTGACAATCGAAGCACCGGTACATTAAATTCCCTTGGAGGGACTTTCCCTAACCTGCCGGGATATTTAAGTGTCCAGAATGCGCCTGGATAATCAACAGTATTCCGGAAAAGAAGTGCCCTAACATCTGCCGGCTCATACAAATTGATGAGGTCATTCGATGTGGCAACATCACCATAACCATCTGGGCTGACAATATAGGAGATTGCATCCCAGTACCCATGGGCTGAGTTTCCTTCGGAACCGTCTACCTGGAAGATGATTTCAGCACCGGCATCTCCGCTTCCCCAGTAACCACCATTATTCCAAACTGTATAATCGGCTGCAGTGAACATAGCAAACGGACCGTTATCAATTACATCGGTAGCATATTGGGCGGCTACAGTAAAGTTCTCCATGTAAAGATATACCTTTGCTAATAACGCTTTTGCAGACCAACTGGTCGCCCAGGCGCCATCGGTCCCGCGGGGACTTTCGTCGGCAAGAAGATCAATGGCATCTTCAAGATCTGAAACAACCTGAGTATAAACTTCTCCAACAGTATTTCTTGCGGGATATCCATTTTCAGTAACCAACACAACGGGAACACCAAGATTTTCAGTTCCAGCTGAGTATGGTTGTGCATACAGACGAACCAGATCCCAGTGGGCCAAGGCTCTCAGGAACAGATTCTCACCCAACAATTGATCTAAATCCTCCTGTTCCACTCCCGTTTGAGTAAATCCATTTTCAATTGTATTGATTACATTATTCGCCCTGGCAATGGTTGAATATGCATTGGTCCAGAGGTTTAACGTTGTAGCAGCTGAATTGATCCAGAAGTATTCATTGAAATAACGTCCTGAACTAATCGGACCAATTTTTGCATTTCCGCCTTTCAGGTCAGCAACTACAATAAAGTCCTCCCCATACCAGGTAGATCCACAGAGCAGGCTGTAAGCACCTGTAGTAGCACTATTCAATCCATCATATGTGGATAACGTCAGTTCGTTTGATTGAGACAAACGTGGAAATTCCTCCAGGAAATCCTTGTTGCATGAAGCAAAAAGAATAAACGGAATGACAATAGAAAATATCCTGATTGTTTTTATTGTTTTCATAATGGTTTAGATTTTCAGGTTAAAACGACATTTCCACACCGAAGATAAACTTCTTGGTAACCGGATAAATTCCGAATCCCGTTCCTTCCACACCCCTTTCAGGATCCCAATAGTCAACGTTATGGAATGTGTAGAGGTTTAAGGCACTGGTATATATCCTTATTTTATCCAATTTAATTCTGTTTACGATGTTTTTCGGCAGGTTATATGACAATGTAATATTTCTAATTCTCAAATAATCAGCATTCCACATCCAGCGTGTACTCCGATAACCGTAAGAACTTGTTGCATTGTCAGCAATCGGTTTTGGATTCCTGGCAATATCACCAGGTTCTTTCCAGTAGTCCCATGCTGTATTTGTCTGGTTGCCCAGCCACAGATTACCATCACCATTAACATAGCGATGTTCTTCAACGAGCACCTGATGTCCAAGTTTAAATTCAAGGTTCAAATCAAGCTGAATCCCTTTCCAGTTAAAAGAAGGAATCAGACCACCGGTGAATTTAGGTTCTGGTGAGCCAGCGACAAAACGACGTGCATCGGCATATTTGTTTGTCAACTCTCCTCTTCCTCCGGTTTCAGCATCTTCGGTCCACCACAAGGCCTCTCCGTTAGCTGGATTTACACCGGCAAAGTCGTAAAGGTAGAAGCTGTACAAATGCTCACCCACCTTGTGAACGATCCGGTTATTATTCGGATTAATAAACTGTTCATCTTTTCCAAGATCAATGATTTCACTGTTGTTGTGAGCCAGGTTGAAACCGAGATTAATATCTAAATCACTGGTATTGATTGCATTCCAGTTCAGAAATACCTCAAATCCAGTATTCTTCACTTCACCAATATTCATTTTAATATCGGTAAATCCGGATGTTCTGGAAAGAGGATAGTCCAGTAACATATCTTCTGTTTTCCGGCTGTAAACGTCAATAGATCCATTGACTTTGCTAAATAAGGCAAAATCGACGCCTATGTTATACTCCTTATTATTTTCCCATCCGAGTTTAGGATTGGCAGGTTGTGCGGGGGCAAAGCCTGATTGTCCATTGTATTGAATACTTCCATAAATGCCGTATTGTTCGTAATTCCCAATGTTATAATTACCGCTCAAACCATAACTGAATCGAATCTTTAACTGGTTCACAAATTCGAGACTACTCATGAATTCTTCATTATGAAGGTTCCATGAAGCACCCACAGACCAAAAGGTCCCCCAGCGGTTATCCTCACCAAATCGTGATGAGCCATCCGTCCTTAAGCTGGCCTGAAAGTAATAACGATTATCGAAATTGTAATAGAGAATACCAAAATAGGATAGGAGTGTAAATGCATTCTCAAAATAATCAGCATCATCATCATCTGAAGTAGAGGTGGTAGGAAATGGAATTTTTGGATCTACATCAGGAGAGGAAACATAATAGGCATTATCCTCGTACTTCGTGGCTTCCTGACCAATTGTAGCCTGGGTATTATGTAAGCTGAATGATCCCTTGTAGTTCAGCGTATTTGAAGTGGTTATCTGGCTATATTTGGTTCGGGAAACCTGCAAGGTGCCAAGGGTTGAATAGTAATCTGCCTCCGGGGACCAATAACTCCTACCCTCACCATCAGTAAATTCATAATTGTTAGTGGTTCTAAACGTTAAATCCTTCAGAAAGTCCACTTCAAGATATATATTCCCGTTGAAGCGATTTTGTTTTTCCCACTGATCATCATATTCGGCAGTTGCCTTTGGATGAGTATTGAAGTTCACAGGCAAGTCTAAATTGTATGTCCCGTCATCATTTTTATTCCTGCTGAATGGTGACAGAAGCGTTGCTGCAAACAGTGGATTAACAAAATATAAATCCTGCATGGCAACGTCATTTGTAAAAGTATGACTTGCATTGATCCGTGTACCCATTCTCAACCAGTCTTTCATTTTAGTGTCCAGGTTCACACGAGCCTGGAATTTTTCATAATCGATACCATAAAAGACTCCTTCATTCTTTTCATATGAACCAGAAAAATAGTGAGTGGTCTTTTCGTTACCACCCTCAACGCTGAGCTCTGCATTGTAAATTTTACCTGTGCGGGTAAGTACATCAAACCAGTCAGTAGTTAATGAATCACTCAGGGATTCCGGGAAATAGAATCTGGCATTACCTGGATCATCCGGATCTTTGCCTGCATTGATCACAGCATCCCTGGACCACTGAAGATATTGATCAGGAGAAAGAACTCCGTAATCGTTGTCATTCGCTAAGACATCAAAACCAGTAGAGGCTCTGAAATTTACCTTGGAAGCACCTGCTTTACCTGATTTGGTGGTTATCAGGATAACTCCGTTTGCTGCTCGGGATCCATAAACAGAAGCTGCTGCAGCGTCTTTCAGAATTGAAATAGATTCAATATCATTCGGATTAATTGAAGCAAGTACATTCCCGGTGTTGGTAAAATAATTCTGGTTTCCTTCCATGACCGGAATACCATCAATAACATACAACGGTTCTGTCCCCGCCAAAATAGAGCTGATTCCACGAATACGAACTTCACTATTACTCCCGGGTTGCCCTGAACTAGCTGAAATTACAACACCTGCAACCTTTCCAGCCAACATCTTATCAAAACTGGTTTCAGGAATATCCTGAAGGGATTCATTACCAACCACTGACACCGATCCCGTTTTGGCTTCTTTCCGTTGTACACCATAAGCCACCACAACCACCTCATCAAGACCGAGAACATCCGTCTGCATCACCAGATCGATGGTGCTCTGGCCTCCGATCTCAACCTCGGTTGTCCTCATTCCTACGAATGAAAATACCAATGTCGCTGCCGTTTCGGATACAGCAAGGGAGTACACACCATTAATATCGGTCACTGTCCCGATGGTGGTCCCCTTCACCACGACAGAGACTCCGGGCAGCGGCATGCCATCATCCGATGCAGTAACCACACCCGTAATTTCTCTGTCCTGCGCATTGACTACCTGCAATCCTATGAACAAAAGGAGTGCAAGAATTGCTGAAAATTTTTTCATGAAAAAAATTTTAGGTTAATAATAGGGTTAATAAAATTTGTTTTTTTAAATAAGGATAACAGATTAAGGATAATTATAATTCCAACTGCAATGGGGTAAGGTTGATATATTTTAGACTAAAGTCTAATCAATGAGGTCAATACTTAAATAAAAATATGTTTGCCATGAGTGATAAAATTAATTGTGTGTACGAAAAAAAATCATTCCTAAGCGCATAGTTCATTTAAATTCTTTATCTGTAGTGAGAACATTTTATTCCATAAAACAAATTAGAAGAAAAAAAGAGGCAGGTGCCTCCCTTTGGGGTGACACCTGCTCCCAAATTCAAAACGTCCTCTGTTAGTTTAAAATTCGAAGTATAATATGGGTATGCAGGAGAGAATTTTGAAAGGACTATTTAACTATTTATAAACCTATTGAATTTTTACCTAAAAATTTGTAAGTTTACCCAATTATCACACTTCTTATTTTTCACCGCTGGAAGAAGTTATTGAATTTGCAATCCCCGGTTTACCACAACCGGGGATTGTTTTTTCGTAAAATATTGTAAAAGAACGATATAGAAATTTTGAAATATTGATCCGGCATTCAAAATCACCCGGATCCCTGGATTATTTCAGATCAATCGGAATATTTACCTGGGAAAATAGATCCACTTTCAGGAAAAATTCAGACTGGTTCCTCCATTTCATAATCCTGAGTAGTTTCACAGATATTATGCCAAAATCAGTAAGCTCTTTTTTAATAGCATGTTAACCTGAATATTCAAACTGTTAACAAGTGTTAAAATCGTCCGAATCTATACACTTCATGTTCGAAAGTGAACGATTATTCCCTGTGCGAAGAAAGCGCAGGAGATATTTAGAAAGAATCTAAATAAAAAAATAATGAGGATGAAAAATTACGAGTTGATGATTACTATTCAACCCTTTTAGGGTTGTAAGTAATACGTTACAATGCACCACCGGTTGTCACCGGTGGTTATTACCTTCGGTGAGCTCCGCTTCGCTCCGGTTCATTGTTCTACCCCTGTCGGGTAATCCTGAATGAATGCAGGCCGATTGCCTGCGCGGCCCGCTCTGAGTCGAGTGAGCGACTCTGAGAGTCGCTATCCATTGTTGCATTTTTTTACGGACCTATCGTGTAAACGGGGAATTATATAGGTCGACTCTCCTGCCGAAGGCATTCCCATGGAAGAGTCAACTAACAGGCGACTTGGGAACCTGCCTGCCGCAGTGTGGGAAATACCATACCAGGTACCGTCTGACCCATCACGGGTCTGACGGATAGAGTTTCTGTTTTTATTTATCGGTCATAGGTCAAATGAAAGTTTACCCCCTGTTTTAGTCACAGCGAATTATTTTCTGCATTAGTTTTTGTTTTTCTGATTTTTTTATTTCTTTTACAGTTCAAATGCAATGATAGATAATGAGAAAGTACAACGTTTCCGGTTTGAATTATTGGTGGTGGCTACGGGTTGATCGCCATATGAGAAATTCATTCCGGTAATTGTTGTATCCATACCAGTATAAAAACAGCCGCGGGAATTTCTCCCGCGGTTTTTTTTTGATAAAAAACCAAATGGTTGGAATAATGAACACACGATGGAAAAAGATCATCTTTCTCTGGTGCATGGGAAGAGATGATTAATACCCTGCTATTGGAAAAGCGCAGAAGGTGAAACCATTTATGCACAAAAGAAAAAAATGAAATTAAATTCAAAATCCAAAAAAGATGAAACAAAGAACAATAAACTTAACGCCGGAAGAATTACCAAGAGAATGGTATAATATTCTGGCGGATATAAAGATGAATCCACCATTGGGGCCTGACGGGAAACCCATAAGCCCGGAGATGCTTGCCCCGGTATTTCCAATGAACCTGATCGAACAGGAAGTGAGTTCAGAACGCTGGATCAAGATCCCTGAGGAGGTACTGGATGTGTTGTCCATCTGGAGACCCACTCCCCTGATCCGGGCGACCCGGCTGGAGGAGGTCCTGGGAACACCTGCCCGGATCTACCTGAAGAATGAGAGTGTCAGCCCTCCGGGGAGCCATAAACCGAATACAGCCGTAGCCCAGGCATATTACAATAAGGTATTCGGAATTAAAAAACTGGTTACAGAAACGGGTGCCGGTCAGTGGGGGAGTGCTTTGGCTTTTGCATGCAGCCAGTATGGACTGGACTGTGAGGTGTACATGGTCAGGGTGAGTTTCGACCAGAAACCCCACCGGAAAACCGTCATGCAGACCTGGGGTGGAGTATGCTATCCAAGTCCAAGTGACAGGACTAACGCAGGAAGGGCAGTGCTGGAAAAGTATCCGGATACGCCAGGGAGCCTTGGAATTGCCATCAGTGAAGCCATTGAAATCGCTGTTAGTGATACTACGGGTAAAACCAGGTATTCACTGGGAAGTGTATTGAACCACGTGATGCTTCATCAAACAATTATCGGCCTGGAAACAAAGAAACAACTCGAAAAAGTGGGTGATTATCCAGATGTGATTATCGGTTGTGCAGGAGGTGGCAGTAACTTTGCCGGACTTTCCTATCCGTTTGTCTATGATAAGATCCATGGGAAACAGATCGAAATTTATCCTGTGGAACCCACTGCCTGTCCGACATTGACCAAAGCGCCCTATGTTTATGATCACGGGGATGAAGCAAAATACACGCCATTGCTGGCAATGCACAGCCTTGGTCATGCCTTCATACCCCCGCCAATTCATGCCGGAGGGCTGCGGTACCATGGGATTGCCCCGACGATCAGTCAGCTGGTAAATGACAACCTGATCACACCGAAATCGATAACCCAGCTGGATGCATTTGATGCGGGAGTGCTGGTTGCGAGAACAGAAGGGATAATCCCGGCACCGGAAACGAACCATGCATTAGCCTGTGTGATCGACGAAGCCAGGAAAGCGAAGGAGGAGGGAAAGGAAAAAGTAATTCTTGTAAACTTCAGCGGTCATGGCCTTCTGGACCTCGGTTCGTATGAGAAATATTTCAATCATGAACTGACCAATTTTGCCCTCTCGGATGAGGAGATCCTCAAATCGGAAAAGATCTATGAAACATTCCCGAAACCGGAATTGATACGCAGTTTTTAGGTAAATTTTAGGTTAATTATTGCAGGTTTAATCAGGGTCTGAGCTGAAGTCAGACCCTGATTTTTTTTAATTACAAGTTAGTAGTGGCCGATTTTTTTCAACAAGTAATAAAATATCCTTTCATCCAGGGTCGATAAGTTTTATCTTTGCTATAGAAAACGACTCGATATCTTTCCTTGGCTGATTCGACCAAATATGTAGAGACTCCCTTGATGAAGCAATACAACAACATCAAGCGGAAACACCCGGATGCCATCCTGCTGTTCCGGGTGGGTGATTTTTATGAAACGTTTGGTGAGGATGCGATAAAAACATCCGAGATCCTGGGGATCACCCTGACACGACGTGCCAATGGAGCGGCATCATTTGTTGAACTGGCAGGTTTTCCGCACCATGCCCTGGATACATACCTCCCCAAACTGGTCAGGGCTGGCCAGCGGGTTGCCATTTGCGATCAACTCGAAGATCCGAAAATGGCAAAAAAAATCGTGAAACGGGGGATCACCGAACTGGTTACACCCGGAGTTTCCCTGAACGACAATGTGCTGGATCATAAAGAGAACAATTTCCTGGCAGCTGTTCATATTGACCACCAGATTTGCGGAATTGCCTTTCTCGATATTTCAACCGGTGAATTTCTGACTGCTGAGGGGAGCCATGAATACATCGATCAATTGTTGAGCAGCTTTAATCCCAAAGAGGTACTGCTTGAAAAGAGCCGGAAAAATGTCTTTGTGGATCTGTTCGGGACACGATATTATACCTACAAACTGGATGACTGGATCTTTACCAATGAATCAGCCAGTGAAAGACTGCTTAAGCATTTTAGTACGACATCCCTGAAGGGTTTTGGTGTTCAGGGATTGCAGTACGGGATCATTGCTGCCGGAGCTATCCTGCACTATCTTGACCTTACACAGCACGATCAGGTTGGACACATCTCATCGATCTCCCGGATCGAGGAAAATCACTACGTATGGCTGGATAAATTTACCATCCGAAACCTGGAACTTTTTTATACCTGGAATGAGGGAGCCAAAACCCTGA
>Ga0315539_1001416_pt1 | contig 17736 bp, 16 predicted proteins | sample SalMarSW160150MG_FD_203097 | JGI IMG/M metagenome (GOLD analysis project Ga0315539, IMG submission 203097) | Salt marsh sediment microbial communities from the Plum Island Ecosystem LTER, Massachusetts, United States - Salt Marsh Sediment SW1601-150 ... | reverse complement strand
ATAAAACGGAAATTAAGATGTTGGATAGTTTTGATATTCCTGCTACCTTGCCAGTTGATGTTTTGGGTTTCAAGAAACGGAACTTCCGATAAAACAAAATCCCTACCAATGAGACAATTAAAACGAGCAGACAAAATGACGTCGAGAAATTTAGAGTAACACTATTCTTTATCAATACGAAAATTGAGTAACCTATTATGACAAAAACACCGAGATATGAGAAGATTAGCTGGATTTGGTCGGTTCTAATTGAACTTAGTTGCCCACCTTTCAATATGTAAAGTAAAACATATATAATCATAAAGAATAAGATAAGATACATGGCAATCTTAGAATCACCTATCAATATCGATAATATTGATGAACCCCATACGATTTCCGCAAGCGCCACACCGGCAATTCCTAAAATCGTCAGATATGAAGTCGTGAGTCTGAGTCCGTTGCTTTTATATTTTTCGCCAATAAAGCCATGTAGCGTTTTATCTGATCCGATAAACTCGCTAAGTTTTGGTATTACTAATGAAAAGACAAGGATACCCACGCCCCAGAAAAAGGAATTAGCCAAGGCAAGTAAAATTGAGCCTGTTGCAGCCCAGACAATGAAAGGATAAACTGTTGCGACTTGAAAACCGTATGCGATAGATGAGTTAGCAAATGGAGTTGTACCAACATTCTTATATGCAATAAAATAATCGTCTGGATGTTTAATTTCACCTTTTTTTACAGCTAATGCTGCGACAAGATAAATTAGTAATGGTATTAAAATTATTATCATTCCCATTTTGTGTCCTTCTAATACCCTTTGAGTTCTTTCACAAAACCGCTACAACACAATCATTCTGATATTTGAAGATTCGAGAAAACCGGGGACAGTTTTTTTCAAGTCTTTCAAATTAAGTTTTTAATTCCTTTTTTCAGGAAATCCATCTGCTGGCCTGAAAAACTCGCATTTTTAATTCCATCTGCTATCGCTTTCTCAAGGTTGAAGTTGACATTATAACCTTCCTCGGCGAAGCCGTAAAGCTTTAATAGGTTTTAGGGTATAGGGTTTAGGGTTTAGCCTATCACCTAACTAAAAACTGTAGTATTTAGTATTTGGTATATAGTATTTAGCCTAACAACCAAAAACCAACGACCAACGACTAACGAACTTGGTGGGCATTAGCCCACCCTACCTTTTTAAAGGCGTTTGTGGAAGGTCGATTATTGATTATTTATTCGTATTATTTTTATTAGATGTTTCGACTGCGCTCAACATGACAATTTTTCATCCTTTGCTATAATTCTTCTATAGAGAATAAACGAGAATCAAATATCTATAATCAAGCATCTTTTTGACCGGCGCTCGAGACAGGTGAAAAATTGTCATTTTTCACCGAATAATGGGGATTTTGGTTGCATTACGGCGGTTTTTATGTAAAATATGAAATGAACAATCGATAGTTCATTGTTCATAGTTCGTAGTTCATCAAAAAACATACAGTTCATTAGTGAATTAGAGAATTTTCCTTAATTTCAGGTAGGAGATAGATGATTAGAAACTACAGTCTGCTAATTAATTTATCCGCTAATTCTCTAATCCTCTCGTCCACGGAGTTTTATCCGCCGAAAGGCGGATTATTCGACAAATGTCGAAAGTATTCGACAAATCGACCCTTATTTGAAAAAACAAAGCCAATCTGTAACGGCAGAAGACAGAAGTCAGAAAACAGAAGACAGATAAAAAATTATGCATAAGTATTTGTCCTATAAAGGAATACGATGCTATCTTTCCGGCGGATTCCTTGAATCAATCTTTGAAAGTTATCAATGTCTGGCGAAAAAAACAAAGCCAATTCAAAGCCAATTCGCCGGCCTTTGGCCGGAAAATCTAAATCCGAAACCCGAAATCTCCCGTAAGGGATGGCCAAGCCACGAAACTCATGGATTCCGGAGAAAAAAATGAAAAACAAACCCAATGTTAATATGGGTAAAATAACATAAGCTCTTTTATGACAAGTGAATATGTGAGATTTTAATGTTTAAGGGGGCTGAACCGGCTTCTTCTGCGACTTCGCCGGAACAAGAAAACAAAGCCAATTTTGAAAATGGCAAAAAGACATAAGCTCTTTGAAATAAAAAGATTATGGCAAATGGCCGGCATTTTGGCAGGTCAAAAACAAAGCCAAAACAAAGCCAATTTGCCGGCCTGCCCTGCTCCGGCAACGGCCTTCGCCGTGACGAGCGGCCGGAAATCCGAAGCACTAAGCTCTAAATCCTAAAAAAAGCCAAATGTTAAAAATCAAAAATGTCCAATTTCCAACTTTTAACTAAGGACAAGTCCACCTGCCTGTAAATATTCCGAATCTGCGGGCTGCCCAACAATCTAACGAAAAGTATGCAATCAGGCCGATAAATTAGTTATAGGATTTAGGGTATAGGTTTTAATATTTAGCTTATTCGCTATCACCTGTTTCCTGATGTTATTGCTGAAAATAAAGGAGAACAGAATGGATTGTTTGACTATCCTTGCGCAAGCCGTAACAACTCCGGCCCCGAGCACGACTGCAGAAGCGGCGGGAGAAGCAGTCGTTCCGATTAATCTGTTTTGGGAACAAGTCACAGGACTAAATTTAGTGGAAGCACTGACCTTCCTGTCTTTCGGAACGGTTTGCATTTTCTACGGCTGGCGGGTTTTCAAGATACTTGTGGTGATAAACTTCGGACTGTTGGGTTTGGTTGCGGGGATGACAATTATCGAAAGAATCAACGGCCTGAATAATCAGCTCGCCGGCGGGTTGATAGGTATGGGTCTGCTGGCGGTACTTTCCGTGCCCTTGATGCGATGGGCCGTTTGTGTACTGGGTGCAGTCGCAGGCGGAATTCTGACAGCGGGAGTATGGTACGCCTGCGGCTTTACCGAACATTACATCTGGGCAGGTGCGCTGATCGGTGTCGTTGCGGGAGGAATGATATCCTTTATCATTTTCAAAGCGGCTGTTATGCTTTTCACCAGTCTTTGGGGCAGTGGATTAGTTGTAGTCGGCTCGTTGGCGCTTTTGCACATTTATCCGAGAACATCTTTGCAGGTGGAAGACATGGTATTCAACCACAATTGGTTTCTGCCTACCGCTCTGATATTGCCCACGGCGGTCGGCTTTATACTGCAAAACCAATTCGTGAAGAAATCGAAAAACTGGAACATCTGACCCGGATACATATGTGAATTTGTAAGCTCGAAGACTTTAGTAACAAAAAAAAGGCTGCAAGCGAACGCTTACAGCCCCGGAAAGGTAGTAAATAACAAACTGATTTATGCCCTGCGTTTTCTTATTAGAGCCAATGAACCAAGGCCTAATAAAGCAATTGTAGTCGGTTCGGGAATCGACATAGCCCCGCTGAAGCCGTTACCACCGGAGTAACCACCGGTGAGCATTTCTATAAGGCTATAATAATTCGTCCCGCTTCCGCCCTGTAATGATAATTCAAAATCAAGTGACATTGTTCCGGACTTATAAATAGCGTCCAATGCCGCCGAGCCGAGAGATTGTCCGGCGGAAGTGACAACAATATTGGAAATGTCGGCCTGAAATTGCGTATAAGCCGCCCCTATTGTTCCAACCGGAATTAAATCACCGGGTTTAAGGATGCCTGTCAGGTAGGTCGCACTGCCATCCGAATTCTTGATCGAGATGGTTGTTGTACCATACGGCGTCAATTTATATGCACCATACGAATCGGCACTTACTTTGAATGTGGGTATATACACTAAGGAGCCGACCAGAGCGTCGTAATTGCTGCCCATCCCTCTATCGACAGCAATTTGCTGATTGAAACTCAGCGTGCCGGCGCCATCGTAATACCAGTTGCCACCGGTAGTGGTATCAGGACTGAATTCGATAGTTGTGGTAGCTAATGCGGAGGTACCCGTAAAAAATACCAACAACAGAAAAAATATTATAAATTTTCTCATATTAACCCCCCAATAATTCCAACATTTCCGTTGGATTCTTTCTCGTTAAGCCGCAGACTGTTTTGCAGCGTATTTAATCTTGCTCCAGATCCATTGGTGCTTAGTTAATCCGTTTGACTCGATAGTGAGTCAGCCTTATTAATGTCACCTCCTTCCGCCGATCTTTGCTGTGGCCGGCTTTTTAATTGTTGTTCTTTTGTTTTAATTAGACGAAACAAAATATAAATACTTTCCGTAGTTTTCTTACTTGGCCGTAAATAACCAGGAACCGAGCCGTATAAAATTCGGCCCAATCACATTCGCTTACTTAATTGCAGTTTTTTTCCTGCGGAGAAAAGCCAGCACGCCTCCGAAACCAAGCAGAGCCATTGTCGCCGGCTCAGGAACCGCTACTATGTAGTCCTGAGCTCCGTCATAGGAAAAAACTCGCAAATCCGCCAGCGGCCCGGTGCCATCCAGAGAATACAACATGACATTTGCAAGAACTGCATAATCATAGTTGCTGCTGAACCCTTTATCACCGAGAGTGCCGTCAACTGTAACGTCCCAGCCATACGGAGTTGTCGGTAAATCTTCGTAAAGAATCTCCCATATCGCCGCTGAAAATGCTGCGGAATAGTGGTTTTGCGTGTCAGTAAACGTGCCGCCACTACTCCAGGATGAATCGTAAAATCTTCCCCAGAGTTCCCGGATATATTGAGCTTTGGCATAACCCATTGCCCCTCCCAAAGAAGTGGTCGGTACTGGTCCATTTTCAGGCATAAGCACGTTATATGTCAATTCATTAATTGAAGTCGGCTCTGTCAATTCTATGCAAAATCCGCCAAGTGAATTGTTAGGCCAAAGATGTCCGTCATAAGAACCATCGGTCTTTTCGAGCATAGAGACTCCGGCACGAACGTATGCTCCCTCATATTCTCCGATCCACACCTGCATGATATCACTTGCATAAAAACCGGTCATTGAAATATCTACGGTTCCTAACGTGGTGGCTTGAGCTATATTCGGTAAAACAAGAGCAACTGCGGCACAAAAAAACAGCGATATCTTTGAAATCCTCGAATTCATTATTCCGCTCCCCCAAAACAACTTATGTCAATATCGTCCTTGCTGCAGATAATCCACAGCAAACGAATCTTTATCTTATCGTTGGTTCTTTCTTACAAAGAATCATTCTCATGTCTCTCAAATGTTAATTTCATGCACGTTGTTCCCATCAAGAAAACAAATCGAAATTGCAATTTCATCAGTTTCTTATTTTGATGAAAACCGTTTGCCTGCAAGGTAAACCATGTGCCTGAATTCATTTTTATCAGGCGACCAACCGGTTTATCCCGGGTACTCAATGTGAAAAAGTGAGAACCCCCCATTCGGATATAACCACCCCGCGAACAACTTATAGTGCTTAGTTTACCCGAATGAAGAATAAAAGTCAAGGGTTTTTGACGACAACATTCGAGAATAATTTGAAGTCACCCGGTATATCTTACTGATTAACTAAAAACGAAATAGTTTTAGGACTTAAGCATGAATTGAAGTGAAAAAAAGAGATGAATTTTCCGCACTATAATAAAGACGCACATCCCAAAAAGTTTCATGTGCAAAGTAAAAGAAGAATATCAACGACTTTTTGATTGTATTCCTGCGAACAGAATAAATCCAAGGAGGATTTTTACAGCATTATAAACAGATGATTCGAGATTGGAATGCAGATGCGTCGGAAGTGGCCGGGAAATAAAAAAAACGGGGCTGACCAGGCCATGACCAGCCCCCCATTAGAAGAAAGGAGTATTATGATGTCGGCCGAATCTCGGCTTTTTTTTCATCCAAAATACTCTGAATACAGAATTATACCAGCTTAAGTATCCAGATTTTTTCGCCCCCCTTGATTCCCCTCTTCAACGATTGTTCTAATTAAAATATAACCGATATTTCACAGAATGCCAAATTCTTTTTTAGTGTTAAATCCCTTTATATATCAATACCATCGAACTGTTATATAAATGTAATCCAACAAGGTTTTTCTGACGGCAATATTACTGTTATTTTCAATCTGAAACTGCAGTGAGTCCACCTTCTCAGGCGTATTTACTATACTCGTAATATCCCATGAGTCGGTTGCTTTATTCCGCTGCCCATCCCGCACTGAAGCATTGATTGACGACCAGGCGATCGGATTATCCGGCCAGTCCGTACCGATACTCCATTTCAGTTTTCCGAAAGGGAACTGTTCGTCCTCGAAGTGCTCTACGAAAACAGTGACAGATACTATTTTACCTCCTTCGGGTATTGACGCATCTGAAAAATCAAAGAACATATAAGAGTTGGCTTCTATCTCAACACATTTGCCGTCACTGGACAGGACAATATCCACTTTGTTTTCTTCCGACAGTTTTTTATTTGTTTTGAGATTGTAACCATCCTCGACAGTCAACGGCGTAATCAGTGGCGAACTAAGCGAGGCCACGGTAATGGTGAATGATTGAACATCAGAAGACGGTACTTCATTAGCATCAACGACTTTGACTATTACATCATAAGTTCCCTGTTGATTATTATTTGGCCTCCATTCTATTAAGCCCGTGTTTGGATCTATGGTCATACCTTCAGGTTTTTCGGTTAGACTGTAAACGAGCGTATCACCGGAATCCGGGTCTTTGGCGTTAACATCATAACGATACGATGCCCAGACCCTGGTGGTAGTTACGGGTTTCGAGGTGATAACCGGTGAATCGTTAACCGCTGCGACCGTCAGCTCGACTGTGGCGGTGTCGGTTCCGCCTTTGCCGTCGCTGATTGTATATTCGAATGAATCGATGCCGCAGAAATTTTCTTCCGCCGTATATGTCAGCATATTATTCGTACTGATTGTGACCGAGCCGTTTTTGCCCTGCATAACGCCGAGCACGATTAACCGATCACCATCCACATCCGTGTCATTCGCCAGCACATCGATCATTACAACCGGCGTATCTTCACGAGTTTTAGCATAGTCGTCATCAGCCACCGGTGGATCATTAATGCCAGCCACTGCAATCGAGACGGTTGCCGCAGTACTTTCTTTAGAACCGTCGCTGACCTTATATGTAAAGTTATCCGAGCCGTTGAAATCCTTTTCGGGCGTGTAGATCATCTTGGCCTCAGTACCGCGCAGGCTGCCGTGGGAGGGTTCTGTTAGTACATGAAAACTGAGCGGGTCTCCGTCCGAATCGCTTCCGGCCAATATAATCGAGACGGGTGTATCTTCCTGTGTTGTTATGCTAATACCTTCGGCTACCGGTCGGTCGTTTGACCCGTTGACAATAATCCCTGTTATCAGGACTATAGCGATAAGTATTAAAAGGGTTGAACCGAGAATGAGTATCCTTTTCATATTGACCTCCAATCCATTAAATATAATGTTGTAGTATAATCCCGTTGTATGTTGTTTGCGAGTATATTTTTCAATAACTAAGTAGGAAAAATCTTTAAAAAAAGCCCGAAATCCTGTTTTTTTAGATGTATTCGTATAATATCCCCCATTGTGTTCGAACCATATCAGTGCACTAAAATACAAACTTCCAAAAAAAAACAGTTTTAATAAGTTTTTTTGTTGATTTTTAGCGAAAGAGCGTATAGAATCCAGTTATGTGTAGGTTTTATAGATATAAGGTTTCCTCAAAATAGTGGGGTATAGATTATGAGTAATCGAAGAGGTTTTACATTAATAGAGCTGCTGGTTGTAATAGCCATTATTGCATTGTTAATGGGCATTTTACTACCGGCTTTAAACAGAGTCAAAGAACAAGCCAGGAGGCAATCCTGTTCAGCACGTATTCGGCAGCAAGTACTCGCTTTGAATCTATATGCCAACGATCACGATTCAAAGCTGCCGTTACCCAACACTGCCGGATCCTGGCTGCAGGATGTTGCTGTTAATACAGTGCATTTCATGTTCCAAAACGGCATGACCAGGGAAATGTTCTACTGTCCGTCGAACGCAACCCATCAAAAATACAATGACTATTTCTGGGAATACAACAATGATTCATGGGACAGCAGAGTACAAAGGTTCACGAATGAAAATGGCTTTATTGTATCCGGATATTGCTTTATCCTGGAGACCACGACCAACGGCCGGCCTGATATCGTTCGTTATGACAAAGATCCTGTACAAAAAAGATGGGTAAAAACAACCCAGGAACCACAATCTTCATTAAGGGAAGTGGTTATTGATTCGATCATGGGCACTCGTAAAAACAACACCAAATATGGGTATAATTTCGCTGAAGTTTCGGGGGGTATCTATAATGAACACCAGGTTTACGACACAACAAGTCATCTAAAGAGCAGTGAAGAACCCACCGGCGGAAATATCGGCTTCATGGACAACCATACCGAGTGGAGGCCGTTCGATCCGGAAATTGAAAATAGTGTTGCATTGCCTCGCTATGGTACTGCCCCTGGTTTCTTCTGGTAGAATGGATTTATTGAATGCATTAAGACCCCGGCCTGACCTTCTTTAGGATAGACCGGGGTCTTTTTTTCAATATCCAGGGCAATCATGCCATCAGGCAGATATCCACAAACGGAGCGTGTAGTGAAAAAAGTCTATGATGGATTTTAAGCTTGCAGAAATGCCTCTGAAGTTTTAGAATTCGTGGTTTATCAGAAATAAATTGTATCAAATTACTCCATGGGTACTTATGAGCTGTTAAAAGGATTTAGTGAAATTTCGTGTTTGAATCGTTAACCGAAAAATTTAACTCAGTTTTCCGGTCTTTATCCGGCCGGGGACGCATCACCGAAGCGAACATCTCGGATGCCATGCGAGACGTTCGTAAAGCCCTTTTGGAGGCGGATGTCAGCTATAACGTCGTCAAGCAATTCTGTAAGGATGTTACACAGGCGGCTGTCGGGGCCGAGGTTATAAAAAGTCTCCATCCCGGCCAGGTCCTGATAAAAATCGTCAACGATGAGCTGACAAAACTGATGGGGCCGGTCGATACCCGCATCTATTTTGTCTCACCCGGACCGACGGTAATTATGCTTGCCGGCCTGCAGGGCTGCGGCAAAACCACAACCGCCGCCAAACTCGCAAAATACCTGGTTGCAAAGGGCAAGAAACCGCTTTTAGTGGCTGATGATTTGCAAAGACCGGCCGCCGTCGAGCAATTGAAAGTATTGGGCGGGCAGATAAACATTGATGTGTACAGCGAAGAAAGTAAAAACGCCGTCAAGGTTGCAAAAAACGCCCTCAAGCACGCCGATGCCGGCGGCTACGATGTGGTTGTGCTCGATACCGCGGGCCGGCTGCATATAGACCAGGAGATGATGACCGAAATCGCCGATGTGGCAAAAGCGGTTAATCCGCACCAGATTTATCTGGTCTGCGATGCGATGACCGGCCAGGACGCCGTTAATTCGGCAAAGCAATTCAACGAACGTCTCGAACTTGACGGTGTTATCCTCACGAAGCTGGACGGTGATGCTCGCGGCGGGGCGGCGCTCAGCGTCAAAGCCGTAACCGGAAAGCCGATTAAATTCATCGGTATCGGTGAAAAACTCGATAAAATCGAAGAATTTCATCCCGACCGTATGGCCGGAAGAATCCTGGGCATGGGCGACGTAGTGACGCTCGTCGAGAAGGCACAGGAGCATTTCGAGGCCGATGAAGCCGCCAAAATGCAGAAGAAAATGGCAAAGGGCAATTTCGGCTTCGATGATTTCCTGAAACAAATGCAGGCGGTTAAAAAAATGGGCGGGATTCAGAGTATGCTCAAGATGATGCCCGGGATGGCGGGGCAGCTCAAAGACATGGATTTTGACGGGGCCGAGATAGGGCGAATGGAAGCAATGGTCTATTCCATGACGCTTGCCGAGAGGAGCGATCCGGATTCGATAGATTTGTCCAGACGAAGAAGGGTTGCCACCGGAGCCGGTGTCGAAGTCAACGATGTTGCCGGTCTGGTCAAGACTTTCAAACGCAGCCGGGACATGATGAAGGCCGTCAGCGGCGGAAGCTTCGGCGGACTCAAGAGTCTGCTCTCAGGCGGTTTCAATATGGGAGCTCTGGGCCAGATGATGGCGGGCGGAAAAAAGATCAAGCAACGCTCAAAAAGGAAAAAAGTTGTAAGACGAAGAGGAAAAATAAAACGACGATAAATAATGACATTTCGATCGAACAATATCTTGAAAAGATCGCTATATTCTCAGATAATAAATACGGCGAATTGGTAAGAAAACAATTCAAGGATATCAAAGGTGCCAGTGAACTGGCGATGCTGGCCTCGCCGAGCGCCGGGGAACTGGAACAGTTGAAAAAAGCTGTTGCAATAATGACGCCGGCCGAAAAACAAAAGGCTGTGAATTTGACCGACGAGCAGATAGAGCGAATTTCAGCCGATGCCGGAATCGATGCTGCGAATTTCGCGATTTTCGTCAATGGTTATGCATTACATTGCAAACGTGTTTCGTGACGGAAAATGTTCAAGTCACGAAAATTGATTATACATGAAAGAAAGGAAACATTATGGCAGTAAAAATCAGAATGACACGAATTGGCAGACGGCACCGACCGTTCTTTAGAATCAATGCGATCGAATCCCGCGAGCCTCGTGACGGCAGAATGCTCGAGAAGCTGGGCCATTACGATCCGATTGAAAAAGACCCGGCCAAGCAGATCGTACTTAACAGCGAGCGCATCAAATACTGGCTCGATAAAGGAGCGATACCAAGCGAAACCGTTTCACAAATCCTTCTTCGTCAAGGTATCCAGCACAAATATGCCGAAGAAAGAGCTAAACGCCAAGCAAAGGCCAGGGCTATTTCTTCAAGTAAAGGCAGGCTCTTTAATAAAGCTCAAAAAATAGCCGCCCAAAAAGAAGTTTCGGCGGTCGAAGAAAAAGCCAAAGCCGAGGCCGAAGCCAAAGCAAAGGCCGAAGCAGAGAAAAAAGCCAAAGAAGAAGCCGAAACCAAGACTAAAGTCGAGAAAGAAAAAGCCGAGGTCGAGGAAAAGACAGAAGCTGAAGAAAAAGCAGAAACCCAGGAAAAGACCGAGGCAAAAACCGACGCTGATACAAAAGTAGAGGAAGAGGCCGAGACTAAATCCGAGGAAAAAGCAGAGGCCCAGGCAGATTCTGAAACCGAATCCGAAGAAGAAACTGAAACAGAACCTGAGGAAAAAGCCAAGGCAGAGGCCGAAGAAAAAGCAAAAGCTGAAGAAAAGGCCGAAGCAGAAACTGATACTGAAGCAAAAGTAGAAGAGGCCGAGACTAAATCCGAGGAAAAAGCAGAGGGCCAGGCAAATTCTGAAACTGAATCTGAAGAAGAAACTGAAACAGAACCTGAGGAAAAAGCAGAGCCTGAAGCAAAAGAGAAAACCGATAGTTGAGAAAACTTTCGCTTATAAGGTGTAAAAAAATATTGAGCCCTGCGTTTTCGGCGTGGGGCTTAACCTTTACACTAATGGCACAAAATTATTGCTTCAATCATGCCGGAAAGAATCTAAAAGATGATGAGGATTGATATTCTTACGCTTTTTCCACAGGTATTCGAATCGCCCCTGAGCTGTTCAATCCTCAAAAGGGCCCAAGATAATGGGCTGATCGGAATTTGTCTTACCGATATCAGAGATTTCGCTGCCGATAATTACAGGAGGGTGGATGACAAGCCCTACGGCGGCGGACCGGGAATGGTCATGATGCCCGGGCCTGTTTTCGATTGTTTCGAGCACGTCAGCAAATTGTCACCGGAAAAGGCACGCGTTATTCTGCTGAGCCCACAGGGACAAAAATTCGACCAGGCCAAAGCGGACGAGCTTAGCAAAGAAAAACGCCTGATACTTATCGCCGGAAAATACGAAGGATTCGACGAGCGAATTCGAACCGGTCTCGGTGCCGAGCAAATCTCCATCGGTGATTATGTTCTCAACGGCGGTGAATTAGCTGCGATGGTAATAATAGATGCCGTAGTGAGGTTACTGCCGGGCGCACTTGGTGATGAAGATTCGGCAAAGGACGATTCTTTCAGCCGGGGACTTTTGGAATATCCACAATATACGAGGCCGGAGGTCTTTCGTGAAATGAAAGTCCCGGAGATTCTCTTAAGCGGCGACCATACTAAAATCGCCGAATGGCGTAAACAACAGGCACTCGAACGGACGAAAAAATGGCGCCCGGATATATTAAAAACAACCAACCAAAGTGAGGGAGGTAAATAATCAATGAAGATAAAAACAGAACTCACAAATACAAAATCTCACGAACATAGTAAGACCACACTGACCAGCCTGAGATCTCTCGGGCCGGTTCCAAACCTCGAAGAGCATGTCCAGCCGGACTGGTGGCGGTATATTTTCAATTCCATCTACCTCAAGACGGACGGAGACGTGATTGACGATGCTCAGATTACCGCTAAAGAAATGGATGTATTTGCCGACATTCTCAAGCTGTCTGCCCAGGATAAAATACTGGATTTATGCTGTGGGCAGGGCCGGGCATCACTCGAGCTGGCCAGAAGAGGCTTTGGGAATGTGGAAGGACTGGACCGCTCCCGATACCTGATTCAAAAGGCCAAAGCTCTGAGTAAGAAGGAAAATCTAAGCATCAAGTTCAGGGAGGGGGATGCAAGGAAACTTCCTTATCAGGCCGACACTTTTGATGTGGTCTTTGTCCTGGGAAACAGTTTCGGTTATTTCGAATCGTCCAATGACGATGTGCGGGTCCTTAAGGAGATTTTCCGTGTTCTCAAGCCGTGGGGAAGACTGCTGATCGACGTCACCGATGGAGAATATCTCAGAAAGCGATTTCAGCCGAGGTCCTGGGAGTGGATAGACAAGAATTACTTTGTCTGCCGCGAGAGGTCTCTTTCCCATGACAAACAAAGGCTGATTTCCAGAGAAGTCGTAACACACGTGAAAAAAGGAGTTATCGCGGACCAGTTTTATGCGGAAAGATTGTACAATCGAAAGACCCTTGAAGATTTACTGCAGTCGGTGGGTTTCAACGAAGTCACCGTCCACAGGCAGTTAAAAGCGGAATCGCAGCGTAATCAGGACCTCGGGATGATGGAAAGGCGTATTATCACTACCGGCCTGGTCAGAAAGGACTGGGCCGTCGTCAAGAGAAAAAAGGAGCTGACCAATAATATCGCCGTCATCCTGGGCGACCCGACGAAGCCGGACCCCCTCAAACCATTATGTGTTTTCGACGATGACGATTTCTACACCATCGACCAGATGAAAGACGCTCTGCGCGAGCTGAACAAATACAATATCACCTATTTGACCAATCATGACAGTTTATACAAAGATTTGGTGGACCTCAAACCGAAAGCGGATTTTGTATTTAACCTCTGCGACGAAGGTTTCTGCAATGACCCGACAAAGGAGCTTCACGTCACCGCCTTGCTGGAGATGCTGGGCTTTCCCTATACCGGCAGCGGTCCGCAGTGCCTGGCTTTTTGTTACGACAAGTCGCTGATAAGGGGAATAGCAAAAGAGACTCTGGTCCCGGTCCCCGAGGGAATCTTTATTCAGCCCGAAGATGACATATACGGCCTGTCGTTCGGCCTGCCCGTGCTCGTTAAGCCGAATTTCGGAGACTCCAGTTTCGGCATCACTCAGCGAAGCGTGGCATACACAATGGAGGAGCTAGTCAACGCGGTAGTGGAAATAAGAGAAAAATTCGGTTACGAAAAACCTATCCTCGTCGAGGAGTTCCTCACGGGGAAAGATATCACGGTCGGGATAATCGGAAATCTGCCGGAGCCTTATATGGCTCTGCCGATCATAGAAGAAGACTACTCGGCGCTGCCGCCTGAGCTGCCCAGGGTTTGCGGCTACGAGGCCAAATGGCTTCCGGATTCGCCTTACTGGAACATAAAATCCGTCCCGGCAAACCTGCCGGAGGCGACGGAGAAATATGTGATTGAATGCTGTCTGAAATTATTCGAGAGGCTGGATTGCAGAGACTACTGCAGATTCGACTGGAGGCTCGACTCGAAGGGTAATCCCAAGCTTCTCGAAGTCAATCCCAATCCCGGCTGGTGCTGGGACGGCCATCTGGCAAAAATGGCAAAGCTGGCGGGGTTGTCTTATTCCAATATGTTAGAGGCGATCATTCGTGCCGCCGAGGAACGTTTAGGTATCCAGACGGCAACCGTCCAGAAAAACGGCAGGATAGAGACTCTTCAAAAACAGATAAGTTAGAGTTGATTTTAAGTGACACTACCGGCAGTTCTCAGGATAAGAGCCGCCGGTAGTGCCAAATAATAAAAAAAAATATCAGCAATTATCAACTTTCAAAGCAAACCATATCGGCAGTTAACGCAAGTCTTCCTCACTTAGATATAATTTCCCCATTCTTTGTGTAATCTTAATAAAAGCCCAAAGTCAAAGTTATACCAATTGTAATTAAGATTTGCGGCTTTGTCATTTCGACCGGAATGAGCCCCAATTTGTCTGGGCGAATGAAGTGGAGAAATCTGTTTTGAATAGATCTCTCCACTCGGCCTGGTGGCCTCAGTCGAGATGACAAAAAAGATACGACCTCGGTCCGCCTTGGGCGTGTCTTAGGCAGAAATGATATAAATAAGCGTACTTATTAAATACAATTGGTATTACAAATTCTGCTCTATCATTAAAGCCTTGATAGCGTCACACAATGATGTATAATAAGATTAACTCCTGTAGCGGGAATTTGTACTCGGTGTTATTGAAAAGATAGTGGTATCGATTGGAGGGACAGATATAATGAATTGTCCGATATGCGGCAAAGAAAATCCGGATGATGCCCGGGAATGCCGGTTTTGTAAAGCGACGATGACAAATCCATTGGATTCCTCGAATCCGGTTAATGTCAGAGTCAGCAGGCTCGCTATAACAGCGATTGTTTTTGCTCTCTGCGGTTTGATCTTCACATTCGTTGGATTCTTAATTATACGACTTCCAAGACCATTAGGCACCAGATCACCATTGGCAGATATGTTCTTTTTCCTAAGTCTCCTGTCTTTATTTATTGCTCTCATACTGGGAATCATAAGCCTAACAGAAATCTGGAAGAGCGGCGGGGAAAAAACCGGCAGGAATTTTGCTGTCGGAGCTATTCTGACTTGATTATTAATCGGTGTTATACCAATATGGACTCTTTTTTTGGGCAGAATTCGGGGTACTGCTTATCGAATGGTCTGCGGGATAAATCTTTCCCAAATAGGTATGGCTATGATGATCTATGCCAACGACTACGACGATGAACTGCCGCGAGCAGGCGGCAAAACCTCTGTCTGGGCAAATACAATTCCCGACTGGAAAGGACTGAATCGATATGAAGCTTATGGCATAACCTCCGACGGTACCGGCGGCCAGGCAACTATCTCATCCAGCTTATTTCTTTTAGTTAAGTATGCTAAAGTTGAGCCTAAAATGTTTATATGTCTACAGGACTTTAAAGTCAGCACATTTGATCCGGCAAAATATGGTGTTCGTGACAAGGAGCTAACAGAACTCTGGGATTTCGGTCCTGAGCCGTGGAAGCATTGCAGCTATTCTTATCACATACCCTACGGCGATTATGCCTTGACGACATCGAGTGACCCACGTTTGGCGGTGGCCGCCGACAGGAATCCATGGATCACTTCTCCCGCCGGTAAGGTCAAGGATTTCTCATTGTTTAATCCCGACGGTGACAGAAATGATATCAATGCCGGCAATTCACCGTCACACAAAAGTGATTCGCAAAACGTGCTTTTTCTTGACATCCACGTATCACCGGAAAAAAGTTCGACCTGCGGCGTCAATGACGACAATATCTACACATCCTGGGACGGCGAGGATATTCAGCGCGGCACCCCGCCAAAGCTCGGCAGCCAGCCGGCAAACAAGCTGGATTCATTACTGGTCAACGATCCGCCAATAAAAAATCCTTGATAACATATAAAAAAAAAGTGAAAATATCCGAGCTTTTAAGGGGGGAAAGTGCCTTATATATATTGTGAAGTATATCTGTTTGGACAGGCTGAATTTTATAGAATAAATTCTGGAGAAAGCAAATGGAAAGAACACCATATAAAACCCCGTTCATCATCACTCTTATCGTATCATCGCTGGTTCTTTGCGGCTGTAACGAAGGATTACGGCTCCATCCTATCTACCACGAGGCAATCACCGGTGCAATTATCGGCGGGATAATCGGATATCAGTCCCACGAAGAAGGTGAAGGTGCCGCCCTTGGCGCCGTTGTTTTCGGTGTCGGGGAGCTGCTTGAGCAAATCGATAAGGACACAAGCTCAGAAAAAGAATACACGGACGAGGACACGAATGGGTGGAAGGAAGTATTTGTTATCAATGTCCATAACAACAACGGCTCAATCACGCCGGTCGAGATAGAAAGAAGAGACGATGTCTATTTTGGCCCGAAAGGCGAGCTGTATGAGCAATTACCGACCGAGGAGCAGCTAAAGCCGGCTTACGGATTTTAGTGCCCGGCTACTCTGATTCTGAGGCTTTATATTAGTTATTACTGCCATGCTCGAAGGCCGAATCTGAGCACTTCGAGCGGGTTTTATGCACCGACAGTCGCTTTTTTAAAAAATTGCTTGTATTTAACCTTCAAAACCGGTAGAATCCCCAATTCGGTATTTAATCGTCGGTTGTAACTAAATACCATGAATGATTAACAATAACTGGAGTAAAATCAGTGAAAACAGAAATGTTGGATGCTGTTGAGAGCAAAAGTCTGAAGGAAAAAATTCCTCACTTCGAGATAGGCGATATTGTTGACGTCCATTGCCGTATTCAGGAAGGCGATAAAACCCGCACACAGATATTTACCGGCACGGTAATCGCCCGCAAAGGCCGGGGTATTAACGAAAATTTCACGGTGAGGCGTTTCGTCAATAACGAGGGCATAGAGCGGATTTTCCCGCTTCACTCGCCCAATATTATTGATATTAAGCCGATTCGCAGTGGAAAAACCAGGCGGGCAAAACTGTACTACCTCCGCCAGAGAACCGGCAAAGCCGTAAAGCTCTCTCAGCGACATAGTGACCATACCGTCTCGAAGTAACCGACAATCGGATTTCAAAATATTTGGCCCCCGGACATGTCCGGGAGTTATTTGTATGAGCAAATGCTGCTAAACAGACGCAAGCTTTTGTCCGACCGAAAACTGCTCGGCCGGTGGGGCGAAAAACGCTGCGAGAAATTTCTCAAACGTAAAGGCCTCAAAATTCTCACTCGTAATTTTTCCTGTAAAACCGGCGAAATAGACCTGATTATGGTCGATACCGACGGCAGTATCGTCTTTGTTGAGGTCAAAGCCAGGGCGGATGAAAATTTCGCCGAAGTCGAGACATCCATCACCTCTGCTAAAAAAGCAAGACTGCAGAAAACCGCACGTTATTTCATCGCAGGTAACAATATCCAAAATCGTCCTTTTCGCTTCGACATTGTTACGGTAGTTCTGGGCCAATCCGGCCGGCCGCAAATAAGACACTACGAAAACGCCTTCGTCCCTTAGTCAGAAATCGGAACATTTCATCACAGTTTTTGTATTCTGGACAACGCGATAAAAATCAGGTAACGTTTTGTTGATTATGCTATTTGTTGCAGAAAGGAAACCAACTAAGTCATCCGCGTTATGAAAACAGCTATGCGAAAGACAATTTTAACCTGCCTGATACTTTTTCTTGCGAGTTTACTTACCTGCGGTTGCAGCGAATTTGCAGACACCGGCGATGCGAGTCAACAGCTCAAAGACGGCTATGACCCGAACGCCCTTGTTCTGATTGCCCATATCGACCACAGG
>Ga0315539_1001415_pt1 | contig 17760 bp, 15 predicted proteins | sample SalMarSW160150MG_FD_203097 | JGI IMG/M metagenome (GOLD analysis project Ga0315539, IMG submission 203097) | Salt marsh sediment microbial communities from the Plum Island Ecosystem LTER, Massachusetts, United States - Salt Marsh Sediment SW1601-150 ... | reverse complement strand
GTGACAGATGGGACGAGATTATGGGAAAAGGACCTGAGAGAGAATTTACAGGCTTCGCCAAGCATAGTTGGGGATAAGCTATATCTTTTGGACGAAGAAGGTGTCATGTACATTATAGAGATCGGCCCCGAATATAAAGAATTAGCTAAATGTGAGCTGGCCCCTGAGGGGCTGGGCGAGAAGTGTAATGCATCGCCAGCTTTTGTCGATGGCCGTATTTATATTCGTGGCTTAGAGAATCTGTACTATATCGGATTAGCTTATAACAGACCGTAAAACGGTTACTTTTATCCTTACTCAATTACATGGATGTTTTTCTTTTTGCACATATCTTTTAGAATTTTAGGCCAGACGGTGGAACTGACTTCGCCGATGTGGGCCTTTTTCAATAATGACATAAACGTGCGAGATTGGCCTATACCTCCGCCGATGCTCAAAGGAATTTCGTCATTCAATATAGCCTGATGGTACGGTAGCTTCAAAAAATCAAGCTGGCCGGATATCTCAAGCTGCTGCTTGAGCGTCTCTTTATTGACTCGTATACCCATAGAGGTCAGCTCGTGACGACGTTTTGTCACCTGATTCCAGACCAGGATGTCACCGTTTAAGCCGTGCATCGGTTTTCCGTCCTCGGACGTTGTTTCGGTTACCCAGTCATCATAGTCAGCGGCTCTCATCTCGTGGGGGTAACCGTCCTTTAGCACCCAGCCGATACCGATAATAAAAATAGCCGGGTACTTCTTTGCAATTTCTGTCTCTCGTTGTTTTCGCGGTAAATCCGGGTACATATCGAGGATGTCCTCTGCATGAATGAAAGTAAGCTCATCGGGCAGGTCTGGATATTTGTCAATCTTGAGCTGAGGAAACATTTCCTGCACGTGGGTCTCGGCACCTTTTAGAACCTTCCAAATCTTGCGCACAATATCTCTGAGAAGGTCGAGATTTCGCTGCTGTTCGGTAATAGCCAGCTCCCAGTCCCACTGATCGACATAAGCGCTGTGATCATGGTCAAGAAAATAATCCTTGCGCACCGCTCGCATATCGGTAAGCAGACCTTCGCCGACCTTCATTCCGAATTGCTTTAGGGCCATCCGTTTCCATTTTGTCGCTGCCTGAACAACCTCAGCATCGATCGGATTTTTGTCGTAGTCATTCGAGATATGGAATCCTATCGGCGTGCGTGAGCCGTCACGGTCGAGGTAGTCATTGACACCGCTGGCGACATCAACAATCAAAGGAACCTGGACTCGGATAAGGTTAAGCTCTTTGCAGAGATTCTGCTCGATGTAGTCTTTAACCGCATAGATTGCAATTTGCGTTTCCTTCGGCGACAGCAAAGAGCTGTAATCCTGCGGCAGGATTTTCTCCAACTCATTATAGTCACCGATTCCCGGACCGGCTAAGTCTGCTTTCTTGTCTGACATTGGGTTGCCTCCTAAAATCTTATCAATAGAACAATTGGTGGGGCAAGCCCCACCCCACTCGGCTAAATATCTTAAATATACTCAATAGTTGCCGGTGGCTTCGGTGTCAAATCATATAAACAGCGGCTAACATCTTTTAACTCGTTGACGAGGCGCTCACAGATGCGGTTAAGCTTTTTCCAGGGAAGTTCAGTTGCAGTTGCATTTCTGGCATCGGTACTTTCGACACAACGCACGACAATTATCTGGCCGAACTCGCGTTTATTGTTACGAATACCGGTCGCACGGTCGTTAAGTAAGGCAGCCAAATACTGAAATGCGCCGCTGTCGGCAAGCTCTTCCTCGACGATAGCTGTCGCTTTGCGTACAGTAGCCAATCGCTCGCGTGTGACTTCGCCGACAATTCGAGTCGCTAAAGCCGGGCCTGGAAATGGTATGCGATGGGTAATCTCCTTGGGTAAATCCAGGAATTCACAGACCTCGCGGACACCATCTTTTCGCAAAGTTTTAAGCGGTTCAATGATTGAGTAACCATAAGCTTTTTCTGGATCGATGCCGATTTGAGCGAGAATATTATGCTGGCGTTTGATACCGGCTACGGTTTCTTCAATATCTGTGAGGATTGTGCCATGAAACAAAAACTTCGCACCAGATTCTTTTAACAGACGCGCAAAAACCTTTGAATAAAATGTGTCCGTGACGGCCTGTCGTTTTTCCTCCGGGTCTGTTAAGCCTGCCAGAGCGGAGAGAAATTCATCCTGGGCATCGATTAATTCCACTTTAATGCCCAACGAGGCGAAAGTTTTTACAACCTGTTGTGGCTCGCCTTCGCGCATTAGCGCGCTATCAATGAAGACCACTTTTAGCTGGTTGCCCAGGGCACGGTGTCCAAGCACTGTGACCAGCGAGCTATCCACTCCGCCGCTTAAAGCAGTAATTGCCTTTTCTTTGCCCACGGTCTTTCTAATATCAGCGATTTGCTCTTCGACGAATTTTTTGCAATCCATTGCATCCTCCTGCAAAATACTTTTGAAATATTCATGTTTAACACCGAGGGCAGGAATCTAACAGCTTCGATAAGAGATGTCAAGATTGGGATTTTGACTATTTGAGTAATTCTTCTCTTTACTTTTCACTTTTTCCTTTTCTTTTGCCGTTTCCTTGAATTCTGACTACAATATTCCCCAAAATAATAATCTTGTACGTTTTAATATTATCACAAAAATATTGATATCTATATATCGCAGCCACCAAATTAAAAGAAAGGAATTGAGAGATATGTCACACAAATTGATGTTGAGCATAATTATCGCAGGTATGATGATATGTGGTTATGCCGTCGCACAGGAGAATCCTGCCACCGGCTCCAAATATGTCTTTTCGTATTTTAAAGGAAACGGCGAGGACGGCCTGCATTTGGCCTGGGGCGACGACGGTCTAAAATGGCACCCGCTAAACGACGACCGCTCGTTTCTGCAGCCTAAGGTCGGCGGAAAACTTATGCGCGATCCCTGCATCTGCAAAGGGCCGGACGGAATATTCCACATGGTCTGGACGAGCGGCTGGTGGGACAAGGGTATCGGCATTGCCCATTCACCTGACCTGATCAACTGGTCGGAGCAACAGTGGCTGGGTGTTATGACACATGAACCGAACGCAATGAACTGCTGGGCTCCGGAGATTTTTTATGACGAGACACAGAAGCAATACCTTATCTTCTGGGCTACAACCATCCCCGGCAGATTTCCCGAAACCGACAACACCGGTGACCGCGGTAAAGACGGCCTGTGCAATCATCGCATCTATTGTGTCACCACAGCCGATTTTAAGACCTATTCGCAGGCGGAGCTGTTCTATAACGACGGCTTCAGTGTGATTGATGCTACCATCGTTAAAGACGGCCAGCGGTATATAATGTTTCTCAAAGACGAGACACTAAAGCCCGACCCCAAGAAGAACATCCGCATAGCATTTGCCGAAAAGGCAACAGGGCCCTACAGTCGTGCTACACCGCCGTTTTCACCCGATTGGGTGGAGGGCCCGACTGCTATTAAAATCGGTGATTACTGGTATGTGTACTATGACGCTTACAGGCGGCACCGATACGAAGGCGCACGTTCCAAGGACCTTCTTGAATGGGAGCCTATCACTGACAAGCTGTCTTTTCCAAATGGAGCAAGACACGGCACCATCTTCACTGTACCGGAAGAGATTATTACAGAGCTAAAGAAATTGAATCCCGTGTCTGATAAATCCATGCAATAGCCAGAACATAAAACTACAAATTAAAGTATATGGTATTTGAAAAAATTGCCTGAATAACTTTGTTTAATATCAAGAACCTGGATTTTGGAGGTTAGAGCCGTGAGAATGAAAAACTGGCTGTTGGTAATAATAGTTGGTGTTTTTTCGGTGGGACTTGCAGAGTACTCATCAGCTCAGCAGCAGACTTTCAGTAGAAGAACACCTGTTGTGGAAGTTTACGAGAAAACACATGATGCAGTAGTAAATATTTCCGGCGAGCGAACAGTATCAACCTCTATATGGCCCAAGTTCGACTTGCCGGGCATGTTTGACTTTGGGGGACCGAGATTCCAGAGACAGGTCAAGGTGCTCGGCTCAGGTGTTATTGTTCACGAAGATGGCTACATCATCACCAATGCACATGTGGTAGAGAGCGCCAAAAACATCAAAGTTATGTTGGGTGACGGTCAGGAATACCAAGCCACGGTGATAAGTGCGGACCAAAGCAAAGACTTAGCTGTTCTGACAATAGAAACGCAAGACAAGCTGCCTTTCATCCATCCTGGAAAAAGCAATGACTTAATGATAGGCGAAACTGTGATAGCAATCGGCAATCCTTACGGCTATTCGAATACGGTTACAAGCGGTGTAGTAAGCGCTGTGGGCAGGGATATTGAAGTATCGGAAGGATTCTGGCTGCGTGGACTAATTCAGACAGATGCTCCGATTAATCCCGGCAACAGCGGCGGGCCACTTTTGAACGTAAACGGCGAGCTTATAGGAATTACAACCGCTATCAGACCCGATGCCCAGAATATTGGTTTCGCGATACCCGTAGATACTTTAGCCGACAATCTGACCCAGATGCTCATGCCGGAAAAGCTGCGTCGCGTTCAACTGGGATTGATAATGGGCAGGTTGAAAACAGTCGGTGAATTTACCGGCCTGGAAGTTGACTCCGTAGTGAAAGAAAGCCCGGCGGAAAAAAATGGCATGGCAGCGGAGGATTTAGTTCTGGAAATTGACGGACGAAAGCTAAATGGAGTTATCGACTTTTATGTAAAAATGATGCACAAAGAAATCGGAGAGCCCATAGAAATCAAGTACGTAAGACTTCAAGGATTACGGCCAGAGACTCAGACGGTCCGATTGACAATGGAGGCCAAGCCGTTGCCTGACGGCAGTAAACTTGCAAAAGAATTCTTTCAAATAGAAATCTCAGAGCTAACCGATTCTGTAGCAAGAAAGTTTGGTTACGATAAGGCTTATCCAATACTAATTATAACCGATGCAGAACGGCAGGGCGTGGCAGCACAGGCAGGGCTTACCGGCGGTGACCTCATCTTAGAGGTGAATAATACTGCGGTGCGTAACCTTAAAGAATTTTCCCTGGAAATGGAAAAAGTCAACGAAGGTGACATAGTCAAACTGAAAATAATGCGTATCAAGGTGAGCGCTTTTGGGCAAGTACGGCGCATAGATACCGTGTCATTAAAAGCGCAAACAAAAAAACCGAGCCGACTAAGATTTTCGTAGAGGAATTGGCGGAGGAAATCTCCCTACATCTATATTCACCAAAGACAACCGGTAGAAATGTAGATATGCGAACCTATGTGCTGGATGAATCTTCGGAGGGTAAACTCAATGGCGTTTGTCTGATAAATGCCGAAAAATCTCGATTTTACTTTCCCACTTGTGGGAATCGATCACGGATGAGTTATTTTCGCAGCGATGCCAGGTTTGGCACCACCATTTCCACATAAATCGAAGAATTCTCATGTCATCACCCCTTTTTGAATTGTTATCTTATGATAACAAATAAAGAGCTTCAATTCAACGTAAAAGCCGTGTAACAAGGCACTTTATAATATAGAGGCAGCAGAGACGATTTTTTATGGGACATTTTTAAAATATTTTTTTATGCAGTAAAGAAAGCCTGCCTTTGCCGAAGCGGCTACGTGCAGGCTGGCCAGTAGAAGGTATTACATTTTCGATGATATATACCCCCCTCTAAGGCAAAAAGGTGAGGTTTAAGCGTGAATTACTAACCAATAAGGGCTCAATGATTATCCCCGGTGCGATTCGAACGCACAACCTCTGGCTTCGGAGGCCAACGCTCTATCCTATTGAGCTACGGGGACGAAAATGAATATCTTTTATTACGCCAAAACGCTGAATAAGTCAAGTGTTCTCACGGAGGGCGGAGGTAAGATTCGCCTTTTTTCTGTTTTTTACATAAATATCTCGTTCGTATCTGCTACAATGAATATATACTTATTACCGTAGGAGAGATGAAAGGAGCAACCGTGCATACTCTAACTCGTGTGTGGCTCATCGTGCTGTTGGCTGCCTTTTTATGGTGGATTCCTGCAGTTTCAGCTAACCAACCAGAATGGCAACGATATGAAGCAAACTGGCGTATTACGGGAGGCAAAAGGTCAAAAGCGATACACTATCCAAAGGAAAAACCTGTGCCTCTCAAAGATAGTCAAACCAGCCGTGGTGCCCCTCTTCAAAAGAAAATCGTCCTCCGTGAGGAGTCCCTAGGACTGAGACAGCCGGTATTTAAATCAGCACTTTCCCAAGACGATTCGGCTCAGGTTGAAAACTTCGGCATGGTTGCCCCCGTGCTTGCTTACGCCATTGACTCGCCACCTATAGACGGTTTCGTTCCATGGATAATCATTTCCGTGACCAACAAACGGCTCGATGATCTTGAGCTGGATGCTGTGCCGGAGACATCCATCGTGGGCCGTTATCCGCTCGGAATTAGTCCCAAGACTGACTATGCCATCGGCATCCTCGATACAGGCGCAAGCGCCCATGTGATGAGTTATGCAGCCGCTGTTCAGGCAGGACTTTTCGTTGGATTCCCGAATCTCATTACCTCAAATACGAGCATTATCGCAGGGGTAATCGGATCGGTTGATGCATGGATAAGCCAACCGCTCGCTATTTTTGTCGATGGACTCAGCTCCTTGGACCCCAATGGATTACTGCTGGATACATCCAGAATGCTTGGAGAGAGCAACGTGTCGATAGTTGTTGGTCAAGACCCAGGCAGCGGACCCGATCTTACAACCGCTATCGGTACACCCTTGAGCGTATTCTTTACAACCGTTATCAACAATGACCAGGAGGTAACTGTCAGTCGTGGCGGCGAAGAATTCACCGCCCCGGACATCTGTCTTTATGAGCATGAAGACCCATGTATTCCGTCATATTCCAACGTTGTGCCGCTTGAATTGCGGCCGGGCGGGGCTGTGAGTGTTCAATATTTTCCTACCCTTACAAGCTTCTTTGAATTTCCGCCGATGAGTCCATCCGTGATTATTGGAAATTTGTCTCAGAGTCTCTTTTTCGTTCACAGTGTGGACCTTGTTGAGGGTGAAAACAGTGCTATCGACAAGGACCGGTTTATGCTCGATACCGGCGCTCAGGTGACAGTTATCGGCTCACGCATCGCAGCCCGTCTTAAGTTAAATCCAAAAGAACCGGAATTTGAGGTTGAGATAGAAGATGTCACCGGTGAAGTTGTCATTGTGCCCGGCTTTTACATCGATTCAATCCAGATACCGGCAATCGGTGAGTGGCTCAGCTACACAAATGTCCCTGTGATTTTGCTTGATGTCTCTTCTCCTGAAGGAGGCACCCTCGACGGCGTAATCGGCATGAACCTCTTTGTCGATTTTAATTTAGTGCTGCGAGGCGGCGGAATGTTCCTTGATGAGGACCCTGCTCTCTATTTTGAACCTGTGACCGCTCTTGCTGCTGATATCGCTCCCAAAGGTGGCGATGATAAAGTCGATTACTTAGACCTTTCAGCCTTTGCCGAGGCCTGGCTCGCTGATTCTCAGTCTCCCAAATGGAACGAAAAAGCAGATATAGCTCCCATCCTGAATACGGATGGTATTATTAATTTTCTGGACTTTTCCGTTTTTTCAAAGTACTGGCTGGCCGGCATTCGCTAACGGCAAACGGCGTGTATGAAACTCGGGGCTAAACATTTGGCAGCTTTCGCCAATACACTTCAATATTCTCCATTTAAGAGAACTTCGCAGTGTAACATTTGACTATAGCACGTTCAGGAACTATCATTGTGCCATTGTATTTTTGAAAGAAAAGATCAATGAGAGTTCTGATGGACTTTATATACTTGTTTGCTGCGGCGGTATATAGCCCTGTGCTTATCTACAGGAATATCAGGCATAAGCGTTACCGCACAGGCTGGGCCCAGCGATTCGGCAAAATTACCCGCAATAATCCAGAAAAAAAATGTATCTGGCTGCACGCGGTAAGTGTGGGCGAGATAAATGCTGCAAAAACTATTATCGATGAGATGCAAAAGAAATTTGGTAATTATGAGATTGTAATCAGCACTACCACCGACACCGGCTTTGCCCGTGCAAGCAATATTTTCGGTGAGAATTTTAAGGTATTTTATTTTCCTCTCGATTTTTCCTGGATAATACGACGTGCCTTTCGCAGAATCAATCCGTCACTGTGTCTATTGATGGAGCTGGAGGTTTGGCCTAATTTCGTTCATATCGCCCAGAAGTTAAATATTCCTGTTGTTATAGTCAACGGCAGAATAAGTGACAAAAGCCTTTCCAGATACAAAATAATAAAGCCGGTTGCTTCGAAAATCTTCAGCAAGGTCAGTCTTATTCTCGCTCAAACGGATGAATACGCTCAGCGTTTCAAACAGATCGGCTGCCCGAACGAGAGAGTAATTGTCACCGGCTCACTGAAATACGACACCGCTCAAATTACCGATAACGTTGACGGTGCCGATGCTCTCGCAGAGCAACTGTTTGGAAAAATCGCAAATCGAAAATCACAAATCGCAAATCGTTTGTGGGTCGCAGGTGCCACCGGAAATGATGAAGAAAAAATACTACTGGAAGTTTTTCATAATCTAAGACAAGAAGGTCGATTTAGTAACCTGTGTTTGGCTATTGTGCCGCGTAAGCCGGAAAGATTCGATGAAGTTGCGCAGCTCATAGAACAATCCGGTTTTAACGTAATTCGATATAGCAAACTAAAAACACTGGCACCCGTTGCTGGTGAAAAATCGCAAATCGCAAATCGCAAATCGCAAATTGATACGGTAATTCTCGGCGACACGATGGGCGACCTGCGAAAATTTTATTCGCTTGCAACGGTAATCTTCGTTGGCAGGTCTTTAGTTCCGATGGGCGGCTCCGATATGATGGAGGCAGCGGCTTTAGGTAAATGCACTATCTTCGGCCCTTATGCCTTTAATTTCCAGCAGACTGTCGATGCCCTTATCGAAGATAGCGGCGCTATTATGGTTAGAGATAAAGATGATTTACTTCAGACAATGCGGAAATGCCTCACGGAACCTGACTACGCCGAACGAATTGCCAAAAATGGCCGAGAGACAATCAGAAAAAACCAGGGCGCAACTACAAAAACCATCGAGCAAATCACTAAATTGCTGAACGTCTCTCTATGAAGTTATTTATCGAATATTCATTTCCCCAATGTTTTAACCACTTCCTTGATATGCTCCGGCTTGGTGCCGCAGCAGCCGCCGATTATATTCACACCCGCAGAATGAATCCTTTCGGCAGCAACCGCAAAATCTCCAGACGAGACCTTGTAAACCGTCCTACCATCAATTAACTCAGGCTTGCCAGCGTTAGGCTCGGCAAAAATCAAAACATCTCTGTCCAAATCTTTTACTGCTGAAACAAACTTTTGTGCCAGTTCTATATATTCATCGAGTGTTAGCGTGCCGCAATTAAATCCTATAGCATCGACTCCCAAGGAAACGGCCTTTGAAATCATAGACTCGACATCGACACCCATCATAGTTTTGAAATCATCGCCAGTATGGTCAAAGGCGAATGAAACGAGCATGGGCAGCTCACCCCTAAGGGGTGAACTAACTGATTTAACCGCTTCAATAGCAATTTCTGCTTCGTCAAGAGCAGCCATTGTTTCGATTATAAATCCATCGACGCCACCATCTAAAAGTGCCTTTGCCTGCTGGGTGAAAGCATCTTTTAATTCCTGTGGCTCTAAGTTTCCCAATGGTTGGAGAAAATCTCCGCTCGGCCCAATATCACCTAAAACGTATTTTTCCCCACCTGCTGCCTGCCGAGCTATTTGAGCGCCTGCGGTATTTATCTCAACGACTTTGTCGGCTAAACCATGCCGTGCAAGCGCATATTTATTAGCCCCGAATGTGTTAGTAAGAATCGCATCGCTGCCAGCCGACAGATACGCTCGGTGAATATCTAAAATGACATTCGGCGAATCGATATTCAGATAGTCATTACACACACCTGCCTCAATCCCGCGAGCGATCAGTTCGGTTCCCATCGCCCCATCCAACAAAAATACACCCTGCCTGATTCTTTCTCTCAGATTTACCTTAGACATAAAAAAACTGGTTCCTTCGGCTTTGCTCAGGACAAGCTTTTAATCCTGCCTTTGTTCAATCCACTTACCATCAACATTTACAAAAAGATGCTTAAATCTCTTTGGTTCCGGATGATTGAAAAGGACTTTTCGCTGCTTGGAACTTATGTTCGTTGGCTTTATAGAAGTCAGACGAAGGGAAATCTTTGCCTGGTCCTCGATATTCTCGCCGTGCCTTGAAATCCTGATAATACTCGGTGCAAAAAAATCCTCAACAACCTTCTTGTACTTATATAGCTCCACAACAAGCTTAGATTCATCATCAATATTAAAATACTGGATCTTCCGCACAGAATAATCGCAGTTATAGATATATATATTTTTGATTATCCCAGCCTTGTCGTTGCGTCTCGTCAAAACATCAAAGACCCCTTCCTTTGACAATGACCAGTTTTTTGCATCTTCCTTGTCACTTGCCACTGCCATAATTCCGAGGGCTTCAAGCACAACTCTCGGATCGAGTAAAAGTCCCTCAACAGAGCCGACCTCGGCCCACCTGCCCAGCCAATAGCTGCTGACCTCCTTGAGTCTTATCGCCAGCCAGAATTCATCTTTGTTAGAACCGAGAACGAGCCCCCGCGGGTCAAAGGCAACGTCGCCCTGCAGATAGATTTCGCTCAGCGGGTTCAGCCAAAGTTTCACAGGGAAGTTTTCCTTTTTTAATTTGCCGTCAGCATAATACTCCAGACGGCATTGGCCGTTAGCTTTCAATTGTGCTACCTTCTGTGAATGTGACTCTAAAGCAGCCAGCGCCTCGATTGCAGTTTCCTTACCCGGACAGACACGCGTCGGCTGTCGAATTTGCTTGGCGCAGCCGGTTAGAATTAGTGTCGCTGCTAAGAAAAGAAAGAATACATGATTTCTATATTGAAGGTAACGCACTTTCTATAAATCCGTTTGTAGAATCTCGCCTATTTGTGAAGACAGTTGCTCGATTTGCGCCTCATCAAGATGTGGATTTGTCACCGTGACAATTTCCTTATCGCCGGTTATTCTCAAACGCCAGATTTCCTTGCCATCCTCAACCTCGGATGAATCATATTTCAAGCGTCTTTTTCGCATTAGAACTAAAGCCAGCACAAAGCGAAAATTTACTTTTTCCTGCTCGGTTTCTTCTGCCAGCCTGTCAAAAAAAGCCATTAGCATATCGTCGTCGATAAATTGTGTTTTTTTCTGGCCTGGTTGTGGCAGCTTTGTTTTCCAGAAGCAGAACACCTCCGGCTTTTGGCTCTGCCAGTAATCGGCGCAGAAATCCCGGCGTTGCAATCCCTGCTCGGTTTCCACAAGAGCGCCGTAATACTCTTCACTGTATTCTATTTTTCTGCCGGTTCCGTAACAGGTTCCAACCGGCTTTTCTATTTCCCACTCTTCCATTGTTCTTTAGCTATACGCTACTCAAATATCAGCCATTTACTTATGTTCTGTGAAGTCTTAGGCCCTATACCTTTGACTTTTTGCAAATCGTTACAGTCTCTAAAGGTAAGCCTGTCGACTTCTTGTAAAACAAAATTCTCTCTATATGCAACTATTGCTTGTGCCCGCAGGCGGCCTATATTTGGTAATCTTGCCAGGCTCGCTGCCGGTGCATCGTTCGGATTTATTTTTTCTTCTAATGCAATCTCTCGGCTGGCTATAGTAGAGCTATTCCCTGCAAAACATGAAGTGACAATGCCGACAGCCAGTGCGGCACAAATTAGCTCACTAATAATAAAAGCAAACGATTGAATCCGTTCTTGTCTGGTTTCTGTCATGCGTTGTTGTGTTTACCGGCTAAAAATTTCATCACGAAGCTTTTCTAAAGCTTGAAATGATTTTTTAGGCTCAAGCAGTTTGGTCGTCAGGCCACTATTTGCAATGGCACTATCCTTCATATCGGCAAGTGTCGAATATGTTACTGAGTCAACATACGGCTTACTAAGTGCTATTTTATAAAACTGTTCAATCCATTCTGCCTGCTGCGATTGGTCCCATTCCTGGTGCCATGTGCCGGCAACTTTGCTGCTGTATAAGCCGTCGCCATTTTGGCTTGGCACCTCTACACCGGTTACATACAAGGGTTTGCCTATAGGTCCAAAATAATCCAGAACGGCCGATATCTGCATCATATCTCTGACGTGCATACCGGATATATTTTTACCTAACCGCATGGCTAATCCGAATGCATCGAAATTTATACCGCTTTGCACAATCATGTCCATATACGCCAGCGGCGGAATGGTATTCGGTGCTATTGCAAAATATTCACCCCAGGGATTGCTGATTTCTACAATCCTCAGAGTCCTGTTACTGGCAGCCCTAACAGCCATATTAGCCGCACGGGTCATTCCTAAAATCTGCTCGAAACTAAAACCAAAATGATTAAAAGTATTCAATCCGCTCAATACAATCCACCTGTGAATGATACCCGAATAGCGAGCTACAACCCTCAAAATAAATTGATATGCGGTTTCGCGAATCTTTTCAAATCCTGCATTGCTTTCGAGCAGCCATTTGGGCAGGAACTCTTTGGAAAAACGAAGCAACGGCCCCGCTGTGATTACCAGCTTCCTTCTTCCAAGCACATTAATGCAGTTGTCAACCATCGAAAAATCTAATCTACCCTTCTCCGGCTCTATCTGCGCCCAGTTAATAGGAATCGTTACAGAGCCAAACAATTCTAATAATTTATGAACATAATCGGAATTGTTAATCTGTATCGGGTCAACGCTACAGCCGAGACAGCCCCGACCGAAACTGTTGTTCTTGGTCTTTGTATTGAAAAATGACTCTGCCTGTCTTATGGCCAACTTTTCAGCAATAATTATAGCCTTTTTAAGTGACTCGTCCGCAAATTGCGATGCTGCCTCTGCGTCCGAAACATTTTGAATCGCTCGAACAAACAGCTCCCGGGCCTGTTTTGAAATATCTTCCAGATCTGCTAAGCTGTCAAAAAATGACCAGTCTTCTCTTTTGATAATGATTTGCATCAGCTTAGCTCGGGCAATCTCGAGATTCAAATTGTACGGACGCTCTCTTTCAGGAAGGCACGTTGTCGGCAAAAGCATCCTTCCAAAGCCATTAACAGGCCACAATAAGGCCAGCCCCGCTGTTTCTAAATTTGGCCTTTCACACTCGATAAAGCCGTTCTTAAACCTTATCTTCGCTCGGCGAATGCTAATGCCATCGGTCCCGAAAATATAGGCGCCGTAAAACCTGAATTTGTCAACAACTTTACCGTCCTTAAAAACCTGGAATCGCACTGTTTCCTCTGTCAATTAGCCAGGGCGAAGCCCTGGACTGGATCATACCCGACTTCATCGGGATTTTATTACTATGCCTGCAAGCAAAATTAAAGCTTAATTATAGCAGCAGCAAGCTTAAAGACAATCCAAAAACCAAAAACGCAGACTGCTTAGCTTAAATTCTACAGAGACTGGGTGGAATTTGTCGATGGTATAGTGAAATGAACGGAAAAAGGTATATTATTTTAACGGTTTCAACTCTATCAGCTTTCTTGAGCTTCACAGGTTGTACTGAGCCTGCCCCGCCTCAAATAGTATTTGAACCGCCTCGGCGGACGACTATTGTTCCTGTCTTGCCTTTGGTAGAGCATCGCATTATAGGCACATCGGTGCAGGGTAGGCCCATCATGTGCACCGTGCTTGGCCAGGGGCAGGATGTGACTCTTATTATGGCGACTATTCACGGTAATGAACCTGCGGGTACGCCCCTCGTTCAAAAGCTGGCAGATTACCTGCAAAGCAAACCGAGCCTCTTAACTGGACGCAAGGTCGTTCTTTTACCTTTGGTTAATCCGGATGGTATGGCTAACAATAGTCGTTACAATGCAAGGAGTGTGGACTTAAACCGCAATTTCGCAGCGGCCAACCGGCAGAACAACGCCCAGCACGGCTACACACCGCTTTCTGAACCGGAGGCCCGCGCTATTGCATCAGTTATACGACAATACTCTCCCGACCGCATTGTAAGTATTCATCAGCCGTTGACCTGTATTGACTATGATGGCCCTGCCTGGGCATTGGCCAGCCACTTGGCCCAGCATTGCGATTTGCCCATACGCAAGCTCGGTGCGCAACCCGGTTCGCTGGGCTCTTACGCGGGTCTATCCCTGCGTATTCCCACAATAACCCTCGAATTACCTCGTGATGCCGACCGGTACAATCGGGATTCCCTTTGGCAGCATTATGGCTCGGCTCTGCTCGCAGCCGTCATCTATCCGCAAATGGCTAAATAACTTAACTGTCCGGCACCACAACTCGAATTTCGTGCAATATAGTGTACCATGTTCTTCGCGGTCTTTTTATGGAGGAGATCTTCGCTGAGTAGTCCGCCAATGGCGGATGGGGTAAGCATCGAGCTAAGTGCATTTATTCTTTATTTATTAATTCATTTATTTCACTAAGATGTAGTTTGAAATGCCGGGGGAAATCAACGATCATGGCTTTGAGTGATATTTTTTGATTTAAAGCAGATATCCAAACATTGTCCAATTTTTCAGTATTTATATTCTGAATCACGTGGACAATGTGCATGTTGCTATATTTCCATAATTGAACCAAGTTGTTCCATTCTTCCTCCTGATAGTTCTGAATGGCAATCCACCTGTCATTATTCCCAAGATTCGCATAGTCCGGAAAGATCAAGGGACTTTGCTGGTATTGCAAGTGAATTATTCGATGCGTGTTATTAGAGGCAGAATCCACCATGTGTCCTGTAATTTGCTTGATGGTGCGATTTTGACTGTTTCGTCGTTCAGTAATAACATCATTACCAAGAGCTAATAGTTTTGGTTCCCATTCTTCAATTAGGGATAATAACTCGTGGCTGATTGATTCAAATTTATTCATAATTGCACCTTCCAGATCGCACTTAAAAATGCATTACAATTAGTGTATAAACGTACTTTGTATTATTTACAAGAAAGAAAAATTATTTTGTGATAAAAGAAAAATATTTCTACCTCAGTCATGTAGCCCACCGAAAATAACCTTTGATATCTTTTAAGGCGAAGCTTGCTACACCCTACGCCTGCTAAACGCTGCCTCCTACCCGCTATATGCAATACGCATCACGCATCACGCTTCACAATAATCGTGGCGGACAAGTCGTGTCCAATTCAATGAACACTCACCTTCCATGATCCATTGCTCTTAAAAAATACGACTGTCCCCCTGGACAACTTTAATCATCTCGTTGAAGGATAAATATAGATATAATACCTAAGATACTTAGGTATTATATTTACTGTACAGTTTGATATTAGATTCTTGATACACGATGCTAAATTTGAGCTTCCTAATACCTAAGATACTTAGGTATTGTACCGACACCAATCCATCAAAAAAGTCAATACATTTAATTTCCGTGTTCTATATAATACCTAAGATACTTAGGTATTCTTTGAAAATCTGTCAGTAATACCAATTGTATTTAATAAGTGCGCTTCGGCTTGTCATTGCGAGCGCAGCGAAGCAATCTCAATTCTTATCCCAGAGATTTCCACAGCCATCTCCGATGGCCTCGCAATGACCTAAAGAGCGCAAAAACTAAGCACAATTAGTATAAAATACCAAAACACGAATCTGGTAGTTGATTATCAATGAAATTGTAGCAGGCCCTTCGAGCGATGCATTAGTTGCCGTATGGTCAATCCGATGCCAAGCATTAGAAAGATTGCGTATGAGACACCTTGACCTATTGTGAAAATAGTTGGCCAGTGTGCGAACCTCGTCAGGATGGCTATGAAAGAAGTGCCTGCCGGGATGGCGAAGATTAGTGTCAATAGGCTGGCAATTAGTCCCCTCTCATTTGGCAGCCAGAGCGCAGCGAAAAAGAAAAGCGGTCCTGGAAATAGCAGCCCAATTCCATAACTCTTAAAGAAAAGTAAGCAGCCCTCGGCTGCATTTGTCGCAGTCAGATAGCCTCCTGCAACCAGGAGAAAAACAGGTGCTAAAATCCCGACTCCTATGCAAACCAATCCCATTTGTTTCATTCGGTTCTTCACAGCTTTATCTCCTTTATGTCCTTATGGGACTAACTCTGTAGAATACGAGTTTCGCACCAATTTGGTTTACTCCGGCAGATAAGTCATGTTCAATTCAATGCATAAACGGAAATCCGAGGGGTGAACGGTTATCGCGAGTCTGCTCAAGCGGAATGTTGGCCGGGATTGGACATGTAGCAAATCTCCGGAATTCTTTTTTTAAAATGAGTATGGAAATCTTCTACAAATTGAAGCAAAACACTACATAGAAAAAAAACCTCTTGTTCGGTAATTATGATAGGTTTCCATGCATCAATACAACATGTTCCTTGAGCCATTTTCAGCTCAATTTGGTCTTTGCCAAGCTGGCTAAGAGAATCTCTATCAAGGCACCCCTCATGATGATGTATGCAATTCTTCAACACAACATGTTTCTTTATCTCATAGAACTTTGTAGCGTCTACTGTGTAGTCAAGACTTTTAAATAACATTTCAGTTTTTTCTTTGAATGGTTGCCATTTGTAGGCCCTCCACATATCAGAGATAATTCCTCGTATAGTAAATAAACTAGCGGCTTCTTCAATATTTATATCATCGTCTAATTCAGGTATATAATTTGTTGCATCAATTTTAACTTTAGACCTTCTGAGTTTAATCTTGTATGGATTACCCCTTTCTATTACTTGGATTAATACTTGAAGATAACATTCATCCAAAAGCTCATGAAAGTTACGAATCAGGAGTCCCTGATTATAAGTGTTTAGGCTTTGCTTGATCATATCTGATATCCCGGTTGAGGTGCCTTCTGAAAGAAATGTTATTGAATTCTTGAGATTATCTCTAACATCATCTACTTGCTTGCAGAACCTTCGAACATAAGTTTCAATGATGCTAATAGGGGTTAAACCATCCCTTCTCCCAGAAGTGATCCAACCTTCATTCTGTTCTCTCAATCTGTCAGAATCTAGGGGTATATCGCAAGCGAGAAAAGAAATTCCATTATTTCTTTGCTTTACATGCCAAATGTAGGTGCCATATGTATCATGTACTCCAAGATCTACAAATGGCGGTAACCATATAATACCTATTTCCCCATCACCTTCCCAGCCATGCTCCTTGAATTTCTTTGAAACTAGATGGATGGCATCTTTAATTCTATATTCGTCTTCATATTGAAAGTGTTCGAATGGGTTTCGTACGAAGGACAAATCATCCAGGAATGTGTACACATATACATAATAGCTTTCAATATACTTTTGTGTTGGTAACATCAAACTTCCTCAGATCATTAGTGCACAATATAAAAATCTACACCACGCTTCAGCCCGCTCTAAATACTATTCCATCTGATGGTTTTCTAATATCTCTTTCAATTTACTGACAGTTTCAGCTAACATTTTATAGCAATGAGCAGCTGCTCCCGTGGCCTCTTCCTTCGCTTCTGAATCATTAGGACAATTCTGGCATTTCTCAAGACTAGCTTTCAGGCCAATAACATCTTGCCATGTTTGATGAAAGACATCTGGGAGTTCCTTAGCATTATTTGACACCCATTTTTCGGATTGCTTGATTAGCGAAATGATATCCTCATCACTTTTTGTATAGATGGAGTCATGTATTCTCCAGCATAGCTCTATTGCTCCTTTAACTTGCCACATA
>Ga0315539_1001412_pt1 | contig 17781 bp, 13 predicted proteins | sample SalMarSW160150MG_FD_203097 | JGI IMG/M metagenome (GOLD analysis project Ga0315539, IMG submission 203097) | Salt marsh sediment microbial communities from the Plum Island Ecosystem LTER, Massachusetts, United States - Salt Marsh Sediment SW1601-150 ... | reverse complement strand
ATATGGTTATTGGTGCCAGGAAAGGAAGCCCCTTGATCCTGGGAGTGGGGGAAAATGAGTACATTCTGGCCTCAGATGCCGCCGCAATCGTAGAGCATACTACACGTGCAATTTACCTTTCCGACAATGAAATGGTGACTGTCACCACTGACGGATTTCATACCAAGACCGTTAACAACGTCACTGTTACCAAAGATCTTCAGGAAATTGAGTTTTCTCTCGAACAGATCGAACTGGGCGCCTTTCCACATCACATGCTCAAAGAAATTTTTGAGCAACCAAAGGCTTTGGCTACCTGCATGGGTGGCCGAATCGATAAGGAAAGCGGAAAAATAAAACTTGGCGGTATAGCTGACCATTTTCGTGAATTAACCCGAACCAGACACCTTATTATCACCGCCTGTGGCACGGCTTTTCATGCTGGTTTGGTTGGAGAGTTTTTGTTTGAGCAGTTGGCCAGAATTCCTACAGAGACCGAATATGCAAGTGAATTTCGGTACCGCAATCCAATCATAGAAAATGACACTGTAGTAATAGCTATTAGTCAGTCAGGCGAAACGCTCGATACCTCGGCGGCTGTGGAGGAAGCCAAAGAACGCGGAGCCACAGTACTCGGTATTGTAAATGTTGTCGGCTCCTCCATCGCCAGGGCCACCGATGCGGGGGTATATCTGCATGTAGGTCCTGAAATTGGTGTTGCAAGCACAAAGGCCTTTACAGGCCAATTGGCGGTCTTAACCATGCTGGCAATCGAGCTGGGAAGAAGAATACATATAAGTAGTACTGAAGCAGCCGCCTATATAGATGAGCTTTCACAAATACCGGACAAGATAAATCTGATATTGCAGCAGTCCGATCAAATTAAAGAAATTGCCGCAGCAAACATAAACAGGAACAACTGGCTTTTCTTGGGCCGGGGCTTTAATTATCCGGTTGCCCTTGAAGGAGCGCTTAAGCTAAAGGAAATAAGCTACATTCACGCCGAAGGTCTGCCTGCCGCGGAGATGAAGCACGGCCCAATTGCGTTGATCAATGACGGTATGCCTGCGGTTTTCATTGCCACTGCGGGGCCGCAATATGACAAGATTATGGGCAATATTGCCGAGGTCAGGGCGCGAGGGGGTAAAATCATCGCCGTCGCAACCGAAGGCGATAATAGTATCAAGTCAGCTCTTGGACAGAGCGATCATTTAATTACCATCCCTGATGCACCGGAAATTTTGCAACCAATGCTTACCGTAGTGCCGCTGCAGCTTTTAGCTTATCACGCCGCTGTACTCCGCGGCCATGATGTGGACAAACCTCGAAACCTTGCGAAAAGTGTCACTGTTGAGTAGTTTGTAGTTTAGCCGTCGCCGGTACGGCGACGATTGATGAGAGACGATGGACAAAGTACGCAATACGCACGACGCAATACACACGACGAGAAACAAAGGATTCAGCCTTGTAGAACTGCTGGTGGTCATTGCGATTATCGCACTTTTACTTTCCATTCTTACTCCGTCGCTGATGAAGGCCAAGTCGATAGCTATGCGTATCAGATGTACGCATAATCTCAAGCAAATTCATTTGGCTGTGAATTTATATACTGGTGCCAACGATAATACTTATCCCTGTGCTCAAGACCCGCTTCCGGCTGGCTACTGGCTGTGGATGGGACGCGGCTGGCGGTCGTTCGTCCGTCCTTATCTCGACGATAATATAGACCCTAATAATCCTTCGGTTTTATTTTGTCCGCAAGACCGTATTGCCGCTGAAAAGTATGAGTCTACCAGCTACTCCTACTCGATGTCCTTTTATCACAGCTCGAATCAGATAGACCAGATGAGCAGTCACACTGAAACTTACGGTACGATTTCTCCGCCCGGCATTCCGCAGAGAGTTTCTGATGTAGCCAATCCAGTTGGTAAGATTCTTATCGGTGAGTGGCTCAGTAATCATCTGCCAATAGATGACGATAAAGGCTGGTGGTGCTGGCAGGGCCGGCGAAATCATCTTTTTGCTGATGGACAAGTCTATTCTCTTTACGCCGACCAGATTCGTCCTGCCCGAGACGGCCTTCCAGACGCAAATCTGACCGTCCATGGCATCAAAGGCATTGATTACAGCCCGTAGAAGACCCCGCAATAAATTGCGGGGCTAAATATTTAGCCCCCAAATTTATTTGGGAGGTTTTTGCAGCGAGGATTTTTTTTCTTGAGATATTTACGGATTTTGAATAAACTCTTATCAAATTGAAAACAAGAAGAAATGTAGGGTGGGCACTCGTCTCGGGAAGGCCGAGCCGGAGCGGCATGGCCCACCATTGTTCTTCTACAAATGGAGAATTGAATTATGGAAAATCTTAAGAAACTCGAAGCGTGGTTTGTAACCGGAAGCCAACATTTATATGGCCCGAAGACCCTAAAGCAGGTCGCGGATGACTCTAAAAAGATTGCCGAGGCTTTGTCGCAATCTAAACAGATACCTGTTAAGGTTGTTTTCAAACCTACACTGACTACACCGGAATCCATCTATAAACTATGTACAAGAGCGAACGTTGCACCGGATTGTATTGGCTTGATAACCTGGATGCACACCTTCAGTCCGGCTAAGATGTGGATTGCCGGCTTAAAGGCGCTGCAAAAGCCCTTTATGCACCTTCATACCCAGTTCAATCGCGATATCCCATGGAATGCGATTGACATGGACTTTATGAATCTAAACCAGTCAGCTCATGGCGGCCGTGAGTTCGGTTTTATCTGCACAAGGATGCGAAAAAATCGTAAGGTGGTGGTCGGCCACTGGCAGGATGAAGAGGTCCAAACTAAGCTTGGAGTCTGGGCCCGCGCTGCCTGTGCGTGGCACGATGCACAGGGAGTCAAGATAGCTCGTATTGGAGACAACATGCGTGAGGTAGCCGTTACTGAAGGCGATAAAGTCGAGGCACAGAAGCAGCTTGGTTATGCGGTCAACGGCTATGGTATCGGTGATATAGTCGCTTATATTAACAAGGTCACTGACAAGGAAATAAACAAGCTCGTAAGAGAGTATGACGCCACATACAAGGTGGCCAAAGACGGCCGGCAAGGCGGCCCTATGCGCGAATCCGTACGCCAGGCCGCTCGCATTGAACTTGGGATGAGAGCTTTCCTAACGAATGGCGGCTTCAAGGGCTTTACCACAACCTTCGAGAATTTGTATGGTCTTGAACAGCTTCCCGGCCTGGCGGTTCAGCGGCTAATGGCGGACGGCTATGGTTTCGGTGCCGAAGGCGATTGGAAGACAGCGGCACTGGTGCGTGCTATGAAAGTGATGGCCGATGGCCTGCCGGGCGGAACGAGCTTTATGGAGGACTACACTTATCACCTTGACCCTAAAGGACAGAAGGTGCTGGGTGCTCACATGCTTGAGGTATGCTCGTCTATCGCTGTGGGTAAGCCCAGTCTGGAAGTTCATCCGCTGGGTATAGGTGGAAAAGCTGACCCGGCCCGGCTGGTTTTCAATGTACCGAAAGGACCCGGCCTGAACGCCTCGTTAATCGACATGGGCAATCGTTTCCGCTTGATAGTTAATGAGGTCGATGTGGTGCCGCCGGATGCGCCGTTACCAAAGCTGCCGGTTGCCAGGGTAGTCTGGGTACCAAAGCCTAATCTGAAGGTCGGTGCTGCTGCCTGGATACTGGCCGGTGGCGCTCACCATACAGGCTTTAGCATGGCTGTCACTGCCGAGTGCATGGAAGACTTCGCCGACATGGCTGGCATAGAGTATTTGCTGATTGATGCTGACACTAAGTTAAGCGGGTTCAAAAAAGAGCTTCGCTGGAACGAGATGTATTATATGTTAGCTAAGGGATTGTGAGCAGCCTGCCTTCGCCGAAGCAGCTACGCGCAGGCAGGTCCCGCTGATGTTTAAATCCGTTATCTTCCTTCAGGCTGAGCAAATCCGTCCGACCCGCGATAGCTTTCCGGGCGCGGACATGCAATTTCCTTGATTTTCTTCTTTCGATCGGATATTATATATTTTAGTCGAAAAGCAGCATTTTATTTCCAATTGTGTTTTTTTTCAGCAGTAAGGCAAGGGGAGACTAAAGCAGGTCAGTTGCAGTTTGTAGACCGTGAAGACTGTATCGCTTGAAGGAATAAAGAGGGTAGAAATAGTATGTTCAAGTCAAGAATTGGAATAATAGCGTTTATTATCCTCGGATTGTTTTTTCTCCTTTTGGCTAAAACTGGTGCCCAGACATCGCTGAGCTCGGTCGAGCCGCGGTATATGGAGAATCTGGGCCGAGGTGTGATTGCGATCAATCAGGGCAACGGCAGGGTCTATGTCGGATGGCGTTTATTGGGAACTGATCCCAATGAGATTGCTTTCAACCTCTATCGTTCTACCGATGGTGGGGCAGCAATCAAGCTAAACAGCCAATCCATAACACAAAGCACTAATTTTATTGATACGGATGTGGATCTTAGCCAGTCAAACGCCTATTTTGTTCGACCTGTTCTGAATGGTCAGGAGCAGCCAGCGAGTGCTTCTTATACGTTACAGATAAATGCTCCCATACAGCAATATATCTCAATTCCTCTTCAAACTCCCGATGGTTATACACCTAATGATGCCTCTGTTGGAGACCTGGATGGTGATGGTGAATATGAAATCGTCTTACACCAAACAGGCGCAAGTCAAGATAATGCCAATAGTGGATTCACCAGTGAGCCTATTCTTCAGGCCTATAAGCTGGACGGCACTTTTCTTTGGGAGATTAATTTAGGAAAGAACATCCGTGAAGGCGCTCATTATACGCAATTTATGGTTTATGATCTGGATAGTGACGGCAGAGCTGAGGTTGCCTGTAAAACTGCGGATGGGACTATCGACGGAATAGGTAGCGTCATTGGCGATCCCAATGCGGATTACCGCAATGCAGAGGGTCGCATCCTTGATGGGCCGGAGTTTCTCACCATTTTTGACGGATTGACCGGTGCTGCACTCGTCACGACCGATTATATCCCACCGAGGGGAAACGTTACGAGCTGGGGCGATGATTACGGCAACAGATGCGACCGGTTTCTGGCGTGTATTGCATATCTTGACGGCGAGAGGCCGAGCCTCGTTATGTGCCGTGGCTACTACCACGGACGAGATGGCTATCGCGGTCGCACAGTCTTGGCTGCATGGGATTGGAGAAACGGTTCACTTACACATCGGTGGACCTTTACTGCTATAGAGGACGGCTTAAATGATGAATATACAGGCCAGGGCAATCATAATCTCAGCGTCGGTGACGTCGACGGCGATGGTAAAGATGAAATTGTATATGGGGCTTGTTGTATAGATGATGATGGAACAGGACTTTATTCAACGGGTTTAGGGCATGGGGATGCCATGCATCTGGGCGATCTGGACCCGGACAGACCGGGGCTGGAAGTGTTTGATATCCACGAAGGTTCCGGGCATCCGGTGGGTGCCGAGTTTCGTGACGCTAATACCGGGGAACTCATCTGGGGAATGGGTGCAGGAGGAGATGTAGGTAGAGGGTGTGCAGATGATATTTATGCTGGTAATCCAGGTGCCGAAATGTGGGCTTCCGGCGGTATTAGCGGCCTGCGCGACCGCTATGGTAATAACATCGGCCGTAAGCCGGGGTCAACCAATTTTTTGGTCTGGTGGGATGCCGATCTAACGCGTGAGCTTCTCGACAGCAATCACATCGACAAATACGGCACTAACAGTGATACCAGATTACTGACCGCCGACGGTTGTTCCTCAAACAATGGAACAAAATCAACTCCCTGTTTAAGCGCTGATATTTTGGGTGATTGGCGGGAGGAAGTCATTTGGAGGACAAGAGATAACCAGGAGCTGCGCATCTATACGACGACAATACCCGCGACGAACCGTATTTATACGTTGATGCATGACCCACAATACAGGTTAAGCATAGCCTGGCAGAATGTAGCATATAATCAGCCCTCGCACACTAGTTTCTATCTGGGCGATGGCATGGCGGAACCGCCGCGTCCTCCGATAACAACTGCTGTTATTGAAATTCCTGGTGAATCTGCTGAAACCTTTTAAACAGTGATTTCAGCGGTCTTTATTGTGGGGCAAAATCCTCACTACTTGATGCCAAGAACATCGGCCATTGAGTACAAAGCCGGTTTTTTATTGACCAGCCATTCTGCTGCTCGTAGTGCTCCTCGTGCAAAAGTATCCCTGCTATGTGCAGTGTGGCCGAGGACGATTGTCTCGCCGAGCGTGCCGAAGATACAATCATGTTTGCCGGTAATGTCCCCTGCACGAATGGCGTTCATACCGATGGAGCCTTTCTGTCGCAAAGCATCTTTGCCGTATCTTCCGTGAACAAGAGCGCCAGGGAAATCCCGGCCTGTCGCTTTGCAGATATTCTCTGCTAAGGTAATGGCGCTGCCGCTGGGTGCGTCTTTCTTGAAGCGATGATGCTGCTCGATTATCTCGATATCGTAATCCTGGCCGAGGAGGCCTGCAACCCTGCCAACCAAAGAGAATAAGACATTCATCCCCACGCTCATGTTGGTTGCATACACAATAGGAATATTTTTGGATGCTGTTTTAATTTTTTCACGCTGCTTATCGCTCAGGCCTGTCGTGCCCAAAACCAGTGCAATGCTCTTTTCGATGCAGTAGTCGATAGTTTTGTCTGCCGCTTCCGGCAGTGAGAAGTCAATTGCTACGTCTGCATCGGCTGTATAGATGCTGTCAAGTTTAACATTGATTGGCTTTGTCCCAGCCAACAGACCTGCGTCTTTGCCTATATCAGGATGGTCCTTCCTATCAACCGTTGCAATAATATCGAATGTGTTGGATTCTATAGCCAATGATAGTATTCGTTGACCCATTCTTCCTGCAGCTCCAATAACTACGAGTTTAGATTTCATTTTTGGCTCCTTGAATTCTTTCAGCTAAGGAACTAATATAAACCCAACTGTACAGGTTTACAATCCTAAACATGTCTCTTGAAGCAAAGCCAAAGGAATCATCACATCTGTTTTGATGGAGGCGTTTAGGTGGGCTCTTGTACTTGTCTCTTTTTTGATTTGTTCTTTGCAGATAGACTTTCAATTGGTATTGGCTGTTTGGCTATCTGGCCGATGATGTTGTTTTGCTGCAGGGCGGCAGTTTCACTGACCTTTATCTTGTCCACGATGGTGTAGCTTTCAACTATAGCTAAAAGGCTCAGTAAAAAGCTCAGCATACTTTCCGCTCCCTGATTGATATTAACGCCGCCGGATGTTAAAGCATCACAGCATCCCTTAGTTCTAAAATCGTAAAGCGGGCTGTGAAGATCGTTTTCGCCGAGAAACCAATCGAAAGCTTTTCTTTGTAGAGTTAAAAATCTGCTGTCCTGCGTAGCTTCATAAGCGGCACCAAGCATTAGAACCGAAGCGGCTGCTTCAATTGGCTGCTGGTCAAACTGGGCTTTTATCCTTCCGCGTTCGTACCATCCGTTACAGCCGATAAAGCTGAAGTGGTCGCCGTTAAATGTATTTTCCAAAAGGAATTTACAGGTTTCGTCCGCAATTTGGATGTATTTTTTATTCTCTAAAATCGAACCTGCTACGAAAAGAGCGTGCGGCAGGACAGCATTGTCATAATTCAATGTGTCCTCGAACCACTGCCAGTCAGGATGATGATTTTCTTCATATTGAGTTACAAGGCCGTCCGCAGCTATCTCTAACTGGCGTTTGATGTCACTGGCTCCGGGGAACTGCTTGAGATAATCGGACATGCCGAGTATAGAATGCGCCATGCCTCTTGGATACTGTTTTTGAATATGTTCAACGGACCTGTCAAAGCAGTCTTTGATGATAGATAAGTACAATGGTGACGGTGGATTTGCCATAACCGTTCCCAAAGCCCACAGAACTCTGCCGAAAGCGTCGTTTGCATGTTCGTCTTTGAGCCAGGTTCTGTCAAAATTCATAAAGTTTCTGATTGAGCCGTCGCTGTTCTGTGCGTGAATGATAAAGGAAAGATACAAATCAAAAAGCCGTAGAGCTTCTGCATCGGGATATTGTGCGTAGTATTTGCCCATCGCAATAACAGCCCTGGCGTTGTCATCTGTTGTATAGCCGTGCTTACGATTTGGTATCGAGAAATTGGCGTGCTGATATAGACCCGTGTCATCGGTTAGTTTTTTCAAATGGTCCAAAGAAGGCTCCGGTACTTCAATTGTTGAAATTGCCTTATCGGCTGATGGCGGAATTCTGGTGGCAACGCGAAACGGTATTTGTTTGGCGCTGAACAGCTTCCAGTAGATTTGCCCGATTTTGGGCCAGGTTCTTGATCTGCCATAGTCGTACGCCCGTCTTCGCAACGAGTAAAACAATGAATCATTCTGAAGTATTTCTACTATTGCTTTAGCTATTCTTTTCGAGTCGTCGAGAGGTACGATTTTGCCTCTGCCGTCGGCCAGCAATTCTTCAGCCGCCCAATAAGGTGTTGAGACGACGGCTTTTCCTGTGCCGACCGCGAATGATAACGTGCCGCTGGTCAATTGCTCTCTGCTTAGATACGGGGTAGCATATATGTCGGCTGCACATAGAAAGTTATGAAGCTCTTCGTCATTTACAAATCTGTTATGAAAAATAACATGTTCCTGCAAGCCTAATTCTTTTACCATTTGTTGTAGGCTGACTCTATAGGATTCGCCATCCTGTTTCAGCACTAAAGGATGCGTCATACCTAAGATTATATAGACAATGTCTGGCTCTGCTTCGATTATAGCAGGCATTGCCTTAAGCATTACTTCTATACCCTTGTTTTTGTTGAGCAGGCCGAATGTCAGGATGGTCTTACGATCTTCCATTCCAAACTTGTGTTTGTAGTAATTGCTGTCAACGAAAGGTAAATCCGGTATGCCATGTGCAATCAGCTCTACTTTTTTGCCGGATATGCCATAGATGCCTCGCAGCATATCGACGCCGCGTTTGTTCATGGTGATTACTTTATAGGATACGTTGCAAACGTCCACTAATGACTTGTAGTAATCTTGGTTTGGATTCTCAAGGACCGTATGGAGGGTTGTTATAACAGGGGCTGTCAATCTGTTGAGCAGTAAGCTCAGATATGAGCCTGCTTCGCCGCCGAACAGGCCGAATTCATGCTGGACGGAAACTAAATCGACGTGACTGAAATTGATATAATCGGCCGCGCAAATATAATCATTTCTAACGTTTTGTCTGATCTCAAATTTAACTGGGTCGTTATATTTAATGTCACCAGTCCGCATTGCCACTACCAACGGTTCAAACTCACCTTTGGCGGCTGCTGCGGTGCTGTTAATTAGGTCGGACGTAAAGGTCGCAATTCCACATTTTCTTGGAGGGAAAGAAGATACAAATGCTACCTTTTTCACGATATTCTTTTGCATCAATAAAAATCCCTGTGGAATATGTAAGAATATATGTACTTTTATTTTAGAGGCAATCGAGGGATTTGTCAAACAAATTGAGACTTTATATTATTAACTGATTGACCTATATCTTAAAATTTTTAGCTGATTTTTTATTTTTTTGCACCAAAAATGAAAAGATTCGTATAAAATACTACAAAGATGGTAGGAATAGTAGGGGAATTATTATGAAAATATCAACCCGTACAAGATATGGATTAAGAGCCGTGTTGGAATTAGCTATGAGTTATGGGCAGGGGCCGTTGCAGCTTAAAGCCATTGCCCAGCATCAGGATATATCCGTGAAATATCTTGAACAGATAATAGCTATACTCAAATCAGGAGGATTCGTCAGAAGTATTAGGGGTGCCAGAGGCGGATATATTCTTGCTATATCACCAAATCAAGTTAAACTTAGCGATATTTTTGGGTGCTTAGAGGGGCCTGTTAATACTGTTGACTGCATCGAAAACCAAAATTGCTGCGCCAGAACTGCTGACTGCCTGGCCCGGCAGGTCTGGGCGCAGGTACAGAATGCTATAAACAATATCCTGCAGTCAATAACACTACAGGATTTGGTTGATAGGACAAAGGATAAACAAGATTTGAATTACCAAATATAGATACCCGTCCTGAGCCGGGTCGAAGGATAAGCGAGGAAATCATGAGTGCTATATTTGAAGATATTACTTCTGCAGTAGGTTTTACGCCATTGGTTCGAATCAATAAACTTGGTGCTGGAAAAGCAACCATTCTGGCCAAGCTTGAATTTTACAATCCCTGTGGCAGTGTCAAAGACAGGATTGCATTGTCGATGATAGAAGCTGCAGAGCAGCAGGGACTTATAAAGCCTGATACCGTTATAGTTGAGCCGACCAGCGGAAATACAGGTATCGGACTTGCCTTCGTTTGTGTAGCCAAGGGGTACAAGTTAATCCTGACGATGCCGGAGTCGATGAGCATAGAGCGGAGAAAAATTCTGCAGGTTTTTGGAGCGGAGCTTGTTCTTACACCTGCTGAACGGGGTATGACCGGAGCTGTGGAAAAAGCTGAGCAGCTCGTTGCAGAAAATCCTAATGCCTTTATGCCGCAGCAGTTCAAAAATCCCGCAAATCCACAGATTCACAGGGAGACTACGGCAATAGAAATTTGGGAGGATGCGGATCGTAGAATTGACATTTTTATCGCAGGTGTTGGAACAGGGGGAACAATAACCGGATGCGGCGAGGTATTGAAGCAGCGCAATAAAAATATCAAGGTAATAGCGGTGGAGCCTAAGGATTCACCGGTGCTTTCCGGCGGTAAACCCAATCCGCATAAAATCCAGGGCATCGGAGCCGGTTTTGTCCCGCAGGTGTTGAATGTTGATATAATCGACGAGATTATCCAGGTCTCTAATGAGGACGCTATGGAAACAGCCCGACAATTAGCGTCAAAGGAAGGAATATTAGCGGGAATAAGCTCCGGCGCCGCGATGTGGGCGGCAATTCAGGTCTCACAGCGAGATGACAGCCAGGGCAAAACAATCGTTGCAATTCTTCCTGATACCGGTGAAAGATATATCTCCACCGAAATGTTTCACTAAAACTCTTGCTTTTCTGAAAGGCTCATAATGAGAAAAAAAAACCTGACAGAGGGGAAAATCAAAAACCTGGTTGACGAAATTGTCCGGACGTATGAGGGTGATTCAGGCATTAATTTTATCGATGCTTCTAACTTGCCGGTGCGTAGTGCGATTCTGGAGATTCTTGATTTGCTCTTTGAGGTACTTTTTCCGGGCTATACAGGCAAAAGGACGGTTACAAAATCAAATATTGACTTCATTATCGGTGACATACTCTGCCAAGTCTATACGGAGCTGTCTGAGCAGGTAGAGCGTTCTTACCAATACCAGTGCAGAATTAGGAAATGCGACGGTTGTGATTGCCGAACAATGGCTGAGAACGTCACTCAACATCTGTTGACCCGGTTACCAAAGATAAAGGAGCTTTTGAAGGGCGACATCATCGCAGCTTTTGATGGTGACCCTGCGGCAAAGTCTTATGAGGAGATTGTAATAAGTTATCCCTGCATCATAGCAATCGCAACATATCGCATTGCCCACGAGCTATATCTTAAACAGGTGCCGTTAATTCCGCGGATAATGACCGAGTGTGCACACGCCGGGACGGGCATCGACATCCATCCCGGCGCAAGGATAGGCAGAAATTTTTTTATCGACCACGGCACCGGCGTCGTGATAGGTGAAACCACAATCATCGGCGATAACGTCAAGATCTATCAAGGAGCTACGCTGGGAGCTTTGAGCTTCACCAAAGATAAAAGGGGAAGGATAATAAAAGGCGGCAAAAGACATCCTACGATAGAAGATAATGTGACAATTTATGCTGAGGCGACAATATTAGGCGATGTTACTATTGGCAAAGGTGCAGTAATCGGTGGCAATGTCTGGATAAAAGAATCGGTACCGGCTGGTGTCACCGTGGCAACGCCTCATCCTGATCTGGTTTATACAAAACACAAAAAAGGTAAAAAGTAAAAGGTTGAAACCTGATATTGCTCTGTAGAAAACACCGTGGTTGTCATTTCGAGCGAGCCGAAAGGCGAGTCGAGAAATCTTTTTTTAACAGATTTCTCCACTTCGCCCCTGTTTCTGTCTTCGACAGAAGGCACAGGGGCTTCGGTCGAAATGACGTGGGACATTTTCAACAGAGCAACTTGATATATGAGATATGAGTTTGGATAAGCGGCTACTTGAAAAAATTAAACGGCTAAAAGATAAGCGTAAGGCTGTAATACTCGCGCATAATTATCAGCCGGGCGAAATACAGGATTTGGCTGATTTTTGCGGTGATTCTTTAGGGCTGAGCATAAAGGCAGCAGAAACTGATGCGAAGGTAATCGTATTTTGCGGCGTGCAGTTTATGGCAGAAACCGCTGCTATTCTTTCGCCCGAAAAGACGGTTCTTCTGCCGGATAAATTTGCCGGCTGTCCCCTCGCTGATATGATAACTGCGGAACAATTGCGGCAGCTAAAGCAGAAAAATCCCAATGCCTTAGTGGTCAGTTATGTAAACAGTTCAGCAGAGGTAAAAGCTGAGAGCGATTATTGCTGTACCAGTGCCAATGCTGTTGAGGTAGTGAGTTCTTTACCGACTGATAGACCTGTTATTTTTGTGCCGGACCAGCATCTTGGCCGATTTGCCGCTGAGAAAACCGGCAGAGACCTTGTCTTATGGCCGGGCTATTGTACAACGCATATTGTAATAACCGTAGAGGATATAAAAAATGCAAAAGCAAAATATCCCGATGCGATTGTGATGGCGCATCCGGAATGCACAGAGCCGGTCAAAAAGCTCTCAGATCAGATACTTAGCACCGGCCAAATGCTCAAGTTTACCAAAACAAGCGATGCGAAGCAGTTTATAATAGCAACCGAGATAGGAATGATTCACGCTTTGAAAAAGCAAAATCCGCAGGCTGAATTTATTGCCGCAAGTGACAGGGCGATTTGCCCAAACATGAAAAAGATTACATTGGATAAGATAATTGGTTCGTTGCAAGATTTGCAATACAAAGTCATGGTGTCCGAAGAGATAAGGACAAAAGCGAAAAAGGCGATCGATAGAATGGTTGAGATTTTACCCCATTAGAAATTCTACAAGGGGACAATAAAATATGATACAGAAAAAAAATTCTAACGGGGTTTACCTGCAAAATAGGTTGTTTATATTTAGCCCCCCAATTTATTGGGGGGTTATTTGGCCTTTTGAAAAGTAGAGGTCAATAAGAAGGGTTTAGGGAAATGGCAAAAGAACGTGAATATCATCTGGAGACGTTGGCCTTGCACGCTGGCCAGAAGGTGGACTCGGATACACTCAGCAGGGCTGTGCCTATTTATCAAACTACCAGCTTTTGTTTCAAGGATACAGACCATGCTGCAGGGTTATTTGCCTTACAGGAATTCGGTAATATTTACACTCGACTTATGAATCCTACGACTGATGTTCTTGAGAAACGGCTGGCAGCATTGGAAGGTGGCGTGGGCGGTTTGGCTTTAAGCTCGGGTCAGTCGGCTATCTATGTAAGTATCTTCAATATTTGTGGGGCAGGGGGGCACATTGTCTCTTCCAACTCGCTCTACGGCGGAACTGTAACCTTGTTTAGCCAGACCTTCCGAAAATTGGGTATTGACGTGACTTTCGTTGATCCCAAAAAGCCAGAGAATTTCTCAAAGGCAATTAGGGACAATACCCGCCTGATTTATATTGAAACAATCGGCAATCCCAAAAACGATATTCTACAATACGAAAAGATTGCTAACATCGCCCACGAAAACAATATGCCGGTAATCTGTGATAACACCGTCACGACGCCTATACTGTTTCGACCGATTGAACACGGTATCGATATAGTTGTCCATAGCTGTACTAAATTTATTGGCGGACACGGTACGAGCATCGGCGGGGCTATTATAGATTCGGGCAAATTCGACTGGACAAACGGTAGATATCCTGAGCTGGCCGAGCCGGACCCGAGCTATCACGGCGTCAAATACATCGAATCGTTCGGTGAATTGGCGTATATAATAAAAGCTCGAACACAATTTTTACGGGACATGGGCTCTTGTATGTCGCCATTTAACGCTTTTCTGTTTTTGCAGGGGCTGGAAACCCTGCATCTGCGTATGCCCCGCCACAGCGAAAACGCGCTGAAACTCAGTCGGTGGCTCGAAAAACAAGAGATGGTTACCTGGGTGAACTATCCGGGGCTGGAATCGCATACGGATTATAAACTTGCCAAAAAGTATTTACCTAACGGTCAGGGTGCAATACTCGGCTTCGGGATTAAGGGGGGCAGAGAAGCTGGAATTAAATTTATCAATAGTGTGAAGTTAGCCAGCCACCTTGCCAATATCGGTGACAGTAAGACGTTAGTGATACATCCAGCCAGTACGACCCATCAGCAGCTAAGCCCAGAGGAGCAGCTTGCAGCAGGCGTAACGGAAGATTATATTCGTGTCTCGGTGGGAACTGAACATATCGATGATATAATAAACGATTTTGAGAATGCACTGAAGGCGAGTCAGAAGTAAGATTGGTGGATTGTAGATATGAAATTCGAAACAGAATAAGTGAGCTAAAGTTTGAAGTGCCTAAAGTGCCTAAAATTGAAATTGTAACTTTAGCTCACTTTAGACACTTTAGCTCACCTTAGGCACTTTTTTTTCGTGCTTCGGATTTCGGATTTATACGGGGATGAGAATATGTGGGATTACACGGATAAAGTTAGAGACCATTTTTTTAATCCGCGAAATGTTGGCGAAATAGAAAATCCCGACGGCGTGGGCGAAGTTGGCTCATTAGCCTGTGGAGATGCCTTGAAGCTGACGTTCAAGCTCGATGAGAACGGCAGGATTAAAGATGCAAGATTCAAGACTTTCGGCTGTGCAAGTGCCATAGCAACATCATCGGTATTGACCGAGATGATAAAAGGCAAAACATTGGAAGAAGCTGCAAAGGTTACAAACAAGGACATCGCCGATTATCTCGGCGGTTTGCCGGAGCAAAAGATGCACTGCTCCGTTATGGGAAGAGAAGCACTTGAGGCGGCGATTGAAAATTATCGAACAGGCGGCAGGAAGAAACACGAGCTTGAAGGTAGGGTCGTCTGTACTTGTTTTGGTGTCACTGAAAAAGAGATAGAAAGGGTAATCCGAGAAAACGATCTGACAACCGTCGAGCAGGTGACAAATTACTGCAAGGCAGGCGGAGGGTGCGGTGGATGTCAGGGCGAAATTGAAAAGATAATAGATAGAATTCAGGGCGATAAGGCAAAAGAAAAGACCGAAGCAGCACCTAAATGGGCCGGCAAGCTGACCAATATCCAAAAAATACAGCTCATCCAGCAGACGATAAATGAGCAGATAAGACCTGCCCTGCGTGCTCATGGCGGCAATATCGAGCTGATAGATGTGGAGGGAAATAAGGTTATTGTTGCCTTTAGAGGTATGTGTGCGCAATGCAGGCTGACTGAGTTTACAATGAAAGATGTGGTCGAAGCAAAACTAAGAGAATTTGTCGATGAGGAGCTTTTTGTCGAGGAAGATAAGGACTCCGCACAGGTGCCGCATAATCACAGGGAATAAACGATGAAAACCATATACTTTGATAACAACGCGACAACAAAAGTAGCTGAAGAAGTATTTGCGGAAATGGAGCCCTTCTTTTGTGAGCTTTACGGCAATCCATCGAGCATGCACACATTTGGCGGCCAAATCGGCCATAAGATTCGTCGCGCCCGTGAGCAAGTTGCTGAGCTGATCGGCTGTGACCCCAGCGAGATAATATTTACCAGCGGAGGCACCGAAAGTGACGGCACCGCGATCAATGGAACACTTGCTGCTGTTCCGAATAAACGCAAGGTAATAACCACCCGAGTTGAACATCCGGCTGTGCTGGCGGTTTGCCGAGAACTCGAAAATCATGACTACACCGTTATTGAGCTTAGCGTAGATAAATACGGTCGGCTCGACATTGCAGAACTGGAGGAAAGTATTGACGATGATACAGCTCTTGTTACGGTAATGTATGCAAACAACGAGACAGGCGTAATATTCCCAATGGATAAAGTAGTAGAGCTTGTTGCAAGCAGGGGGGTAGTATTTCATACGGACGCGGTGCAGGCGGTTGGTAAGATTCCGCTAAATTTATCCCAAAGCAATATTGATTTACTCAGCCTGTCGGGACATAAGCTGCACGGGCCGAAAGGCGTTGGAGTTCTTTACGTCCGCAAGGGGACAAGGCTGTCGCCTTATATGTTAGGCGGCCATCAGGAAGGTGGCAGAAGAGCGGGGACAGAAAATGTGCCGGGAATCGTCGGCCTCGGTAAGGCCTGCGAATTGGCAGCAAAAAACATCAAAGAAGAAAACAGGAAAGTGAAGTATCTGCGGGATAAATTAGAGAATGCAATATTAAAAAGTTGTCCTGATTGCCGGCTCAACGGTGATAAAGATAATCGACTGCCGAACACAAGTAATATTAGCTTTGAGTATATCGAAGGTGAAGCGATTCTGCTTATGCTCGACAGGTTCGGCATTTGCGCCAGTAGCGGCTCAGCCTGCACATCCGGCTCATTAGAGCCAAGCCACGTACTGCGGGCGATGGGCGTGCCGTTCACCGCCGCGCATGGCTCGATTCGATTCAGCTTGAGCAGATACAACACTGAAGAGGAAGTCGATTATACCATTGAAAAGATGCCCCAAATCGTCAACCAGCTCCGCGAGTTATCGCCTTTTGTAGTAAAGTGATTGGGAATATAATGGTTTCTTGGTTCAAATTAATGTCTGTCGATTAACGAACCTGCTGTGAAGATTTGTCACACATCCGGGATCATCTCTATTTTTCGTCCTCATACGGCTGGTCTTTCAGAAACTCCAAAGTTTCTTTTTTCGTTGGTTCTACTCCTACTACTCGGCCTTCTCTGTCGCCTGCCCATCCGCGTACGCTCACTTTGACATCGTCATACACAAGGTCTGCCGAGCCAAATTCCGCGTGATGATGAATCTTATAATGTTTTCCTTTCTTGGCAATTACCTCCCGAACCGTCATTCCATACTTAATTCCACCTATGACCCGTGAACGATGTTCGAGGATTTGGACAATTCTGAATTCCTCATTGACTTGTGGGCTTCGTTGAATTTGATACCTTGCCACCCAGTCCCATCCCATGCTCTTGTACTGTGTTAGCTCTGCAACCCAGACCGTATCATCATTAAAAGATTCAAGCTCCAGCCGATATGACCGCCAGCTATCGCCTTCCTTGCGCCGGTAGGTAAGCGCGTATCCAGGTTTCCACTGCTCATGTCTCCGCACGTATTCTGCTTTGAGTTTGCAGTATTCCTCCCATGTTATTTCCCTGGCTGCTGGCATTGTGTCACGCATTGAGGACCTATCCAAGATCTCCAAGACCAAGTGACGTTCAGATGGTTCTGTCTCGTTTCTATGCTCAAGGAAAGGCAGCTCTGTTGCCGATTGCGTGTGATGCATCCTTACTATAAGAAAAGTAATCACGCATGCAAGCAGTAAGCCAGCGAACCCCAATGCAATTGTGTATTTCAGAACTTTATTGGTCATGACTTCCTCTGCTAAAATTTTACACGTATCGTCATGGATGCAGGGGGGTGATTTACGTTTTTTTCATAGCTGGAGAACGAATCGCTTGGATGCCCTCGAACAATTAGCAAGGCCGATATCTAATGAATCTGTTTCTGGATAATAGCTAAATTACAAGTTTTGCAGCTTCTAAAGCTTTATAAAACTTGACTTGATGATTTGTCATTGCAAGCTCCGATTTATCGAAGCGCGGCA
>Ga0315539_1001408_pt1 | contig 17808 bp, 17 predicted proteins | sample SalMarSW160150MG_FD_203097 | JGI IMG/M metagenome (GOLD analysis project Ga0315539, IMG submission 203097) | Salt marsh sediment microbial communities from the Plum Island Ecosystem LTER, Massachusetts, United States - Salt Marsh Sediment SW1601-150 ... | reverse complement strand
TTTGCCATGATCAATGCCGGGTAAATACCTTCCAGAGATCCTTTCGAAACAATAATTGATACTTTTTTTATAGGTTCATAATTTGATTTTTCCATTGTACAATATCCTCTTTTTTTATACACATCCGGTTGGTTTTGGAATCCCGGCTATTTTAGCTGCTTTCTTTGCCGGGCCTTTCGGAAAAAGCGAATATAACTCCTTTGTATCTACACCGCTTTCTTTTGTAAGCCTGCGAATTGAAGGTGCATCTCCTTTTTCGATAAATTCTTTACGCATCAGGTTAATAACTTTCCAGTGGCGGTCTGTGAGTGTTTCGATTCCTTCTTCTGCCGCCAGTTCTTTTGCCGTCTCTTCAGTCCACTCTTTATAATTTGCCAAATGTCCATCTGCATCACGTGCAAGGTCTTTTGTTGTCATTTTATCCTCCTGATTCTTATTTAAGTTCATTAGTTCGAATTAGACGTCTACAGTTCCAATGCCGTCTTTTTCTTTTTACCTGCCATCGACATGTGCGATTCGATAATGGGAATCCTGTAACCCTTAAGCAAGATATTCCAGTATATCCAGCGGAACATCATCTTGCCGTAATGATTCATCTTTGTCTCTTCAAGCAAAGAAAATGGACCTACAGCAGGAAGAGGGAATTTCCCCGGCAGAGGTTCTGTATCGTAATTAAAATCTATAAGAAATCCCTTGCCGAAACCGGATTCGATATAGCAATTGGCATGACCGTCAAACTTCGCTTTCATAGGACGCTGCCCGATTGCATCGATCAGATTCTCGGTAAGTATTTCGGCCTGGAAATGGGCAACCGAGCCGGCTTTGGAGCTGGGCAGATTTGTAGCATCGCCCAATACGAAGATATTATTAAATTTCTCCGAACACAGGGTATGTCTATCCGTCGGTACAAAATTCAATTCATCACCTAATCCGCTCCGTCCGATGACGTCATCGCCCATATTCGTCGGTATAGTTATAAGAACATCAAATGGAATTTCCTGTTCTTCCCATGATATTATTTTCTTTTCCTGGTTATCTACGCGGCCTATGCTGAAATCCGTAGTAAGTTTAATATTTTTTTTATCCAGCAAATTGCCGAATGCCTTTGAAGCAATCGGTTTTGTAAAAGCCCCTGATAGAGGTGTCACAAAGTGAATATCGGTTTTATCTCTTATTCCCTTCTTCGTAAAATACCAATCAGCAAGAAACGCGAATTCCAGCGGTGCAACCGGACATTTAATCGGCATTTCTGCAATATTTATGACTATCCTTCCGCCCCTCCATTTTTTGAAGTATTCTGTAAGGTGCAGAGCTCCATCCAAAGTATAAAAATCAAAAATCTCTTTGTACCACAAAGATTCTTTCAAACCTTCGGTTTGTTCCGGAGCTATTCGCGCACCTGTCGCAATGATCAAAAAATCATATTGAAGGACAGAATCATTCTCAAGAAGAATCCTGTTTTTTTCCGCTTCTATTAGTTTCACAGAAGAATTTATGGCATTAATTCCTGCCGGAAAAAATTTATGTGCCGGTTTTACGACATGTTTTTTTTGATAAATTCCAAAAGGAATGAAAAGGAATCCCGGTTGATAGTAATGTTCTTTCGATTGGTCGATTATTGTGATCCGCCATTTATTCCGGTCAAGTAAACCGTTCAGCTTGTTAGCCATTATAGTGCCGGCAGTACCGGCGCCGAGTATTATCAGATTTTTCATATTATTCTCATTTTATGCATCAAATTATTTTTCCTTTTAAGGATTAAATGCTTTATTTATTAAAAGAATTCGAATACCTACTATCATATTAACAACCAATCGGTCCTATTAAGTTCTGCCTGGTTCATATAATTTCCTGTCGTTTATCAATTTTTTGATAATAGCCTCATTTTTACGTATTTTATCCAATATTCACAAACTATTTGATTGTAGCTATATGACAACAACCGAGAAAAGCGATTTTATTCGAGAAATTATTGATGAAGATCTTCGCACCAATAAAAATGAGGGACGCGTACACACACGCTTTCCTCCCGAGCCCAACGGATACCTGCATATCGGTCATGCTAAATCCATCCGCCTGAATTACGGAATTGCCAGGGATTACAAAGGAAATTTCAATGTTCGGTTCGACGATACAAATCCTGAGAAAGAAGAACAGGAATATGTCGATTCAATAATTGAAGATGTGAAATGGCTTGGAGCCGATTTCGAAGACCGGTTATTCTATGCATCCGATTATTTCGAACAAATGTACCAGTACGCCGTCGATCTAATTAAAAAAGAAAAAGCGTATGTCTGCGATCTCAACGGAAACGAAATTAGAACCAATCGCGGCACACTTACGGAGCCCGGCAAAGACAGCCCTTATCGAAACCGGAGTATAGAAGAAAATCTCGATTTATATGAGAAGATGCGCAAAGGAGAATTTCCCAACGGTGCAAAAACCCTGCGTGCAAAGATCGATATGGCATCGCCTAACATTAATCTGCGCGATCCGATAATGTACAGAATTGTGCATGAAGGACATCACCGGCAGGGCGATGCCTGGTGCATTTATCCGACTTATGACTGGGCGCATGGGCTTGAAGACTCGATAGAAAGAATCACGCATTCCATCTGCACGCTTGAATTCGAAAACCACCGTCCTTTATATGATTGGTTTCTTGAAAACCTGGGAATACATCACCCGCAGCAGATTGAATTTGCACGGCTCAATATTACTTACACAGTGCTTAGCAAACGAAAATTGCTTCAGCTTGTTCGGGAAAAACATGTTAATGGCTGGGATGATCCCCGTATGCCGACTATCGCCGGATTCAGGCGCCGCGGATATACAGCGGATTCGATAAAAGTATTCTGCGATAAAATCGGAGTTTCTAAAAAGGACAGCATGATCGATGTCGCAATGCTGGAATGGAGCATCCGCGAAGATCTGAATAAAAACGCACATCGTGCCATGGCTGTGCTGAATCCGATAAAAGTAGTATTGACAAATTATCCTGAGAATAAACCCGAAGAACTTCCCGCAGTTAATAATCCGGAAAACGAATCTGCCGGCACGCGTATGGTTCCATTTAGCCGTGAACTATATATCGATCAGGAAGATTTCCGCGAAGTTCCACCGCCGAAATATTACCGGTTATCGCCCGGAACAGAAGTGCGTCTGCGATATGCTTATATCATCAAGTGCGAAAAAATCATTAAAGATGCACAGGGCAATATTACGGAGCTGCATTGCACATATGATCCGGAAACAAAAAGCGGCACAGCAGCAGCCAACCGGAAAGTCAAATCAACAATCCACTGGGTCTCTGCTGGTCATGCAGTGGATGCAGAAGTGCGGTTATATGACCGTCTTTTCGTGAAGGAAAATCCGGATGAAGTAGAAGAGGGGAAAGATTTTCTTTCCAATATCAATCCCAATTCCCTGCAAGTGCTGAGACACTGTAAATTGGAACCTATGCTCGGCACAGCTGCACCGGGAGACAAATTCCAATTTGAAAGAACAGGTTACTTCTGTGCGGATATAAAAGATTCAAAACCGGGCATGCCTGTTTTCAACCGCATTGCTACGCTGAAGGATACATGGGTTAAGATAGAGCAGAAGGGGAAGAAGTAGGCGTTAAAAAACCTGCTACCCGCAATACCCCGTTCCTCTATTATAGACCATGGCAGGTTTCCAATTTACATCTTCTCCTAAAACCATTCTCGGAGCTCTGCGGTATTCCTCAAAGCCTTCCGCCAGCAGGTACTCCTGAGCGGCTGTATTCTGCAGGGGAACAGCTATTTTTGTTTGTCCCTGATTGAATTTTAGTTTCACCAGTGTTAATCCTGCCGCGGGATCTTTGGCAATAATTAACCCTGTTCCATAATCCGGAAGATAAAGACCGTTGATATGATCCGACTTTCCGGAATTATATACTATTCCGGTTGGAAAAAATCTTTTAATAAAATTAAACCGTTTTTCTCCGGTTATTGTTCTATCAAGCTCTTTTATTTTTTTGAAGTCTTCTATCCTGACTCCTCTCACATTCGAAACGGATTGAGCCGGAAGAAGTGATTCCCGTTTGAAAAAAACATATGTGGCGCTGGTTTTGAACCCGAGATTTCTGTAAACCGGTTCACCCATTTCACTTGCGACCAATATCTGGTTTCTGCATCCCCTGCCTCCGCAATATTTTAAAAGATGAGAGGTTATTCCTGTTCCTATACCCTGCCCGCGATATTCCGGAAGAACAATAATTGTTCCGAGCCAGCTGACTTTATTATGTATTATTGCAATTCCACATCCGACAATTTTTTTATCTATTTCTGCAGCAGCAGGGTAGAAATATCGATACCCGAAATGAAAAGTTAGTAATTGCGGAAGATCGAGATTCCAATCATCCGGAGGGAAATTATTAAACTGCGGAATTTCCGATTTTTTAATTCGTCTTATTTTTAACACTTTCTATTTCCTATATTTTCGGCAAAACCGGTTCAACGAATATTGTTTTTTCCCGTTCCATAGTAACCGTACCGGCAGGAACTCCTTTCGGCTTTCTTACGTACTTTCCCTCACACATCGCCACCGGAACTAATTTTGAATTTTTCATTTTACTGTAATACGCCGCAATTGCTGCAGCTTGCTCGATTGCCTGTTTGCTTACTTCACCTTTTCCGGTTCCGATTTTTAAAACAACATGCGAACCGCCTACTCCGCGTGCATGAAACCAGAGATCGTTCTTCGCCGTATGGCGTGTTGAAAGCAAATCGTTATTCTCTCCGCTTTTTCCCGCCCACACCTGAAATCCGCCGGCAACCGTAAATACACGGAACGGCAAGGATTCTTCTTTTTTTGTCTGTCCTGTTTTTTTTGTCTTTATTCCGAATTTTAAAAGTTCTTCATGATTCTCTTTTTCAAAAAGATGCAGGTCATCTTCCGTTACGATATCTTCCATCCGCTGAAGAAGCTTAGAAATTAAATTTTGTTTTTCCGTCAATTCATTTTTGCGCTGCCGCTGTTCTTCTGCTGCGCGGCGTGACTTAACCGCTTTTTTAAAGTACCTCTCTGCATTCTTTGCCGGAGTTAAATGGGGGTCAAGAAGTATTTCAATAATATCTTTCGACTGCGCTGTGAAATCTTCTGCCAATGCTGTCGTATCGCCTTTCTTTATAAGATGAAGCTGACTTATTAACAGTTTACCAAATTTCTCATACTGAGCTGCTCTATTTATGTTCTCTTCTTCAACTTTAATTTTATGCAATGTTCGATCATTTTTGCTTTGTTCATATTTCAATATTTTCATAATATCCTCTTTTTCGCGGAGAATAGTCTTTGCACGGCGCGCTTTTGCACGAAACGATTGTATAGCTTCAGAAACAGTTACATATTTCTGAAATTCAAATTCATTAAGATGCTGCAGCGGAATCGTAGAAAAACGCACAGGCGATGTACCGTGTGAATACACTCGCGGTGATGGCGGAGAAAGGAGTTCTTCCTTCAACTGCCTTGCATTATTTAACAAACGGGCAGTTACATTTTCTGATAAATCAGAAATAGTTAGTTCATCGTTTAAACCTGCCCGAACAATCAACTCCCGAACAAGCACACTACCGAAATGTGGAAATATGCATTTCAATGCAGCTGCAAGCGGTTGATCTTTGTACATCGCAAAGATTCTATCGTGAGATGTTTCCTGAATGTTCGGATATTGAATCTGAGAAGATAATTCAAGTTTAGTATTCTTAAGGTCTGATTTCTTCAAGAACAGATCGGCTACTATATCGTTTTTATCTATTAAAAGGATATTCGCGTTAGACCCGAATAATTGTACGATCAACTTGCGCTTATCTTCAAATTGAAAATATATCTGTCGATCTGCCGGATGAATAGCAACTTTGTTAACAACGGATCTATGCAATTCCGTAAAAATATCCGCGGAGTTGCGGCGCGCTCGGGCGAACTCTTTTCGCGCGTAGATATAATTATCCGCCGGTTCACAACCGACGAGAATAGCCGCGGGAGTCTCACGAAACGACACAACCAATTCACCCCGGAATTGAGTATAAATCTCATTTACTATATGACCTGAGAATTCTGTATTAAATTCAGATGCGAGGTGAAATAAAGTATAATAATTAGTGATCATCGGTGTTTAATGTTTATCCACAAATCATACCTAAAATCAGCAAAATTGCAAGGAATTGCAATCCCGATGTGGATAACTCGTGAATATCAAAGTGCAAATGATGTGCAAAAGTAAACCTTGCCCTCCCATCGAATTTTCCGTACCTTTTTATATAAAATTCAATTTAGAGGAGCTTTTGTGGTAGCGAGCATGACCGGCTTTGGCCGTGCCGAAGTCAGCAGGGATGGTATTAATATCAGTGTAGAAGTTCGAAGCGTAAACAGCCGCTACCTTGATCTCACACTGCGTCTTCCGCGCAACTTTTCCCAGCGGGAAAAAGAAATTAAGGATCTTATTCGCACGTTTTTAAATCGTGGAAATTTGAATATCACTGTCAAGATAGCTCGTGACGCCAATGATGCTATTCCCCTGAAAGTGAATAAAGCCGCAGCAAAGTCGTATTTCAAACTTCTCAACGAGATCCGTAAATCGGTAAAGATACGCGGACAGGTAGGACTTGAGCATCTTTTAACCTTCTCCGAAGTTTTTGAACCGGTCGAGGAAAAAGAAACCGATGAACACGAATGGAAACTTGTGCAAGAGGCAATTAGTCAGGCATTAGAAAATCTCAATTTTATGCGTGCGCAAGAAGGAAGCGAATTAGGAAAAGATCTCGAAAAACGCATTTACTGGATGGAAAATACTTTAAATGAAATAGATAAGTTTTCAAAGGATCGGATCCCTGAAGATCGAAAAAAATTACATGAACGAATCTCTCAGTTGGTAGAAGATAAATTCATTATCGACCAGAACAGGTTGGAGCTTGAAATAGCGTTGATGGCCGACAAACTTGACATTACGGAAGAATGCGTCCGTTTCAGGAGTCATAACAAGTTCTTTCTCGAAGCGCTCAATAAAAATGAAGCAGCCGGCCGAAAGCTGAATTTTCTTGTGCAGGAAATGAACCGCGAAGCAAATACGATCAGCTCCAAATCAAATGATGCGAACATTGCACATTTGATTATAGGATTGAAAGAAGAGCTTGAAAAAATCCGGGAACAGCTGCAGAACATAGAGTAACAATGAGTTGTTTTGAAGACAGTTAGTTGGCAGGCAGTAAATCTAATTCATCTACGGCTCAATCACCGATGGTTAAAGGAAAACTCATTGTTATATCGGCTCCAAGCGGATGCGGCAAGACAACAATTGCAAAAGCGATTCTTGAAAAACATCCGGAAGTGCTCTTTTCTGTTTCCGCAACAACACGGCCGATACGGAGCGGCGAAACAAACGGAAAAGATTATTTCTTTCTGACAAAACAGGAATTTGAAAGCCGAATCAAAGCAGGAGATTTGGTAGAGTGGGAAAAGATTTATGAAAATTATTACGGAACGCTGAAGAGTGAAATTCATAAAGCACTTGATCGGGGCCGTTCTATGATTTTTGACGTTGATGTTAAAGGTGCATTATCGATTCGGCGGAATTTCCCGAAGGATTCTGTTATAATTTTTATTAAGCCGCCGAGTATGGAAATACTGACGAAACGTTTAGAAAACCGAAAAACAGAAAATTCGGAAACTCTCAAACGGAGATTGGACCGGGTACCGATGGAATTAGATCAGGGTTTTAAATTTGATTTTCAAGTGGTCAATGATGATCTCGAAAAAGCAATAGCTGAAGTGGACGGGATCGTTCAAAAGAATTTATAAATACATAACAATACTCATAGTGTAACGGAGGAAAACCAGTGGCAGTTAAACCAGTTGCAATGCATGAATTTTTAGAACAAACGGGCAACATTTACGAAGCGATTATTGTTGCAGCAAAACGGGCGCGTCAAATTCACGATGATTTCAAGATCGAATTATCACAGCGGCTTGAAACTCTCAAAGCGTTGAATGCTACACCGGAACCGGAAGACGACAGCGAAGTTACCGTTGCGAATCCGGATCAGCTTAAAATTAGCCTTGAATTTGAGAGACGCAGAAAACCGACTGAAGCTGCAATCGATGAGGTACGGGAGAAGAAAATTCCCTATCGATATAAGGAACACGTTGATTTCTTTGCAAAGACTTCTTCTAAAGAAACAACCACAGAAGAATAATGGATTATAATATGCGCGGCAAGCATGTATTAGTTGGGATTACAGGCGGAATTGCTGCCTATAAAGTAGGCTACCTGATTCGTGATCTGGTAAAATCTGGAGCCGAAGTAAAGGTAATGATGACGGAAGCAGCGACACGCTTTGTCACTCCTCTTACTTTTTCCGTGCTTTCAAGAAATTCTGTTTACACAGACCTTTGGACAAATAACAAAGCTTCGGATTCCGATATCAGCACACAGCATATTGACCTTGCTAATTGGGCTGATATACTTGTAATTGCACCTGCATCGGCTAATACTATAGCCAAACTCGCCTATGGAATTTCCGATAACCTGCTCGCTGTTGTTGCTCTGGCAACAACACGCCCTATTATTCTTGCACCGACAATGGATGCAGAAATGTACCTGAATCCCGTCACTCAGAATAATCTTTTATCACTTAAAGAACGCGGCTGCATCGTTATCAATCCGGTTATGGGAGAACTTGCCAGCGGATTAAGCGGAACAGGGCGCCTGCCGGAAATAAAAATCATTATTGAAACAGTTGAAAATGTTCTGAATCAGTCGCATCAGGATTTAAAGACCAAGCGGATTCTTGTAACGGCAGGACCTACATATGAAGCAATTGACCCCGTACGATTTTTAGGGAATCGCTCATCCGGTAAAATGGGATTTGCAATCGCTAATGCCGCTGCACAGCGCGGCGCCAAAGTAACACTTGTTGCAGGTCCGACACATCTTGAAACACCGCGCAATGTTACGCGCATCGATGTAGAATCGGCTCAGGAAATGTTGAGTGCTGTCCTTGCCAATGCGAAAAAAACAGATGCCGTCATCATGGCGGCTGCTGTGGCCGACTACAGGCCTATAAATCCGGCAAAGCATAAGATTAAAAAACGTTCAGACAGCAAAACCATGGAATTACAACTCGAAACGACAACCGACATTCTTGCTGCGCTTGGTAAGAAGAAGCGATCGATGGCGCTGATAGGTTTTGCATTGGAAACAAAGGATGAAATTGCAAATGCAAAAGAAAAGCTTCGAAAGAAAAACCTCGATCTTATCGTACTGAATTCATTTGGTAAACAAAACCATGTTTTCGGGTCAAACCTTAATACGGTCGCTATAATTGACAGGCACGGTAAAATTGAACAACTTCCAATTATGCCGAAGTTCGATATAGCAAATAAGATTCTCAATAAGATAAAAAATCTCTTATAGTTTTTACGGATTATAATTCCTTATAATAGATCCAATTATTCTCTATTGTGTAAAAGGAGAGTATTTTTCACCGGGATCGAATTAGATAATTACAATACCTGGCCTATGTCTCTTAACGACGATTTCAATACTTTGCTGTCGGATACTCAACGTTTTCTCAAACAGCAAGCCGAACTTTATGGTGAATCATTGATAATCTCTAAAACTCCCGCTCAGCCTGCAATTGACCGGCCGGATAATCAAAAAGAACAAGCTCTCTCATCCGAAAATAGGATATCTATGCTTAAAGAACCGGAAACAGATTTATTCGGAAAACATGAAACAGCCGAAACAAGTGCATCTCTTCACGCATATCCTGCCGAACCCTGGATTTCCGCATCGAGTATTCCGCTGCTCAATCAGGCGATTAATACATGTTTAAAATGTGGACTTGGTAAAACCCGGATGAAATTTGTCTTTGGTGCCGGTAATCCAAATGCGGAAGTTGTTGTCGTCGGTGAGGCACCGGGAGCCGATGAAGACGCACAAGGAGAACCGTTCGTCGGGCGCGGTGGGCAGTTGCTGACTAAAATTCTCGAGTCTATTCATTTTAAACGCGAAGAAGTCTTTATATGCAACATTCTCAAATGCCGGCCGCCGAATAACCGCGATCCGCAGCCTGAAGAAGTCGAGTTATGTGAGCCTTATTTATGGAAACAGCTAGAATTGATCAAACCGAAAGTAATTCTTTGCGTCGGGCGTATAGCCGGACAATCGCTCTTAAAGACCAATGCCTCATTGGCATTTTTACGCGGCAAAGTGCATAATTACCGCGGCATTCCATTGATGGTTACATATCATCCCGCTGCATTACTGCGAAATCCGAATTGGAAAAGACCATGCTGGGAAGATGTACAGAAGTTTAGAAAATTATACGAAGAAATAAAGGCAAGAAAATAAAATTCAAATCATAAAATACAATATTCAAGCAAATACCAATAACAAATATTCAACAATTGGAATTTAATATTTGCTTTTTAGAATTTGTTTGTAATTTGATTATTGGATATTGATATTTAACTTGCTTGTATATTGATTAAATTGATGATAGAATAATTTTGCTGTGTTTTTTCCCCGCAGCAAAGGAGAAATAATATGGCAGATCCGAGGAAAATAATCGATTTCAATTCGCCCCAGCAGGTTTCAACCGAAGGCCGCGTACCGCCGCAGGCAACCGATATTGAAGCCTCTGTCATCGGAGCAATGCTGTTGGAGAAAGACGCCATCGCAAAAGCAATTGAAGTCCTCGACGATACCTCTTTTTACAAACCGGCACATCAAAGTATCTACCGCGCAATAATGGCTTTGTTTGAAAGGAGCGAACCGGTCGATCTTATTACATTGACTGAAGAACTCCGTCGACGCGGCGAACTGGAAAAAATCGGCGGCGAATACTACCTTACGGAACTCACAACAAAAGTCTCCAGCGCTGCTAATGTTGAATACCACGCGCACATCGTTCTAGAGCGTGCTCTTATGCGCCAGCTTATTCATTCATCGTCGGAAGTTATCAACCGCGCATACAGCGAAACCGAGGACGCACTTGACCTGATCGATCAGGCAGAACAAAAAATCTTCGACATCTCTGAAAAACGAATGAAGAAGAGTTTTGTCTCGATGAACACCGCAGTACACAAAACGATGGACTTGCTGCAGAGCATTCATGGTAAACACAGCGGTGTAACCGGCGTTCCTTCCGGCTTCGCCGATATCGATTCGCTGACAGGCGGATTCCAGTCATCCGATCTTATTATTATTGCAGGCCGCCCGTCACAGGGAAAAACAGCACTTGCACTTTCGGTTGCACGCAATGCATCGGTAATGCATGATTTTGCAATCGGCATGTTCAGTCTCGAAATGTCTACACAGCAATTAGTAATGCGGTTGATGTGCGCCGAAGCCCGCGTGGACGCACATAAAGTCCGTACAGGGCGTCTGCCGGAAGACGAATGGAAAAAACTCAGTACCAGCGTTGGCCGGCTTTATAAAACGAAAATGTTTATCGATGATACACCAGGACTTGGTGTCTTGGAATTGCGCGCAAAAGCCCGCCGGTTAAAGGTCGAACACAATATCGGACTTATCATTGTAGATTATCTTCAATTAATGCAGGGACCAAGAAACGCTCAAAGCCGCGAGCAGGAAATTTCCGCTATCTCGCGTTCGTTAAAAGCGCTTGCAAAGGAATTAAATCTCCCGGTCATTGCATTGTCGCAATTAAATCGCTCTGTTGAATCAAGGAACGATAAGAAGCCGGCGCTTTCGGACCTGCGTGAATCAGGAGCAATCGAACAGGATGCTGACGTAGTTATGTTCGTTCATCGCCCCGAAATGTTCGGTATTCAGGAACAGGACGGCGAATCAACGGAAGGTTTGGCCGAAATTATTATCGGAAAACAGCGTAACGGACCGACAGATACTGTAAGACTGCAATTCATCAAACAGTATGCGCGATTTGAAAGCCGATTGGCATTCAGGCCGGAAGCATTTCTGCAGGTTGAATCCGGAAAAGATGAAACCCCTTTTTAGGTTGAAGATTCTTTGCCGGAGATTTGAGTCTAATAAGTTAAAAAAACACTCATGAACCGCCGCTTATTTCTGCAATCGATTCCAGCTGCCTGCTTGCTTTCCTCTTTTTTCATAAAAGAAAAAAGCAGGGCGGCCGATCTTCTTTCCGATACAGATGAATTAATCTTTAAGAATAAATTTGAAATTTCCCGATCCCTCAAGCTCGTTGACAGGCCTATCAATGAAATAATCATTGAAATGGCAAAATCCTTTATTGGAGTTGAATATGCCGCCGGAACTCTTGAAGCGCCCGGTGAAGAACGGCTTGTTATCAACCTGCGAACACTCGACTGTGTGACTTTTTACGAGAACTCGCTTGTTCTCGCCCGATGCATAAAGAAAAATAAAATAACGTTCGAAGACTTTAAAAAAGAACTACAATTCGTTCGTTACCGCGGCGGCATTATCGATAAATACCCAAGCAGGCTGCATTATACATCGGACTATTTTTTTGATAATGAAAAGAAAGCCGTGCTGAAAAATATCACGAAAGAACTGGGCGGTGTACGATACAAAAAGAAAATCAATTTTATGTCAACACATGTAGATTCCTACTTGCAACTTAAAGAAAATCCGGAATTTGTAAAGACGATTACATCACAGGAGGCGGATATAAATAAGCGCGCGATGTATCACATTCCCAAATCGAAAATAAAAATAATCACCTCGCGGATTAACGACGGAGATATTTTAGGCATAACGACAACCATTAAGGGGTTGGATTGTACGCATACCGGAATTGCTATCTGGCAGAACAACAAACTGCATATGATTCATGCATCGGTTCCCTGTTCAAAAGTACAGATTACCGATGAACCGCTTTCGGAATATCTGATGAAAATAAAAAAGGACGCGGGAATCATCGTAACAAGAGCGCTGGAACCGAGTTGATAATTTAGATCATAGGTATCAAAATACGTTTTTATTTCGACGACATACGAAAAATATGGATGTAAAACAAGGCGAACAGCCGGAGGCCCAACATGGGAAAAGACAAAAAAGGAATCACTATGGACAAGAGTTCGCATTCCCGTTTGTCTATTATTCAAGGCGACATCACAACTCAAATAGTCGATGCAATAGTCAATGCAGCCAACAATTCTTTGTTAGGCGGAGGAGGCGTTGACGGAGCAATTCATCGAGCTGCAGGGCCGATGCTGCTGGAAGAATGCCGGACTCTCGGAGGCTGCGAAACCGGCAATGCTAAAATGACAAGAGGCTATAATCTTCCGGCAAATTATGTTATACATACTGTCGGTCCCATCTGGCAGGGGGGCATAAATGATGAAGATACTTTGTTGGCAAAATGCTATCGTAATTGTTTTACGCTTACACGAAAACATGGCATCAGGACTATCGCGTTTCCTTCTATAAGCACTGGTGTATATCGATTTCCGGTGAACCGAGCTTCCCGCATTGCACTGAAAGAAATATTTCATGAACTTGAAACCAATATCGAAATTGAACGTGTAATAATTGCATGTTTTGACAAAATAACATATGACACATATATATCAGTAGAAAAAGAATTATCCGGAAAAAAATAATGTATGGAAATAAAAAGCGTATGAAATCAAGATATATACTATGGCTTTTACTACTTACCGTCGGTTTTTGTAGTAAAATTTATTCTCAGAAACCTATCGTCAGTCCGCGTGATTCGATAAAAGCGATTTTTAATGGAAAAACAATCGTGATTAATTACGGAAAACCGTCTGTTCTTGGAAGAAAAATATTCGGTTCTTTCATACCATATTACAAAATATGGCGCACAGGTGCAGGAGCAGCGACTACGTTGATAACGGAAGCCGACCTGGAAGTTGACGGAGCCGTCGTTGCACATGGTGCATATTCCCTCTACACTCTTCCATCTGAAGAACGCTGTAAGCTTATTATTAATAAACAAACGGGACAATGGGGAATAGAATATAATCCACAGCTTGATCTTGCACGTGTTGATATGAATATCAATAAATTGAAGTCACTTGTTGAAGACCTTACGTTTAAGATAGAAAAGAACAGCGATTACAGCGGTATATTAAAAATTGAATGGGAAAATACTTCTCTATCGGTTCCTTTTCATGTCAGCAGCGGCCCCCTGGTGCCAAGTCCGCGCGATTCGATAGAACTCACATTGAACGGAAAACGCATATCGGTAAATTACGGCAGCCCGTCAATACGCGGCAGGAAAATTATGGGAAGCGTTGTTCCGTACGGCAAAATATGGCGGACTGGAGCCAATGCAGCAACAGGATTCACAACTCAAGCAGATCTGATTATAGGAAAGGTGAAAATTCCTCGCGGATCTTATACGCTCTATTCTCTCCCGTCTTCCAGACAATGGAAACTTATTATTAATAAACAAACGGGTCAATGGGGAACTGTGTATAATAAAAAGCTTGATATTGCACGAATTCCGTTGAAGAAAAAGATGCTTAAGCAAAAAGTAGAAAAATTTACTATAACATTAGAACGCACGAGTGATAATTCAGGTGTAATGAAATTATCCTGGGAAAAAACTCAATTGTCTACTAACTTTCGAATCCGGTAAGTGATTTTTCTATACTCTTAACCGATATCGGCATCGAATTTCTGATTACTTTAACGGATTATAATGTGCAGCATATCTACAGCTTATTCCTTTGTCTTTCCGCTTCATATAGAAATACAGCATTGGCATTTGCCACATTGAGTGAATCGACTCCAAGCTGCATTGGAATCGCCGCTGCAATATCGCATACCGATAATACTTTTTGAGAAATTCCTTCGCCTTCACTTCCAAATACGATACAGCAATGACCGGTGAAATCTACGCGCTGGATAGTATGTTGTTCCGAATGTGGATGAGTGGCAACGATTTTAAATCTGCTGCTGTTTCGAAGCAACTGGAGATTCACGGCAAGATTTTCACAATGCACAACCGGTATTTTAAATACCGTTCCGAGTGAATTTCTTACAGCCCGCCGCAAATATGGGCTGCTTGAAGTCTCGCCGACAAGAATGGCCTGCACGCCGAACGCGGCGCAATTGCGGACGAGCACACCGATATTCTCGGAATTTGTCAATCCGTCAATCGCTACAAATAAATGTGGAGATTGGGATTCTGAAAGAACAGAGTCAAGACTTGCCTGAATTGGAATCTTACCCAATGCCATGATACCCTGATGCAGATTAAATCCGACTATTGTCTCCAGTAAACTCTTTTCGGCAATGAACACTTTTATTCTTTCAGTACGGGCTGTGAGAATTTCATCATATTGTTTTAATCTCTCAGGTGTAATAAGTACGGAAAGAACATACAGCTGACTTTCTAAAAGCCGCCTTACAACTTTTTCTCCTTCTGCAACAAATATTCCCTGGCGCAAATGTTCGGCAGACTGGCGCAAAGTACGGTAGGGTATTAATTCCGGGTCTTCGAGAGACGCTATGTGTATCAATGTAACCAATTAATTTAAAACAGTCGTTTTTGCAAAATAGGTTTTTTTCTTTTAATAATACAAATAAGTCCCCGCCAAACCAATTTTGCTCTATCAGGCAGGCTTAGCAGATAAACACATTAGCGTTGACATTCCGTCAAAAAGGACGTATAATTTTACTATATAATACAATTACAAACAATCTATTTGTATTGCACAAAGGAATATCTATGACAATAAAAGAAAAAATGCACGGTACGGTTGCGGTTTTAAGCTTGAAAGGTAATCTGATGGGAGAGCCGGACACTGAAAACCTGCGTGACAAAATTTACAGTTTACTACAGGAAGGATTTACCAAGATTGTTGTAGATATGAAAGGCGTACGATGGATCAGCAGTACCGGTTTAGGTACATTGATCGCTGCGTTAACATCCGTTCGAAATAAGTCCGGCGATTTACGCCTGGCAAATATCACAGAGAAGGTAGAAAGTCTGTTTGCTATCACGCAATTAGTAAAAGTATTTAAAACCTACGAAACCGTAGACCGGGCCGTTGCAAGCTATAAATAGTATTCTTTCTGTAGATATGTCGAAAAAGATTTTAACACAAAGCAGTCTCGTAGGTATTTGCCATGATGCACCTTAATCCGCTATCAATGCGGGTCATTCCTTTATTCATATTGAAATGCCCTGCAGAGTTTGTACATTTTCCGGATTGAAGTTACACTTCGTTACGGCCGTATCATGTATATAATCTTACCTATAATAATTTTCGTTCTCGTTGTTTCCTGGCTGCAGCTTCGCCGGCTTTCACGAATATGGGCACAAAGACCCGTAAACGCTTATGAATCCATTATTGCCGGAATTGCCGCATGGCTGTTTCTTTTTTCCATACTGGCATGGTTATGCGGAATCTTTTTGCTTTGCATTCAAGTCTTTTCTTCCTATGATATAACAGATATTATGGTACTGATTTTTGCAATTCTGCTTACCGGTTTCGTTTTAAATTTCTACAAGCAATCAAGATCTGAACTGCAATATGATGAAACAATGGACTTTTGGAAGGAGGCACTTCAGTTTCGCCGGTCCGAACAGCGGAGGCTCGATGTGCTTTCATTAATGCAAAAAGAGCGAGAACGTAAACAAAAGAAAAAAAATACTGCAAAAGATTCCATATTGCATGAACGAATACTCCTGCAGGCAAACCTGGATAGAGAAAAAGAGCAGGAAACACAGCTTGCTCTCCTCCGGAACGGCGCCAGCATCAATCTAAACGAGTTGTGGCATACGCACACGCAGACACATTCTTCACATCCCTTATTTGAGAAAATTCAGGAAGCCAGAATTGATCCGAATAAAAAACGACTTTTTCTTCATGCCGATTTCTCTGAATTGAACGAAGAAAAACTTAAAGATGATACTGTAGTATTGCGGCTGAATCGGCAGGTATATGATTTTTTTCAGTTCGTGAATGCAGAACCATGGCTTAAACCCTATACACCGTACTATAAGTGTTACTTTTTGATATGCCGGGCATTGAAGAAAATGCCGGATAGCACTGAGATATTGTATCCATTTATGAAGGTAGAAGTATCGGTTTCTGAGCTGCGCAACCTCGAAGGTTCTTACTTTAATCCGCGAAAACTTTCCGAGATTGCAACTCTTACTTTTAACGGCGGCGCTCAAGTATAAGTAAATATACGATGACAGAATCCAGTCAAAATCAAAAACTGTTGCCTTTTACCTGGTACCACCGAGAGGAATTTCAAGTTCTGCTTATTCTCGTCGGGTTGATTATTTTCTTCGCGCGATCGTATTGGGTGCTGATGACTCTTGCATTATTTGTGATTGTTGTGCTGGCATTATTATATTTTATGCGAATTCTCGAACAGTATTTCACAAAAAGGAAACTCTTTCCTTCGGTTGTTCAAAGATATCAGGACTTAAAAACAGCGCTTCACGGCCACTCCGTTGAACGATCCCGTATAGCAATGGCTCTTCTCGCGGCATGGATACTGGGCGTATTATGCCTGCATCGAATACAATTGGCGCAGATAAGCCCGACCGATAGAACACCGACCGATATTTACTGGATTCTTTTTCTCGGCTGGTATTGCATTACATGTACAATCATCGCTCTTTACCTGATGTGGCTGTGGAATACATGGAGTCAAAAGGAATCAAAACATATACCTTTCTTCGATGGCCTTGTGGCAAGTTTCTTTTTTTATCATGGCCTCTCCCGGAAAAACAGAATAGTCACATTCATAGCGGCATTTATGCTTGGAGGAATACCGTCGTATATTGCGATTAGACTTACACCCGAAATGCCGTATGGATATGAAATCGCATG
>Ga0315539_1001407_pt1 | contig 17823 bp, 15 predicted proteins | sample SalMarSW160150MG_FD_203097 | JGI IMG/M metagenome (GOLD analysis project Ga0315539, IMG submission 203097) | Salt marsh sediment microbial communities from the Plum Island Ecosystem LTER, Massachusetts, United States - Salt Marsh Sediment SW1601-150 ... | reverse complement strand
TGTCCGCAAGGCCGCTATTTCACTTGCCAAGATCTGGGCTATCCATTTGCCGAAGTACGTGAGAAAACATCGCTGTGTGACCCAACAAACCGCCCTTTTGTGCAGTGAAAAACCTCCTTAAGGTATTTTGGGGACATAATACCTGATTTATAGCAGGCCTGATTAGTAGGGTGTCCCTGGAATTCCTGATCAAGAAAATTAAGTTAGAGAGCTTGCTATATCAAGGGGGGGACAATGCAATATGAGATTCTTCGTGATATATTTATAATCGCGATAAGTGCGGGAGCTGTGTTCGCTGCCAGGTGGAAGGGCAGAGTTATGGTTGCCAGTGATATACGCGCTTTAATATAATAAGTCATGGTCAGATAGCACAACGACAGAAGTTGCTGCGACAAAGTGACTTACGGCTGGTTCCAGTATTATCCAATGTTGGGAGAGGTAGAACAATGACAGACCAAGAAGAGCAATCACTAAAAGAGACCAAGCGAAAGGAAGAGCGTGCTGCTGAGGAAATTAAGCAATTAGCCAAAGACCAGGCAAGAAGGAAAGATACTTTAGCTAGAGAACAGGCGATTGAAGAAGATCAGGAAAAAAGGGGAATCAAGCGTGCGAAAAAACAAGCGGCTGAGGGAATTAAGCAATTGGATAGAAACCAGGCAAGAAAGAAAGACACTTTAGCTAGAGAACAGGCGATTGAAGAAGATCAGGAGGCGAGAGAGCTCAAGGCCAAGAAACAATCACGAGAGTAAGTTAATATGGTATTTGGCAGTGAAACGAGTTGGTTTTTGTATCATTTTCAAATCCCCTTTTTGACTTATTGTGGGATGGAGCGAGATTGCAAAATTGTCAGTATTATTCAACTTTGATATTCTGGGGGCATAATACCTGATTTGTAGCAGGTCTAATTGGTATGGTGTCCCTGAGATTTGAAATTTCCGGCTATTCCTCCTCTATGGTTATTCGTATCATGACATCACCCTGCTCAATTCTTTCCAGCACATCCGTCCCTTCTACTAGCTGACCGAATACCGAGTAGCCCCCATCGAGGTCGTGCCGAGCGGTATACGTAATGAAAAACTGAGAGCCGTTGGTATTGGTATTGGGGCCTTTATTGGCCATTGATAGCGCACCGGCAACATGGGTATGCTCGGTGATTTCATCCCCGAATTGGTAACCGGGCCCACCGGTCCCGTCGCCAATTGGGCACCCACCCTGAACCACGAAGTCGTGTTCAACGCGGTGAAATGTAAGGCCATCATAGAAGCCATCGCGCGCGAGGAATATAAAGTTGTTGACTGTTATCGGTACATCACTGGCAAACAGCTCCAGCACCAGATCTCCCTTTCCCGTTTCAATGGTAGCGGTGTATTGTTTGCTCGTGTCGATTGTCATTGGTGGCGGTGCTGAGTAGGTTTTCGGCTTCTCAGGCATCGTGGCTATTACAACTATGATGATGACGGCAATAACCACGCCTAACCCGATTAGCAACCTCTTTTTTGTCGACCCCATCCTCGTTTGTTTTGCTTTCGGTTTTTTGCCTCGAGCCGAGTGCTGGCCCCTAGCTTTCCGTGATATCTTTTTGGACTCTCCTGACATAGCTTCTCCTTACCTTTCAATATACCACAAGCCGACTGGTGGGTGCAGTGCAATTATTCTGGGGGATAATACCTGATTTGTGGTAGGCCTGACTGGTCCCCGATTAAATCGGGGATTGATATGGTGCGCTCGGATTCTGCACCGCCAAAGGACAGGTTCGAGCCGTAGGGTTGCGAGGGATGGGGGGAAGAGCATGAGGGAGGCCAGGGGATTCGTTTTGTAAAAATTGCTATTTTTTCTGGAGTTCAAAAGCTCTTTTTCATACGTAAGGCGCTTAGCTCCGGAAGATTCAGTTGTTAAAGTACGTACGATTCGTTTCGTCGGTTTGCCCTTCATATTTGCGAGCCGTGAGGGCTGGCAGACTGAGGCATGGAGGCAATTTCCAAGAGATTCTCGACAACAGTTTTCAGGTAGTTGCGGTCGGTCGGGTCCAACCGGTAATTTGCAGAATACCATTTTACGAGTAACCTGGAGGCTTCTCTGATTACGCGCCGATTGCCAGGGTCGTACTGAAGAGAAGACTGTAACCTGACGCGAATGAGCGCTATTTCAGGGTCAACGCCTTCCAGATTGGTAATGTTCCACAGTTGGGATGTTTCGGCAGGGCTAAGGGTACCGGAATAGAAGCCATGTTTACGGGCATTGAGGTTGCCTTTCTGGCCACCGCGCTTCCTTTTAATCTGTGTTTGGTTTGCAGTCACGTTTTGAGAAACCTCACCCGCGGGACTTAATTCGTCAGGGTAGCACACGAGTTCTAAACAGAAATTAGCATGAATTCTTTATTCGAACAAGGGGAAAATGGCGCGTAGTGGACAGTAGACAGTAGACAGTAGTCAGTAGAAGAGTTCGACTAATAGACGAAATTCAAATGCGAAAGCTCAAATGACAAACGAAGCCCAAATGCCTAAATGCCAAACAGCCTAGGGGCTGGAGGTTGGAGGCTAGAGGCTAGAGGTTAGTGGAGATGCATCGAAGATGAGATTCGGTAGAGACACAGTGGAGATGCATTGGAGATACTGTAGAGACACTGGAGAAATGAGCGGGTAGCTGAAGCATCACTCCGAGCAGATAACTCGCAGCACAATGCCTGATTTGTAGGAGGCCTGATTGGTATGGTGTCCCTGGAATTCGAATGCGCCGGCATCTAAATCTCTCTGGCAAGTTCCTTGTGGTTATTTCGTATCCATTCTTCAACCTGCTGGCGTATTAGTTTTGCCAGTTCAACCATCTCCTGGGCATCCTGCTCAGTAACCATACCCGGGCGTTCATAATCGCTAATATTCCGTTTACGACGGAGCTTATGAAGCCTGCGAATGATACGTTCTTCCAGTTGCAGAGTAAAAGAAAGAGACTGGATTACATAATAATGATAAGCTTCTCGACTGGCCCTGTACCCGGCGGCAGCTAGCGCTGCAGCAGAAGATTGCAGTGCAGCATTATGTGCTATATTCAGCTTGCCTTCACTGCTTAGCTCAGGGACCTGACAATCTTTTAGAGCGCGGTCAGCTACTGCCAGTAGCTCAGCAATCTCACGTGATGTCGGCTTATGTTCCTTTAGCCAGCCCTTTTCCAACCAGAGCTTTAAGCTCATTCTCATCCCCAACTACAAATATTTTATCCCCTGATAGTATATCCCTGATAAAGTAATGGTTTTCCGATAATCTCTTATTGAACTCTGCTAATGTATAGACCACCGGGTTCAATTCACGGTTCAAAGCCCCTTCCGCAGTTGAAATAAGGTCGACTACTTCGCCAAAAGTGATATCGCCCACTACGAGCAGGTCTATGTCACTGAACCTATTCTCGGCTCTCTTGGCCACTGAGCCGAAGATAAACGCCAGCTTAATGTCTGCAATGCGTGGTTCCAGAGCTTTTTTGATAATATCTGCTACGCCCACAGTCTTGAGTATCAATCCATGCAACTCATTAAAAATAGGGCTTTGTCGGTTTGCCTGATAATACTTTTGTTTCCCCTCTGTATTCTTAACAAGAATACCAGTCTTCTCCAGACGAGCCAGCTCACGGCTCACATTGGTCGAATCTTCCTTCATCAATGCCGTGAGCTGGCGGACGAAATAGCGCTCATCAGGATGGCTGAACAACCATCCCAGCACTTTTACCCTGAGCCTCGACCCTAAGAGTGTTTCTAACATCGTATTGAATTGCAGTATTAGTTACTGCTATCGCAGTATATTATACTGCATAATAAACCAAAGTCAACAACCACATCTGGGATTTTAGGAGTGTATTCCGGGGAAATAATGCCTGATTTGTAGTAGGCCTGATTGGTATGGTGCCCCTGGGATTCCAGCGATAATTCATAGTGTATAATGGCAAATGTCTCTTTCCAGCTTCATAAAACTGGAGCAGTTATGCTGAAGCGATTCGATTCAAAGTTCTCGGGATACTTCTATGTGGCTGCGGCAGCTATCATCTGGGGCTCTAATGGGGTAATTGTAAACTTGGTTCCCTACGACGCGCATATTATCGCTTTCTTGAGGGTCTTATTTGCCAGCTTCACTCTCCTGCCTGTAGTACTTTTGACTCGAAAACGTGAAGTCATGAGTGCTGCTAGACATTGGAAGATTATGCTGAGTTTGGGCTGCCTGCTCGCCTTGGGTTGGGTGTTGCTTTTCAATTCGATGAAGCTTATTGCGATTGCCAACGCAGTCTTGCTAAACTACACGGCACCTATCTTTGTAGCTTTACTTGCCCCCTTGCTTCTTAAAGAGAAACTTGAAAAATCTACCCTGATTGCATTAGCCATATCCGTGGCAGGAATAGGGGTTATTTCATATCAGCAAAACCTTCAGATTAGCGACCCTAATGGCTTTAACCCATTGGGAGTAATTCTTGGGCTACTTTCCGGCCTCGCCTATGCAGGATTCATCATTGTGTCTAAGAGGGCTTTATCCAGCTTCTCAAGTCAAGTCGTAGCATTTTACTCTTACTCTGTAGCTTCAATTTTCCTCCTTCCCTTCGTGATAGGTACTGATTTTTCTCCGGATTTAGCTCCATGGATACTTCTGTTGGTTTTGGGTGTCTTCAACACAGGATTTGCCGTTACACTCTACCTCAAAGGCCTTGGAATGGTAAAAGCTCAGAAGGCGGTGGTTTTCACTTATTTGGAGCCTGCCAGTGCTGTGGTTTTCGGCTTTCTCTTTCTAGCCCAGCAACCCACCCCACTCATGCTTGTCGGTGGTTTTCTAATTCTCATCGCTGGATATATTGCAGCCTCAAGATGACTTCATCTCGGGTGGTCACAGCTTATCTGCGTTCCATCAAGTTTGCCATTGCTTATCAGTAATGATGGGGAAGAGTAACCGGGTATTCTGGGGAGATAATACCTGATTTGTGGCAGGCCTGATTGGTGTGGTATCCTTAAAATTAGGTATCTTTTTGGGGAATGCATCGTGGCCGTGATGACGTCAAGAAAGAGGTGATGAACAATGGCGAAAACTGGTGGTTACAAAGGTAAGCTAATGGAAGAAGTGAAGTCTCTTTCCGAGGAGCGGGTCAAGGCCGTGACTGACTTTGCCGCCTACCTCAAGGAAAGGGAGGAGTGGGAGGCAACAGGGGAAGTCCTGGGCAACAAGGAGCTGGCGCAACAGGTGAAGGAGTCTAGGAAAGCATGGGCTGAGGATAAGAAGGGAGAATTTGTCTCTCTGGAGGAGCTGAAAGCGAAGCTAAATGTATAACGTTGTTCTGAGCCGGAATGCCTCTAGAACGCTCGAAAAAGCCACCCCCACCGTGAGACGTCGCATCATCGTTGCTTTGAAAAGACTCAAGTCCAAGCCCCACAGTGGAAAGAAGCTCCGGGGTGAACTGGAAGGATTGTTCAGTTTGCGCATCGGCGGTATGCGGGCTGTGTATGGACTAGATACGAAGAAGAATGTAGTGGTCGTCCTTGCCATTGGCCCTCGGGGCGACATCTACAATAAGTGATTGCTTCATATTCCAGGTACATAATGCCTGATTTGTAGTAGGCTTGATTGGTATGGTGCCCCTGGAATTCTCGGTAGTGGGTCAATTTGAACCCACTACCTCTTTGTAATGTATAATATACATATTGGTTTAGGTTATTATATACTTAGTTAAACTATTTCTAGTTTTCTCAAGTATTGGATGACCTTAACTCTTACCAACTATTTAGAAGATAGGAGTTGCCATGAGTTATGACGATTTCCTTGAACTTGTTAAGAAGAGAAGGAGCTTCCGCAGGTTTAAATCCGATCCAGTACCGAGGGAAATTCTGGAGAAGGTGCTTGAAGCAGCTAGACATCCACCTTCTGCCGGGAACTCGCAGCCATGGGAATTTATAGTAGTTCAAGATGTTGCGACAAAGAAGAGCATAACGCAGAGCATTACATCAGGATACAAAAAAATACGAAAAGCCGACCCAACTATGTATTGGGCGGTAGCGGTTCAGCCCCATTTATCCACTGCGCCAGTCCTCATTGTAGTCTGTGGTGATCGACGGTTGCAACAGACATACCCTGCTCATCTCCCAGGAGAAGTTCTCTTACGTCAGAGTTTGGCTATTTCCATTTATACCCTACAACTAGCAGCAGCAAGCTTCGGCCTGGCCACGGCCTGGGCTACAATGCAGACTGAGTCACGAGAAACACAAATTAGGAAGTTGTTAGGGATTCCTGAAGTATATACCGTTGACCATATTGTACCATTGGGATACCCCGATGAGGAAAGAGAAAATAGTGATAAGGCACTTCGTCCGGTGAGAGAGCGGGCTTCCTTCCGCAGAGAGCTAGCCGAAATTGTTCATTATGAACATTACGATATGGGGAAGTTCAGATCGGATGAAAAGATCAAGGAGTTCATCTGGAGCAAAACTGTAACCCGGATTCCCCGCATTAAGTAATGGTTTGGCGGAAAGGCGCTTACATCGATTAACGAGTTTTAGTGGGCTGTACCAGACGATAGACAGAACTTTCGAACTAGCTTTTAGCCTTACTATTTAACCACCTAATTTTCACTGAAGGTAATTGTAACAATAATGCATATAACCTACAGTCGTGAAAGGGGAGCTCTTTTCTTGTGTGCGAAGCAACCCAGATAGAAGGCAGAAAATATTGCTGGGGCAGGTTAGTATTAGCAAGACAGAAGTGGGATTTCTGGAATTTTAGCGCGTATCACCCGATTACAAGTTTATTACAGGTACAGCTATTGAGCAATTGTCAATATTATGCAATTCCCTTTCGGGGTTTGGTTCCTTTCTCACCTGGTATTCTGGGGATATAATACCTGATTTGTAGTAGGCCTGATCGATATGGTGTCCCTGGAATTCTTAATTTAATCCGTGATTTGAACTTCTACATCTGTTAATTCATCTCTGAGTTTTTGGCAAAATAGCTCTGCCCGTGCGTAAAGAAATTTTCTATAATCCTCAGGAACGAAGGAATCCTTCTCTATGAACTCTTTTGGAATTAGATGGGAATCAATGATCATGCCGAAATCACGAACATTCTCGTACTGTTTAAAATAGTGCAAGGGATTCTTGTCCCCTATCTGAATATTAGTTTTAGCCCGTAGAAAGCAAATATTCATTAAGCTGTCTATGGAAACATCGTCTGGAAGCGACTTTACGCCTTTTAGGAAGTTTTGAGGGTATATATGATGGAGATTTGGCGCTTGCGATAAAAGCAGGTAAACATTGTCAAGGACTTCAGCATTAGGGTCTGAAAAATCTAGTGGATTCTGTTTTGCAAGAAAAGCTAGAACCGCACGACTAAGAGCACTACGATAGTAGTAACTCGCTTGGACAAGTCTTGCTTTAGAGATGACAAGTGGTAGGATGGGGGGGGATTCACAACGGTCTAGGCGGTCGAAAAATTCCGTGCAGTAATTGTATACCTCATCAGCACGTCTGAAATCTTCTACACCAAAAGCTGTGCGCCAGAACCACTGTCTAGTAAGTTGCCGCTCAGGAGAATTATTCTCATGTAAATAATAGCAGAGTGGGAATGCGAGGTATCCAAATGGCAACATTCCTGGGCCATGAATCCTCATATCTGACAAGAATTTAATCGTTTCAAGTATAGTCTTTTGGCAGGTAGCCCAGTTATCCTCCAAATCACTGGTCTTTAAGTTGTCCAAAGCAGCAGGTGTTATGCCAAATCGTTTGCGAGTCTCGGTATCCTTTTTACGTAAGCAAACCGCAACCATCTGTATGACTGCGAAATCTTCGATGTGCTGAAACCGATTCCCTGTGGATGTAAGAACATCTTTTAGTTCTTGGAGGTTATCCCGCAAATAGAAGCCCTTCACACCTTTTTCTGGGTCTTCGTTCCTGTATGTTCTAGCAACGATAATATCTACTGGATCCAGCTTCTTTCCCTCTTGGTTTATACGCTCGAATATCTCGCAAACCTCGGCGACATTGACACCCTTGATTCGAATGAGAGACACTTTATAGTCTGTAAATATCCGACTGAGTTGCTGAAGGTTACTTTGTACTGCCTGGTTAAAACCATCTTCAGCTGAAATCCGCTGGTAGAAATCAAAACCCCATTGGGGTACATCTTTGAGCCGGATGAGGAAAGCTGGATTAGTTATTGCCTTATGCTTCTCAAGATCGCCTGCAAAGAAAAAGGTTCCATCCGTTGCATCAAAGTAGAGTGTGTAGTCAAAGTTTTCCTCTTCTTTAACCCTCCCCTTTCCACCGAGTATCGAAACAAGCAAGGAGGTTGCACGCTGTTGTCCATCTAAGATGTAAACCCATTCCTTGAACTTCCGGACTGTATCTTCATCGTGAGGAAATATGAAGCCACCTAACTTACGATGAGTATGTAGATAGCTGTCCGTTTCCCAATAGAGTATGCTACCAACAGGATAGAAACGGAAAATACTATCCCACAGTTTGATGATATTTTCGGGTTCCCATACAAATTCACGTTGGAATGTCGGGATGAGGAACTTATCCTTCGCTAACAAATCAACGAATGCCATTATCTTACTATCATCTGTACCGATATCCCGATTTATATTAGTCATGGCTATTCCCTCCGCTGAAATACTTCTTATATGACCTGCAGCACAGTTTATCAATTCAGTACTTCATTCAGAATTGACCTAGCAATTTGCCTCTCTCCTTCAGAAGCTCCAGGATGGAAATGAATCTCCATTTGATACTTTGGCCATTTGCCGGTTCTATCTCTTATGAAATAGACCACTTCTCCTTCGATGGCTTCTACATCTTTTATCTTACCGCCTGGAAAAGTCCATATGAGTAATTCTACTTCAGGCAGGTGCTTCCATTTATATCCATTGTAACCGTGCTCTCCTCTTGCGGTCATTCCGTGTCTTAGACGCTTTCTAATGTCCTGCTTTGTTATCCCCACGTAAACAAATTCTTCGCCCTGTTTGACCACGTACAGTTTGGGACAGTTATCCGCTGTGTCAGGTGGCACGAATACTTTGGCCAACTGACCATTAGCTTCAACACACCGGCATTTACCATTCTCTACCTTGACTTTGTAGCTATTAGGCTTAGATATCCGCATCTGCCTGTCCTTTCTTTCCCTCCACTACTGTAATCTCCTCAAACGTTAACCCGTAAAGCTCATAGACCATCTGGTCAATCTGGCGCTCCAGTTCTTTGACTTTGGCTTGCTTGGTGGGATTGGAGAGGTAATCCTCGTCTTTGGTAATGGCGAGAATTTGGTCAACGAGATTAATAAGAATCTTTTGTTTGGGCTCGGGCAAATTCTTAACAGGAAACTCAGCAACAGTTTCATATTTTAGTGTAAATGCACCGCCTGCCGTCATTATGCCTATAAACTTAAAGTAGTACTCCATTAGGTGGCTATTCAGAACTGCAAGGAGCAACTTGATGGGAACCTGTGATGAAGTCAGAATATAGCCATTGCTGGGCAGATAATGACCCTTGTCGTCGTAGGCAAACGTCCATTTATCCGCCGTTAGTCCCCAGATAATCTTTTCCTTTTCAAATTCCTGGTAGTAGGCCGTATTGTCTTGAATCTCATACCAGTTATATTGACCCGGTTTTCTACCTTTTCCAGGCTCTAGCTTGTCTCTAAAACGATACAAATATTTCTTAATGGTAGGATAGCTATTAATTGCTATTCCTCTTCTAGTGAATATTAGAAACTCATCACATTCTTTGTAGAACCACTTCCTTATGTTTCTACCCTGTAATAGCGGTTTGATAATTTCTTTATTTCTTGGGTCAGACTTGACCAGCGAAGACCTGACATTGCCATTCACCAAGAAGGCCTCATTACAGCCGGTAGTTACCCCTCTATAGATGCAAATACCATCAACCTTGTATAGTTCTTGGCAGTCAGATTCAATCCTAGCTTTAATAGCCAGTTCCCGGCTATCTTCTAACTGCCAAATACTAGCATCTAGTTTTCTAGATTCTACTGGCATGCTATGAGTACGAATATATTCGTTTAGGCTGAGAAAACGGATAAAATCATCGCCTACTGAAGATACTGGCACGTCGTTTTGTGGCTTCCGCTTAGAAATAAGCATTACGCAAGTCGCCACAAGCGCATCAAAAACGTGAACCTTCGTAAAATCAATTATTTGCGATATTTTGTTTGTCGACAATAAGCTTCTCAATTTAGCCCCGTAGCTTGTCTTGAAGAACTTATTTGAAGAAATAAAAGCAAGAAAACCATTTTCTCGTAGTAAACTTAATCCTTTCTCATAGAAGTAGACGTAGATATCGGCTGTTCCAGAATAGGTCTCATAGTCATCCTTCAGTAGAGAACTGACTTCCTTGAGCTTCTTGTGCTCAACATAAGGCGGATTTGCTATCACCACATCGAATCCGCCCTTCTCTCTGAAAACGTTAGCAAAGTACAGTTTCCAGGGAAAGAAGGGCCGTACCCTGTTGCCATGAGTCATTTCGCGCAGTTCTCGTTCCAGAGCTTCAAAATCAAAACCGTACTTATTGTCAAGGATAGCTTTCTCGGCTTTGTAGTACTTGTATTGATCTTCTACATTAGGAATCTGACAAGCCTTACGTTCAATGTTCTCCAAGAATTGGAAATATGTCGCCCGCTGTCGTTTCAGTTCATGGTGAAAAACGTCAACAATAGCGTTTTCAACTTGAGCTTTATGCTGCTCCTTTTCACTTGGATGAGTGGCATTGAATAGATTGTCCTGCTTTCGATGCAAATTTTCGACAAGGCAGAGAAGTTCGCTATCTTCTTCAAACAGCTTTGGCCTACCTTTGCCATTCTCCCCGAAGTCAAGCGAGATTCCGTGGAAGTCCTCAATTAGGCTGTTGCCCTGCATGATTTTATAGTCCAAGTTTGGTAGAGGCTGGATTTGTTTGATGTCCTCCTCATCCACCACCAGGGAGAGCCAGAGACGGAGCTTGGCAATCTCCACGGCGCCGGGGTCAATATCCACGCCGTAGAGGCAGTTCTGGATAGCGTGGCGCTTGAAATTATAGTTTGTCCTGCCTTCTTTGTCCGACAGGTAGGTAGACAGGGTGTTTCGCGCCCGAACGATTTCCGTCATCAAGCCCACCGGAAACGCTCCGGAGCCGATAGCAGGGTCACATACCCTGATGCCGGCAAGTTTTTCATCTATCAGCTTTGCATTCCAGCGGATACCTCCAGGAAGCTTATAGGAATAACGCTCCGTTTCTTTGCCGCGGGCTTCAACCTGGGTATCATGCTCAATCGCCAGTTCTCCCTTGCGGACAAGGGCTTCAATGTCTTCACGCGGCACAATCGCCCGGTAACCCGGTGCTTTCAGCGCACCCTGCTCCGGGTCTGGCTTGCCGAAAAGCTTGCTTTGGGGTGGTGGCGTCGCCACCAGTGGCACCTCACCCATGTTAATAGCAGTATCCAGATAGTTGATTAAGCTTTCCTGGCACATGTAGTGGACGATTTCACGAGGAGTATAGTAAGTGCCCTTGGATTTACGGTCTTTGACTTCTAGCAGGTTCTCAAATACCTTCCCCAGCATCTCGGGGTCAACGGCTACCTCTTTGTCCAGAGGCTCATCCTCTTTGACGGTGAAGTTGTACCGGTCGAAGACATCCAGGATGCCGGTGCCGATGTCCCCTTCTTTTGTCCTTTCGGTATTGGAAAAGAGTTCGTTGGGCAGGAGGATATCCGTATGAACCCAGTCATAGTTATTGATGGGGTCAAACAAGCCACCGTTGAGAAACGGGATCTTGCAGTTGAAGCGACTGTAAAAGTCATCGGTTCTCTCAACTGCAAGTGCCTCATAAAAGAGCGGCTCCAGCACATCGTTAAAAAAGTTGCCGTAAGGCGCAATCTTCTTCTCAAACAGGCGCCGCAGAAAGTACTTTGGTCCCGTTCCCCAATCTTCATCCCGACCGACGCCAAACCAGCCCTTCTTCTGCAAGAAGTAGAGGAACACGACCTGTCCCAGCAGTTTCTTGGCAAAGTTAACGGTATCTACACCCTTAGCCTCGAAGTCATCTCTTATCCTTTTATTCTGCTCAACCAATTTCTGGAGAGCTTCCTCGACCTTGTGGAACAGCTCGCGATACCTGGTGAAAAACTCCCTGGTGACAACCTCAATACTGAAGGCTTTTTCAAAGTCAGATAACAGCGGCTTTCTTTCGTCGTTTTCCAGAATGGGAAGCAGTTGCACCTGCGCGGTGTGGCTACTTTCACTCTCGCCAACAAGGAATGAATACCTTCGCGCCGGGGTGAGTTCCTTTTCTACTTTCACCCTGCCGGTGGGCGATTCAACCAGGTTATAGTCCATCCGGACGAGGGAAAACCGCCAGTCTCTGTCATCGGGGGAGACAAAAGCGACCAAAGCGGCATCTTTGAGTTCACCACCTCTGCTGCCGTTCAAATACCAGGCAACAAAGTTTCTCTGCATAGTCCGAGCACGTTCAAGTGAGCGTTCTTTCTTAAGCCGGACTATGAGGACATCTATCTTGTTGCTATCAGCGTCTTCGTATTTGCCAACCCGTTCCAGAGTCTGGATGCTTTGGTCATAAGCATCAGGAATGATATTACCCTGGTAAGTAAAGTTCTTTAAGTCATCAAGATACTTGACCAGGTTTTTACTCAGGTTAATAAAGCTACCTTTATCAAAGGAGTTCTCAAAGGTGTCCCGGATAAGTTTGACCGCCGCTGGCCTGTCCATGCTCTACCTGTCTATCAAATACTCAGAGAGAATGACTTCCCGTGGTCCCGAGGTCTGGGCAGCGCTTTCAGCTATCGGCTCTTTGAAGAACTCCGGAGCTATATTGGTCTTGAGCTTAGCCAGTATTTTTAGAGGGTTAGTTTCTCTGCTTAGCTCCTTGACCAGGGTCTTTGCCGTCTGCTTGGGAAGTCCTCCCTCTTCAATGAGGTCCATTACTTTTCTGATATAAAGTTCATCGTCCTCAGTATAGCCTTTGAAGTGTTTTACTTGATTGGATTTCAGGACTTTCAGCACGAAAGACGCACTGTCACGGCCGCCCTTCGTTCTTGTCTCAGGCACTTCTTCGGTCGTAGCTAAAGCAAAGGCCTTCTTATTCTTATCCAGAAGCTCATAGTAATCTGCCCCAGTAGACTCCCGTGGTGTATTTTTACCCACTTCAAGGTACTTTGCGGCGGAAAAAAAGTCTAACTCTTTGGTTGTCTCGTTGTTAGAGCGGTAAAACTTCTGCAATTTACCCTTGCGAAAATAAGTGAGCAGACTTCTGCTATCGCCGTCATACTCTCTGGCGGTTCTGGCTTTCTTGGGTAGGCGCTTTACCTTCTCAAATAGGTCAGGGTCATCGTCACGTATGTTTCTTATTATTCGCAAATACCTGAGCTCACTTTCTTCATCCTCATCTTCTCCGGTTATTGTCTTCTTCGAAGTTAAGCGGGCAAACAGGTCGTGCGATTTTATCTCTTCGCCCTCAGTCAATAACCGTGCATCAGCACCCAGCATCTCGATAAATGCCTGTATCTTATACTCAGCGGCTTCCTTAAGCTTAATCTGATCGTTGGATTGTATCGTGGGAAAGAAATTGAAGGTGTAAATTGTGTCAAATTTGGTATCGACACGATTAATTCGTCCGGCTCTCTGCATTAATCGAGTCGGGTTCCAGGGTATGTCATAGTTGATTACAACATTGGAACGATGGAGGTTAACACCCTCTGAAAGTACTTCGGTGGTAATAAGAATGCGATAGTCGTTCCTCGGGAACTTGGCTCTGGCATCAAAATTGGCAATAACCCTGTCACGGGTAGGAGCCCCGGATGCTCCGGAGAAGGAAAGCACCTCACCAGGGAATATTTTGCCAAGTCTGTTGTCAAGATATTCAGCAGTCTCTCTTGACTCAGTGAAAATAATGAGGTTGTTATTCTTAAGTATGTCGCGCTTCTTTAGTATATCAACGAAAGTCAACAGTTTGGGGTCCCGGTCTATCGTTTTCCAGAGTTCTGCCACTTCCCGCAGAACGGCTAAATCATTTTGAAGATCTTCGTTAAACTTGGGATTGAAGTCGGCGGCATCATAGCGCCTGGCTTTGTCTTCATCAATCAATTGTTGAATAGCCTCGTCGTTGTCGTATTCCAGGAGCTCGAAAAGCTTGTTAGTATACTTCTTGCTGACATATACATTTCCTTTCTCGTACTCGTGCAAAAACTGCTCGTAAGACCTTATGAATCGCTCCAGGCTCCTTTTGAAGGCATGGAAGCTGCTTTCCAGCCGTTTCACCAGCAGTATCTTCATGAACTTTCTCATGTTTTTTTGAGCTAATTCTTCTGGCTGTGTGATGTCACCTTCATAGTAAAGTAGCGGCGTGTAGCGCGCGTATAGGAATTTTGTGGTTACCAGGTCAATGGTTCTGCTGAACACGTAGTCCTCATTCTTGTTTAGCTGATAGAATATGGGTTCTGGGTCGGCAACCTCGGGGAATTTCAGCTTCTGCTGCTTCAAGTCATCAGCGAAATATTTAACTATCTCTGCGCGGGTTCTGCGTACGATTAAATACTTGAGTACCCTTTCTCTAATTTCCTTAGCGTTTTCCCTTACAGTATCTATATATTCTTCATAGTCCTGCTGCCTATCAAGTCCCTTGAGTCTCTTGGCTAGATAATTAAAAAAACTCTCCAAGTTAGGCAAGTTGGGAATTGTACTTCGCCGGGCTTTCTGAAATAGCTTAATTTGACTCAGGATGTCCTTCGGCCAGTTGTTCAGAGGTGTTGCTGTGACCAAAATTACCCGTTTACCACGACAAATCTGCGCCAGCTTTTCGTATGTTATGTTCATCTCAGTGCGGAACCGGTGCGCTTCGTCAATGAATACGTTCTTGTATTTATCGGCGCCTCGCTTGATAATATGGTCAAGTTTCCCCAACGATTCAAAATCAGCCGGCACTCTGAAATCAGAGAATACATTCGGCCATGAACCAGGGCTGTCTTTATATAGAAGAGCCGGAGGGGCAATAACTAGATTCCTGCCGTCGAGTTGACCAGCCAGCATAGCTGATATATACGTCTTACCAAGCCCAACCACATCGGAAATAAAAACGCCGCCATATTCATCAAGTTTGTTTTGAGCATCTTTAACGGCCTCGTTCTGATATTCCAAATCCAGGAAGTTCTCGGGGAGGTATTTTTTCTCGATTTCCTCTTTATCAATGTTTATTTTTTCTTTGAAATACTCATAAAGGAACTTAAGGTATAGCTCATAAGGAGTAATGGTGTTATTGAGCCAAGTCTTATTCTTAATGGTCTCAATATATTTATCTTTTACATCTACAGCGTTTTCCCAGAGTTCGTTGAATTTGGCGAGGGCGAATTCATAATCAGCCTTGTCCTTAAGCTCAACATTGAATTCCAGATTGTCGATTAATCCGGCCTGTGTGAAGTTACTGGAACCGGTTATCACCCTGCCGACATCCTTGTCTCCTTCGACAAAGGTCATGATATATATCTTTGCGTGGATGTTCTCAGATGGATATGCTTTGATTTCCATCTTGTCATTAATGAGCCACTCAACGAACTTGTTGACCCCTTCTTCTACATGGCTATTGTCTTCCGAACTCTCCATCTCCTTTGCCACTGTATTGGAAAATTCTTCCTTGGTTTCGGCATGAGAGAATTCAAAGGCTCCTTGCAGCGGGGACTGGGCAGCTTGTATCAGGTCGAAAGTCTGCTTGCTGGTACTTATCCCAATGAGAATCCTGATTTTTTCCGTATTTTCCAGTGACTTGTAGAGTGCGTAGAAACCACTGGTGTAGAAGTAGCCAACTAGCGCATCAAAGAATCGGGTATCTTTAATAAGTACCCGAAACCTATCTCGTAGGCTCTTCTCTCCTTCGTTAGTAATGAATGTCGTGTCTGTACCGGTTATGTTCTTCATCTGACTAGATATATTGACCATGCCCGTTGAGGGCTATCATTCATTAATTGTATCATATTCTCATATTCCCAATACGCGTAAGAGTTAATCCCAATATTGTCTCGGTGGATAACTTTACGTCAAAAAGTTTAGACAGGCGCGATGGCCTCAGGCTTCAAGCAGGTGCTCCTGTTAAAAACAGTAGTCAGTAGTCAGGAGTCAGAAATCAGTAGTCAGTAGCCAGTAGTCGGTAGTCAGCATTCTTTTTACTACCACTTGTCTCAGGATTTGTTTGAAGATTGGATTTTGGCATTTGGAATCTAGCCAATGAGATTGCCACGTCGCCCCGATTCAATCGGGGCTCCTCGCAATGACAGTGAGGGGAATGGCTCGCAATGACACGGGAGGTTCCTGCTTCCAGTTAAAAATACCAGCAAAACAAGGTATAATAGCTGAAGCTAAAAGTAGAAACCAAACTTCCGGAGAAGGTTATATGAGCCCAATATACAACGTGTACTGTGATGAAAGCTGTCACCTGGAAAGAGACCGCCAGCCAGTAATGGTGCTGGGCGCTATCTGGTGCCCACTGGAAAAGAGCCGCGAGATATCTGTGCGCATTCGTGAGATTAAGACAGGTCATGGGCTCCCCCCAAAATTCGAAAACAAATGGACCAAAGTATCACCTGCCAAACAAGTATTTTACTTGGATTTGCTTGATTACTTCTTTGATGACGACGACCTTCATTTCCGTGCCCTTGTTGTGCAGGACAAATCAAGGTTGCAACATGAGCTTTACGGGCAGACTCATGATACCTGGTACTACAAGATGTACTTTGACATGCTGAAAGCAATTCTTGAACCTGAAGCTTGCTATCGCATCTATCTGGACATTAAGGATACACGGAGTGCTGCAAAGATTGCTAAGCTGCATGACGTGCTGTGTAGTAGCATGTATGACTTCGGGAGTCAGGTTATTGAGCGTGTACAAACGGTACGTTCCCACGAGGTGGAGATATTGCAACTTACTGATCTGCTTATTGGAGCTGTGTCGTATGTTAACCGCGGACTCCACAGGAATGCAGCCAAGCTCGCTGTGGTCGAACGGATGATAGAACGTTCAAGTTATAGTCTTACAAAAACCACTTTGCTAAGAGAGAACAAAGTTAATCTTTTCATGTGGCAAGCGACGGAGAGGCAGGCATGAGTAATCCTCCTGATTGGCTACCGCCTTTGGTACTTTTGCAGGAATATAATGGTGACTGGAATCAATACATAGAGGCAGTATATGACTATTTCAAAGTCGACTTCATAGATTCTAAACCGCAGTTCCAGGACAAAACTATAAGACTTAAGCGGTATCCGCTCTTGGATGGAAAGGAAGCAACTTTCTGGCACATAACATCGGAAGGCAAAGAGGAAGATGAACGTGTGCCGGACCTCCGCAGATGTGAAAGAATCCGTTGGCCGCGTCCTATAATCGAACACTATAACGATGATTCGATCAGATGCTGGTCAAATGTACGTGGGAATGCGAGAAGAAGGAATGAAAGAAGAATCGTCTTATGGTTCTATGATGAAGATTACGTTGTAGTGTTAGCTGCTAGAGGTCGATATATACTACTTTGGACTGCATATTATGTGTCTTGGGATCACACTAGAAAGAAACTACTTAAAGACTATGAAGAGTACCAGAAACGACAGACGCCGCCTCAATGAGACGGCATCGTTACTCCTTCTACACATGGTAGATGAGCTATTACTAGCTTAATACATTCTGGTAATTTTGTCAATAGCTTGTACTCGTTCAGGTGATTAGTGACACTTTCTCCTTTCTCTGATTTTGTTGATGGTGCTCCAGGAATTCCTGTGGAGTAAGATATCCCAATGCCTGATGAGGCCGGATAGTATTATACACATTCT
>Ga0315539_1001406_pt1 | contig 17826 bp, 18 predicted proteins | sample SalMarSW160150MG_FD_203097 | JGI IMG/M metagenome (GOLD analysis project Ga0315539, IMG submission 203097) | Salt marsh sediment microbial communities from the Plum Island Ecosystem LTER, Massachusetts, United States - Salt Marsh Sediment SW1601-150 ... | reverse complement strand
TGCCCATTCTCATTAACCAGTGGTGCAACGTGGTACGCTGGGAGAAACGTCCCCGGTTGTTCCTCCGTACTACCGAGTTCCTCTGGCAGGAGGGACACACCGCCCACGCCACCGCTGAGGAAGCAGAGGAAGAGACGCTGCGCATGCTGGAGGTATACCGCGACTTCGCCGAGACCGACGCCGCCATTCCCGTCATCCCTGGGCGCAAGAGCGAGTCGGAGAAGTTCGCGGGAGGAGTGGCCAGTTACACCATCGAGGCCATGATGGGCAACAGGTGGGCTTTGCAGTCGGGCACCTCTCATTTCCTGGGCCAGAACTTTGCCAAAGCCTTCGACATCAAATACCTGGACCAGAACAACGAGCTTCAGTACTGCTGGACTACGAGCTGGGGGCTCAGCACCCGTATGGTGGGGGCGGTGATCATGGTCCACGGCGATGACCAGGGCTTGATCCTGCCGCCCAAGATAGCTCCCATTCAGCTAATCGTCATCCCCATCTGGACCAGCGAGGAGGAGAAAGCGGCGGTTCTGAAGGCGGTCGAGGATATCACCGTGACCTTCGACCAGAAAATGCGTTACAAGGTGGACGACCGAGAGGAGTACTCGCCCGGCTGGAAGTTCAACGAGTGGGAGATGCGGGGCGTGCCTCTGCGCCTGGAAATCGGGCCTAGGGACGTGGCTGAGGGGCAGGTTACTCTGGCCTGGCGGGAAGGGGGCCAGAAGACCACCGCTCCCCAGGAGGGCCTGGCCCAGCGCCTCGACGATCTGCTCGACGACATCCAGGGGAGCCTGTTCCGACGAGCCAAGAGCTTCCTCGACGAGAACTCCTCTGAAGTGGATGATTATGAGGAGTTCAAGCGGATCATCGAGGGGGATGGCGGTTTCATCTACGCCCACTGGTGCGGCTCTGGCAAGTGCGAAGCGGCGATTAAAGAAGAAACCAAAGCCACCATCCGCTGCATCCCCTTCGACCAGAAGGGAGAGGTAGGCCGCTGCATTCGCTGCGGCGAGGAAGCCAGGGAACAAGCGGTCTTTGCGAGAGCCTATTAGTCGGAGCCCCCAACCCCAACCCCTCCCTGCCCCCCTCGGTCCCCCCCAACTTTGGGGGGGAAGCGGGGGGGCACTGTTCCCCCTTCTCCCAGGGTTGGGAGAAGGGGGTTAGGGGGATGAGGGTCATTTGATGAGATGAAACCAACGAAGACCACCTATTTGCAGCTTGTGCTGGTCGTTTTGATCTGGGGCAACTCCTTCATCGCCATCAAACACGCCGTGCAGTTCCTGTCCCCCATGGAATTGACGATTTTGAGGTTCATTCCAGTGGCCCTCATCTTCGGCGTCTTGCTCCTGACCACTCGCCGCAGGGCCTTTTGGCAGATGGTCAGGAGAGATTGGCTGGGTCTGGTTCTCCTGGGGCTATCGGGAGCAGTGGCCTACAACTTTGCTTTGAACACGGGCGAGAGTCGAATCCCCGCTGGTACAGCCAGCTTGATCATCTCCCTGAACCCCGCGTTCACCTTCCTGCTCCCAGTTCTGTTTCTGAAGGAACGGCCGACCATCAAGAAGGCGATGGGTCTGGCCATCGCCTTCTTGGGCTTGTATGTCATCGTGCGCTACGCCAGCAACCAACGGATAGACTTCGGCTATCTTCGCTACGTGTTCATAACCATGCTGGCTCCACTTTGCTGGGCCATCTACACCATCCTGGGCAAGCCTTTGGTGGCCAGGTACCCGCCTTTAATGGTGGTCGGTGGAGCTATGATGGTGGCTGTTGTACCTTTGCTGTTCCTTATCAGGGGCAGCCTCATCACCAAGCTGCCAACTCTGCCGCCCAGCGCATGGCTCAGCATCGCCTTCCTATCGCTGGTGTGCACCGTCTTCGCTTTCGTAGTCTGGTTCAGGGCACTGCAAAGAATGGAAGCCAGTCGGGCAGCCAGCTTTGTCTATTTAGAGCCTCTGTTCGGAGTATCTTTCAGCAAGCTGCTCTTGGATGAGCCAGTTACCCCGGCTCTTCTAATAGGGGCTGCACTGCTCATCGGCGGTGTTTATCTGATCAACCTCTGAGGAGGCGACGAGTTCTGTTTTGCAATATCAAGCGCTTGGTGTTATAATGGTGCTAGGATCCAGGATTCCAGAAAGTCTGAGGAAACGGGAGAGACGCTATGAAGAATTTCACCCTTATTGTGACGGTTGAGCCTCAGGAGGAGGGAGGCTATCTGGCGATTTGCGAAAACATCAAGCAATGTTATGCTGAGGGCGAGACTTACGAGGAGGCGATAGAGAATCTCAAAGATGTGGCCCGGATTTGTCTTGAGTTAGATGCGCAACGAGAAGGCGTGTCCTTAGAGGAGTTTCTTCTACGAGGTGAGGAGAGGAAAGAGTACAAAGCGGAAATGCCATTAGCGGTGGCGGTATGAACCCCAAACTTCCAGTTGCTACAGACAAAGAGGTCATCAAGGTCGCCAGAAAACTCGGCTTCGAGTTTTACCGCCAGGCGAGAGGTAGCCATGAGATTTGGGTTCGCCACAGTGATGGAAGCCGCATCATGGTGCCTAGACACGCGGGCAAGACAATCAAGAAGAGCACTATGAAGCGAATCCTGGATGGACTAGGGATTTCGACAAAGGAGTTCTACGAACTGAAGTGATTTGTGGAATAGTGTGATGAAAAGGCACGTCGGCAGCTAGGTTGCTTCAGGCCCGGCCTGCCTTTTTTCGTTCCCTTCGGGTCAGCTCAGGGCAGATTCAGGCAAGGGGCCAACTACCATGAGCATCATCGGGTTCATCCTCAAAGCGAGCTACCAACTGAGTCGCCACCGCCTGGGCCCCCTGCGGTTGAACTTCGTGCCGCTGCTCTTTGCCCTGGCCAGCGGTTTGATGTGGTGGAAAATCGGCGGCCTGACGGGCGAGCAAACCGCCTTGATCGTCGTCCTCTGTTCGATCCTCGTTTTGATTACGCTCTTGGCCAAGCGGCAGGGGTTCATCGTCTTTCGCAGGACAAAGCTCTCCCCATATCCAAGCCCTACTGAGCTAATGCCTGATGAGAAGGTTGCCGTCCGAGCCACCGGCCTGTTCGAGGTGCGCGATAAGCAGCACTACTTCGTAGAGGCTACCGCTGACTTTGCTACCATGGAGACCAGGGAGCACATCGTGATGGCCAGGATGCTCGATCTGCGCTTCCTGGTAGGCGCTCCAAAAGAAGATGCAGGCTGGTGGTACATCTTCTTCAAGCCGCACATGATCAGGGAACTCGAAGTGGGCGAAATCCACTTTGGCCTGAGATCTCGACCAGCCATCAAACTGGGGTACAACACCGAGGAAAGGAAGCTCGAGCCTGTGTATCTCTCCTTCGCTGATCCTCTTCCAATGCAGCGAGTCTTGGAAGACCTGCGTCGCGATGCCAAGATTGGCCTGAACCCGTGAATCAACCCGTGTAGCCCTTCAGGTTGAGACGCCATCTCCATCTTCCCTCACAGCTGGTTTATCCTATCATACGCCGCATCATGTTTGGCAATATCGCCAATGATAATTAGCTTTTTGCTCTTGTCGAGCAGATAGGGAATACGGTACGACCCGCTATGCAAACTGTAAAATTCGCTTCCTGTTACCGGCTGATGGCCGATTTCATCAGCGTTTTCAGCCAGCCACACGATCTTGCTCACGATGGCTTCGGCGAACTTGGGACTACGTCTGGCAAGCTTCCTCAACTTTTGCCTTGCTACGGGGGTGAATTCATACCTGTACATCAGACCTTGAGCCCCAATTCCTTCAGTTCCTTAAGCACCGTCTCCCCAGAGACTAACTCCATCTCGCCGCTTTCGATATCCTTGTAATCTCTGTTGAGCTGGGCAAGATACTCAGGGGCAACGTCCTCTTCTTCGTACAAGACCTTGATGCCATTTTCATTGATGTAGTAATCTTTGCTTATTTCCTCCCTGACCACCTTTCTAACAATCTCGGTGATCATCGTTTGCAGGTCGCCAATGGTCAAGGCATCAATGGGCTGGTTCAAGGATAGTGTGGTTGATTTTGTCATCGTTCCTCCCTCCTCCTGCTTGGTTCAAGTTAGGCCAATTATAGTCCATGTCATCCGATCTGACAAGTTGCCCGTCTCGCCTACTCCGCCGCCCCAAAGCACCGGATCTGGCGATCCAGTGGGAGCAAGGTAGTCCATTTTCAACGTGCGGGAAAGCCGAGATTCAAAGGAACTACCAAGCCTCCCGATTGGCCCGCATCTGGGCGGCAAGCTCGGCCTTCTTATCCCTTACCTGCTGTAGCTCCTCTTGCTCAGCTCCCATCGTGTACTCGTACTTGTTGTAAACCTGCAGCGAGTAGTCGGCCATTTGGCTCTGATCAGGCTTATGTTTCCAAAAGTATGCCTCCACATCGAAGGAATCCGTCGCGTCCGGGTACAGGGCTGCGACGTCGTCCCACCAGACGCCGATGGTGTCGCCAGCCGCATCGTGCATCGCCACGCAGGCGACAATATCGCTCAATCGGCGGTCATACTGGTTGCGGACATCCCCTGTGACGTGGAAGGCATCCCAATCGTCGAAGAAGTCGTTGACGTTAGAGACCTCCATCGGGAGGGGAGTGTAGGTTGTGGCCTGCCACACCAGGCGCAACTCGTAGTGATCCCAGGAAGAGGCCGACAGGCTGGAATAGATATCTATGAAGGGCGAGCTCATCCCCGGCGCGAGGTGGTGGATGCAAGAGTAGGTGTATCCCTCATCCACCACGTTGTCCCCTGCGTCGTAGAAAGCGACGTAGATCTTGACGAAGCCGACACTGGCACTTGAGGCGTTATAAACCTCGCCGACGAGGTTGGTGAAGCCCTCGACTGGGCTGAAGGTGGTGCTGTTAGTGACGTAGACGTCCGTGCCAGGAGGCAGCGTGGGAGTGGGTGTAGGTGTACGTGTGACCATGAGTGTAGGCGTCGGCGTGGGCGTGACGGTTGGTGTCCGAGTAGGTGTACGTGTCGGTGTCGGGGTGGGTGCAGAGGGGTCATAGTCTTTCAAGCAAAGGGGCAGGTAGATCCTGAGAACAGGCGGCGTTGCGGTAGGGGTCGGAGTGACTGTCGGTGTTGGCGTCGGTGGGGGTGTGCCCGAAGTACGCAAGCGGACAGCTACGTCATCCCGCTTGCCCGCTCCCAGATCATACCACGAGTCGCTGCTGCCATCGCAACTGATGTACGTGCGCTGTGTCTCGTGTGGGCCTTCGCTATCGGCTGGGATGGGGTACTCGTAACTGGCATTGGTGTACTTCACCACCGCAATGACGTCGTCGCCGTCCGTCACCACCAAAGGCGGATCCACCGCCACCCCGTGGTAGCCGGCCTCGGCGAAGCTGTAGTCCAGCCTGCTCCACAACAGGTTGGTTGGCGCCGTTCCGTCGAAGTCGTCGTAGATGTACACGTCAACGTCGGTAGTGGCGTCGGTGGTGTAGAACTCCACTCGCGTGACGTATGTGCTGCTGGGGGGGATGAATTTGCACAGGCCCCAGGCGGTTTTTGAGCTTTCGCAACCCCACCCGGTAGTCAAGCCGACTTCGTCGTAGTACATTATCCCGCCGTCGGGATCGTAGTCCTGCCAGGCGTAAATAAACGAGGAGTTCTTGCCAATGCTGGCCGAGCCGTAGGCGATGGTAAAGTAACCCTTCTCGCTACCATAGCCGCAAGTACCTCCCCAGTCGGTGCCCCAACTGTTCTTCACTATCCAGCCGCCTGTGCCTCCTGCGTGGGATAGATCGTCGTCCCAACCAATAATCAGCACGGCATGGTTCGGATCGCGCGCTCCCTCGTAGTAAAGTGTATACGAACCATCATAGTCCGCGAATTCCTGCCACCAGTCCTCATCAGACTGGTCACCCGCATACACCGAGGTATAGACCGGCCCCTGGGCCTGAATGTAGGCCTTCAGCACGTTCGGGTTGGGCACCTCGCCGCAGATGAACCTCCAGTCCAGCAGCGTCTTTATGTACGGACAGGTACCATTGCAGTCAACGTCGCTGTCCACGTACGGGTCGCACGATTCCTGCACCGTGCCCTTTTGGGAAAACCAACCAGCCATCTCCCAGTAGTTGCTTCCACCGCAACTGGGATCGTGCCAGGGACATTCCTTGGCGTTATTCTCCGAGAAGTCGTAGCTGCCAGCGCCATCAATCTGCAGCTTGGATTCGATGTTCGCCAGGGAGGCGAAGGCGTAACACGCGCCGCAATCGCTCTGGTTCTGTACCTGAGTGACCACACCCTGCTGGCGCCAATCCCACGCGCTGGGCACATCCGCGACGCTAACCCCCTTGGGCATTCTGTCCCCCTTCAAATGGGACAGGTCTATCGGCGGTGGCACGAAACCCGTATCGAGGCGTGGCGGCTCCAACGGCGCTGATGGCGTCGGCGCCTCCTGGGGCTCAGGCCCCCGTAACGGAGGTAGCGGACCAACGGCGGAGACTCTCCCTCCCACGTTCAGCACCAGCAGCAGGGACGCGCCGATGAGAACCGCCGCCCCTAGAGCACACATCAGCTTAGCTCTCGACCTATCACTCTTCATTTTGCCCCCTCCCTGTTTAACAAGCTAATACGCCTGCAGCTTTAAGTTCTCCTTCGCGATCTTCATGTCGTAGAACAGGACGACATTACGCCCTTTTTTCTTTTTGAAGAACCGTCTGATGTCGTGATACTTCTCATCCTTAAGGAAAGCCAAACGGCCATCGCTGCCGATCCCTTGATAGTGGCTGTTGATGCACTCGAAGCCACACTTCTCGTAGCAGCGGATAGCTCGCTTGTTTGGAGCGGCCACATCCAGGTAAAGCGCTTCGAAGCCCAACTCCCGGAAGTAGTAGGCCAGAAACGTGCGGAGGGCATCGGTGCCGTAGCCCTGGCCCACGTAGTCGGCCCCCAGGGTGATGCCCAGGCGAGCCGACTTGCGCCGGCTGATGTGCCGCAGGCTCAGTCGCCCGATCAGACGACCAGCGAGATCTTCGACAGCGTACCACCGTCGGCTGGGGTCATCGGCTTGTACTTGAAACCGAATGTAATTATCACTGCTGTGTGACGGCCCGTTCCACAGAGAGTTGAGCGGATCGGTGAAAGGTCGCCAGGCTTCCATTTTCTCCACATCCTCACTAACCATAGGGCGGATGATGACTTTGTCGCCTCTCAAACGCATTTCTATTCCCAGACCCTCTTCTCAGGCCGTCCTTTTATTGGCCGAAAGTATCCGACCGAAGGAGAAACTTCAAACTCGAAACTCAATGTTCCCCTGTCAAGGGCACGAACGTGACCCCGCCCAAATTCTTGGTGAGCACCTGTTCGCCCTGTTTCGTGATTAGCCACAGGCTCTGGTAGCCGCCCGGCGGCCCCACTGGTAGGACCAGCCGCCCGCCGTCCTTCAACTGCTGAACGAGGGGTTGGGGGATGTGATCGGGAGCGCAGGTGACGATGATGGCGTCGTAGGGCGCGTACTCCTCCCAGCCGTAGTAGCCGTCGGCGTGTTTCACCTTTACCTGAGTGTAGCCTAGCTCCTTCAGCCTCTCCTCCGCGCTCTTCTCTAGTTCTTCGATGATCTCCACAGTGTAGACCTGGTCGGTTATTTCGGCCAGCACCGCTGCCTGGTAAGCAGAGCCAGTGCCAATCTCCAGCACCTTGTCGCCTCTTTCCAGCTCCAGCAGCTCGGTCATCCAGGCCACGATGAAAGGCTGGGAGATGGTCTGGCCGTAGCCGATGGGGAGGGGGTGATCGGCGTAGGCCTGCTCCAGGTACTTGGCGAGCACGAATTCGTGGCGGGGCACCGTCTCCATGGCTGCCAGGACAGCCTCATCGGAAACGCCCCTGGCACGGATCTGGTTCCAAACCATCTGCTGTCTGGCATGAAAAAAACTATCTATGATCGCCGTCGGCGTCGGCTCTGGCGTTGGCGAAGGCTTCTCCGTTGTGGATGTCGGCGGAGAGGTGACCTCGGCGCAAGCCGTGAAGAGCAGCATAGATGCCAGAGCTATCGCCATGATCGTCTTTTGAATCCTGCCTCGTATCAGCATGGTTGACACCTCCTCTCGTTCGCATTACTCGTTGACTCGCCACTCATCGGCTCGTTACCTAAGATTTCACACATCGCGTTCACCGCATTGAGATGCTACCCTAGATTTTAGCACTTTTCGCTTACAATTTCAAACTCGTCACCCGCTGCTGGAACAGGTAGAGTTTGATTTGACAAAAGGGGGGTAATAATTTATAATGGTGTTATTGGCGGTTAGAACTTTCACATTGCTCAGGGCGTGTGTTCGATAGCGACTGACCTTGCACAGGCCCAAGTGTTTCGGTTCCGCAGAATCCCCTGCAAAGCGTAAAGAGGGGCAGGAAAGGGGGTGAGAGCAAAGATCGGGTACCGGTTCGAAGACCAAAGAGTTGGACAATGAAGTCCACATAGGTAGTTAGGAGGGATACAGTCCTTCCTAAATCATCAACGAGGAGGAAGAAAGATGTTTAGAATTAGGGACAAGAAGCGGGCGATCTCGGTCACTTTCGTGGTCGCCATTTTGTTGCTCTCGGCCTGTGCGGCGCCCACCCCCCAGGTGATCGAGAAGGAGGTCGTGGTCGAGAAGGTCGTCACCCCCACGCCGGTACCCCCAGCGCCATTGCCAGACGTGATTAAGATTGGCTGCTATGAGCCGATGACCGGTGGCATGGCCGCTGGCGGCCAGCAAACCTGGGAGGGCGTTGAGTTGTGCAACAAGAAGTACAAGTCCGAGGTCCTAGGTAAGCCGATAGAGGTGGTCTTGGCGGACAACAAGAGCGACAAGACCGAAGCGGCCATGGCTATGTCCTACCTGATCGAGAACGAGAAGGTCGTGGGCGTGGTTGGTACCTATGGCAGCTCCCTCTCCATAAGCGCGGGTGAGGTGGCGGAAGCAGCCGGGATACCCGTGGTCGGGTGTTCTCCAACCAACCCTATGGTCACTGAGGGGAGGAAGTGGTACTTCAGGGTTTGCTTCATTGATCCCTTCCAGGGCTACGTAATGGCCAAGTATGCCGTGGAGGAGTTGGGTGCCAAAACGGCCTGTATAATACAGGCTGTAGATGAGCCGTACTCCGTTGGCCTCTCCAAGTTCTTCATAGATGCGTTCGGCGAGATGACCGGAGATCCCAAGAACGTCCTCAGCCTGACCTCCGGTCAGACAGGGGATACAGATTTCACCGCTCAGCTTACGAGTAGCATTGCCAAGAATCCTGATGTGATCTTCGCACCTTTCCACTACCGCGAGGCTGGCCTGATCGTTAAGCAGGCCAGGGAGCTTGGCTATGAGGGACCGCTCATTGGAGGAGATACATGGGATGCTCCGGAGTTCATCGAGATCGCCGGAGATGCCTGTGAAGGCGCGGCCTTCAGTACTCACTTCCACCCAAAGGGCGCCATCACCAATGTATCCAAGGAGTTCGTAGAACTCTACAAGGAGGAGTACGGCAAGGAGGCAAATGCCTTCGCTGCTCTGGGTTGGGATGCCTACATGCTTCTTGTGGACGCCATCGAGCGAGCAGGCTCAGTGGAGCCGGAGGCCATCCGGCATCAGCTAGAAATAACTGAGAACCTCGAGCTCGTGACCGGCATGACAACGATAAACTACACCCACGACGCCGTTAAGCCTGCCGTAATCAAACAGGTGCAGAGGCTTGATGACGGTAAACTAGGGTTCGTTTATCTGATGTCAATAACGCCAGAGTAGGATTCAAGTCTCTGATTGGGAGGAGAGGGGCTAGCCCCTCTCCTCCCAATTCATGTCATCTACGGGGTAGGATATGACTCTTAGTATGTTTTCTCAACACTTAATGAACGGTATCTCCTTGGGAGGGACGTACGCCTTGATCGCCATCGGCTATACGATGGTCTATGGGATTCTTAGGCTCATCAATTTCGCCCACAGCGATATTTTTATGATGGGAGCGTACTTCGCCTTTTACGGAATCGCCCTCTTCAGTCTGCCATGGTATGTGTCCTTCTTACTAGCAATCGCTTTAACAGCCATCCTCGGCATGGTGGTGGAGAGGGTTGCTTATAGACCCCTTCGGGATGCACCTAAGATTTCAACGCTCCTCTCTGCTATCGGAGTCTCCATGCTGTTGGAGAACATTGGCTTCGTGGTTTTTTCAGGGATAGCCAAAGGGTTTCCACGCCCGGCACTGTTCGCTAAGGAGTGGAATATAGGTGGCATTCGTTTCCTAAGCTTAACTATCTTCACTATTGTGATTTCACTTCTCGCACTTGTGGTGACGCTCTACTTGGTGTACAGCACGAAGATGGGTCGGGCTATGAGGGCGGTATCTTGGGATGTAGAGATTGCCACGTTGATGGGCATTAACGTCAACCAGGTTGTTTCCTTAACCTTCCTAGTTGGCTCCGCACTGGCGGCAGTCGGGGCTATTACATGGAGCATTAAGTTCCCTCTGGTAGCCCCCGATATGGGGATAATACCCGGCCTGAAATGTTTTATCGCCGCTGTGATAGGAGGAATCGGGAGCATCCCCGGAGCCATGCTAGGTGGCCTCCTCCTGGGTATAGCTGAGATCATGATCGTTGCCTTCCTGCCCACGATATCGGGCTACAAGTATGCCATCGCCTACTCGGCCCTGATCCTGGTTCTCCTCATAAAGCCCACAGGTTTATTCGGAAAGACAACGGAGGAGAAAGCGTAAGCCATGAAGAAAGAAACCGGAAGGGTACTGACAGTAATTAGTTTAATGGCACTTTCCCTGCTCCTGTGGCGGGCTGAGAAGTATCTGGATCCCTACATGCTCAGGATATTGAACCTCATCGCCATAAATGCTATCTGGGCCGTATCGTTGAATCTGATCTACGGTTACACTGGCCAATTCTCCCTTGGTCAGGCTGGCTTTATCGCTATCGGAGCCTATGTGACGGCGCTATTGACCGTGTCTCCGGCCAAGAAGGCCAAGTTTTTCATGCTAGAACCTCCTGTTTGGCCCATAAGCGTCATTGAGTGGCCCCTTGCGCCCTCGCTAATCATAGCCATTTTGATGGCCGCCCTTTTCGGCTTCTTGATTGGCTTTCCGGCATTGCAGCTTCGTGGTGACTATATGGCTGTCGTTACCCTCGGTTTTTCCGAGATTATTAGGGTTCTTATCATGAACCTACCGTCAATTACCAATGGCCCGCTGGGAATGAAGGCCGTCCCCGCATTTACGACGCCCCTCTGGAGTTGGGGATGTCTGGCTATTACCATCTTCATCGTTAAGAAGCTAGGAGACAGCAGCTATGGGAGGGCCTTCAAGGCCATACGCGAGGATGAAGTCGCCGCTGAGACCATGGGGATAAGCGTCTTTCGCCACAAGCTAATGGCTTTCACCATTGCTTCTTTGTTCGCTGGATTGGGCGGTGTGCTTTGGTCTCATGTAATCTGCAGCACAGACCCTAATGCCTTCACCTTCCTCCTTTCCTACCAAGTTCTGATTGTTACTGTAATGGGTGGGTTGGGAAGCCTGACGGGGAGCATCGTTGGTTCGATAATCTATGTCACTCTGGCAGAGCGATTGCGCCCCCTCGATACTCCAACGACGGTAGTCAATATCCTGGGCATGACTTTCCGAGGACATCCAGGCACAAGGATGCTGGTGATTTCCACCCTATTCTTGCTGATCATCCTCTTCTATCGAAAGGGCATCATGGGCTCCAATGAGTTCTCCTGGCAATGGCTGTCCTCGAAGCTGCAGCCGATATTCAAGAGGGAAGGAACGGAGCAGGGGAAATGACCATCCTGAAGATTGATAAGCTATCTAAAAGCTTCGGAGGGCTTACCGCCGTCTCCAATTTCAACGTCGAGCTGGAGAAAGGGGCGCTGGTAGGGCTCATCGGCCCCAATGGCTCAGGTAAGACCACGACTTTCAACATGATAACCGGCCTGTACAAGCCAACCGAAGGAATGATCCACCTTGACGGAAAGGATATAACCGGATTGAGGCCGGATAAGATCACCACCCTGGGCATCGCCAGGACGTTTCAAAATATCCGCCTGTTCTCAAAGCTCAGCGTCCTGGACAACGTTAAAGTCGGCCGCCACCTACGGCTGCGGTCATCGCTTATTGCTGCCACCTTCGGCTTGCCGGGATATAGAAGGGAAGAGAGGAAGATAGATCAGAGATCAATGAAGTTGCTAGAGAGGGTAGGCCTAGCTGATGTCGCTCGGGAAGAAGCTGGAGGGTTGCCCTATGGGCTTCAGAGAAGGTTGGAGATAGCTCGCGCCTTGGCTACCGAGCCAGAGTTGCTTCTCCTGGATGAACCAGCGGCAGGCATGAACCCCGCAGAAATCCATGAACTAATGGACTTCATCCTCAGGATCATGGAAGAATTTGACCTGACCGTATTCCTGGTAGAGCACCACATGAGACTGATCATGGGGATATGCCCCAGGATCTTGGTGTTGGACCACGGGGTCACTATTGCTCACGGGACCCCTGATGAGATCCAGAACGATCCCAAGGTGATCGAGGCCTATCTGGGCGTTGAGGAGGAAGAAAAAGAAGAAGATGCTTAGTATCGAGAACCTCCACGTGTACTACGGCGGAATTCACGCCCTTAAGGGCATCTCTCTCGAGGTTGACGAGGGGCAAATCGTGACCCTCATCGGGGCCAACGGGGCTGGCAAGAGCACCACCCTGCGGGCCATCTCCGGGATGGTTAGACCGCAGGAAGGGCAGATAACCTTCGAGAACCAGGATATGACGAGATTCCCAGCCTACGAGATCGTCGAGCAGGGAATAGCAATGGTCCCTGAGGGGAGAAGGGTTTTCCCCGATCTGACGGTGCTGGAGAATTTGCTTCTGGGAGCCCATACCAGACGGGATCCTGCGGGCGTGCAAAAGGATTTGGAATGGATCTGCGAACTCTTCCCCATACTCAAGGAGAGGGCCTCGCAGAGCGCAGGCACGCTATCCGGCGGGGAGCAGCAGATGCTGGCGGTGGGCCGGGCTTTGATGTCCAGACCCAGGCTGTTGCTGATGGACGAACCATCGTTGGGACTGGCCCCAACCCTAGTGAAGGAGGTCTTTAGGACCATCCGGCAGTTGCACGACGAGGGGACAACGATCCTGCTGGTCGAGCAGAACGCCCGTGCTGCTCTGCGCATCGCGGATTACGGGTATATTCTGGAGACGGGCGAGATAGTCCTGCAGGGTACCGGGAAGGAACTAGTCCACAACGACGATGTGCGAAAGGCTTACTTGGGAGTGGCGTGATTTTTCCCTTTTCATCCCATAGTTTCCGAGCCTTGAGGGAGGAAATGAATTTTCATTGTCCTCCCTCTATTTGGGCTGTAAATCATCTGCGAGAGGTAGGTCAGCTTGCTAAAAGTAGGAGAGGTAGACAGCATAGAGATAGTTACCTTAGTGGAGGACTATGCCGGTTATGAAACTTCTTTCCTGGCTCAGCATGGAATATCCATCCTGCTCGATGTAAATTCGGCTGGTGTCCGCAAGAGGATTTTGATGGATGTCAGTCAATCTTCGACTCCGATCCTCCACAACATGAATATCCTGGGCCTAGACCCAACCTACATAGACATGATATTTCTATCTCATTGCCATTACGATCACACCAAGGGGCTGGTTGGGATGCTGCAAGCAATCCAGAGAGAGAGTATTCCGATAATAGCCCACCCCACGATATTCAGGCCGAATTACATCACAAAACCATACCTCAGACACATTGGAATAACGGAAGAGAATAGCGAGAAAAGGATTGAAGAAAATGGGGGCTGCCTAGTCCTGGCGGGAGAGCCCTTCGAGCTACTCCCTGGAGTTATCTCTACAGGGGAGGTAGAGAGGGTTACAGATTTCGAGGAAGCCAGGATTGGTGCATATAACATCGAGGACGGGAAGTTGGTGGAAGACCAGATATCAGATGATATGTCCCTGATAGTCAACGTTAAAGGTAAGGGCCTGGTGATCGTAACCGGCTGCGGCCACGCAGGGATCATAAATATCATCAGACATTCGATAAAGATAACCGGAGTTAGCAGGATAGAGGGACTAATCGGAGGGTTCCACTTGATAGAAGCCAGTGAGGAGAGGATTGAAAAGTCAGTGGAAGCCTTATCGAAAATTGATCTGGGCTGGGTAATCTCCGGGCATTGTACGGGTTTCGCAGCCAATAAGAGGATGTCAACGGTGCTAGGAGATAAGTTCACCCTGCTTCATGCTGGGAAGAGGCTCACTCTTGGGGTTCATTAGTTGGAAAGGCCGTGTCTCTTTGAAAGATGAGAGAACTAGAAATCTTAGACCCCGAAATCGCTGCCGCTTTACAGAACGAGTTGGCGCGCCAGGCCCTCACCATTGAGCTTGTCGCAGCGACCAACTTCGCCAGCCGGGCGGTTTTGGAGGTGCAAGGCAGCGTCTTCGCCCAAAAGACCTTGGAGGGATACCCCGGCCAGCGCTACCACGGCGGCCACAAATACGTGGACGTCATCGAGAACCTGGCCATCGGGCGCGTTAAAAAGATCTTTGGAGCTGAGCACGCCAATGTGCAGCCCCACTCCGGGGTGAGCGCCAACATGGCGGTCTATTTCGCCGTCCTGCAGCCTGGGGACAGCATCCTGGGAATGGACCTGGCCACCGGTGGACACCTCTCCCATGGGAATCAAGCCTCATTCAGCGGGAGATTTTACCAGCCCTCGTTCTATGGCGTGGATCCGGACTCGGAGCTGATCGTCTACGACGAGGTATTAGCTATCGCTTCCCGGGAGCGGCCCCAGATGATCGTCTGCGGGGGCAGCGCCTACCCCAGGGCCATTGACTTCGCCAGATTTCGCGAGATCGCAGACGAGGTTGGCGCCTATCTCCTGGCTGATGTGGCCCACTACGCCGGGCTGATAGCTGGCGGAGCGTATCCCTCCCCAGTCCCCTACGCTGATTTCGTCACTTTCACCACTTACAAAACCTTCCGTGGCTCTCGTGGGGGAACCATCCTCTGCAGGGAGGAATTCGCAGACCAGGTTGACGCCGCCGTCTTCCCCGGTGTGCAGGGTTCAATGCACGTGCACCTCATGGCCGGAAAAGCGGTGACTTTTAAGTTAGCCATGACCCAGGAGTTCCGCGATTACGCCAAACAGGTGGTGGCTAATGCCAGGGCGCTGGCCAAGGCGCTTCAGGAACGCGGTTACCGCATTGTTACCGGGGGAACGGATAGCCACATCGTGCTGGTGGACTTAAGATCCAAAGGGATGACTGGCAAGCGGGCCCAAGAGGTGCTGGAGGACGTGGGCATCGTGACCAACATGAATCGAATCCCCTTCGATCCCCTTGGCCCCACCGTGACCAGCGGCATACGCCTGGGAAGCTCGGCCATGACCACCAGGGGCTTCCGCGAAGCGGAAATGGTGGAGACTGCCAATCTCATTGATGCCGTCCTCTCCTACCCAAGCGATGAGAAGACGCTGCGGGAGATTCGGCATAGAGTGAAGGAGCTTTGCGAAAGATTCCCCCTGTACGAGGACTGTTGAAATGGGATTCATCGTCCAGTAGGTTAGGAGAGTGCGCTTTTTAACACTCTCCTTGTTTATTGAAGTGCCCCACCAATGCAGGGTAAAGCGAGAGATAGAGTCTGACCGTCAAGCCAGACCATCCGACCAAACACAAGGAGGTGTTACTGATGTCAAGGAGCAGTATGAAAAAGATCCTCGTGACCGGTGCCTGCGGTCAGATCGGCTCGGAGTTGACCCCGGCACTGCGGGAACGGTACGGGAGCGAGAACGTTGTCGCTACCGACAAGAAACCGCCCAGCTCGGCGCTGCGCGATTCAGGGCCGTGCGAATTCATGGACGTAACCCGGCGGCAGGACATCAAGGCGATAGTGGAGAAGTACAACATTGACACCATCTACCACCTGGCCGCCATCCTCTCGGCTGTGGGAGAGGAAAAGCCCCACCTGGCATGGAACGTGAACATCAATGGCCTGTACAATATTCTCGAAGTTGCCCAGGAACGTAAGATGACCCGAGTGTTTTGTCCCAGTTCCATCGCCGCCTTTGGCCCAGAGACCCCTCGTGGCAACACGCCCCAGGAGACGATCCTGCGGCCGACAACGATGTATGGTGTCACCAAGGTGGCCGGCGAGCTGCTTTGCGACTACTACTTCATGCGCTTCGGCCTGGACGTGCGCGGCGTCCGTTACCCTGGTATCATCAGCAGCGAGACCCTGCCGGGCGGCGGCACCACCGACTACGCCGTGGAGATCTTTTACGAGGCCCTCAAGCGCCAGCGGTACACCTGTTTTTTGCGAGAAGATACAGTGCTGCCCATGATGTACATGCCCGACTGCATCAAGGCCACCATTGATTTGATGGAGGCCGACCTCTCCAGGCTCAAGCACCATAACGGCTTCAACCTGGCGGCCATGAGCTTCTCCCCTGCCGAGTTGGCAGCCGAGATCAAGAAGCACATCCCTGAGTTCACCTGCGAATACCAGCCCGACTTCAGACAGGCCATCGCCGACTCCTGGCCCAGGACCATTGACGACAGCGCGGCCCGTGAGGAGTGGGGCTGGGAGCCGGACTACGACTTGGCGGCTATGACGGCGGATATGTGGGAGAAATTAGAGCAACGGATAGGAGGCATTTGACCATGAAAGAAACCGCACCAACCAAAACTGACTGGCAGGCCCTCTACCAGGCGGCGCTGGAATTCAAAGAGATCGAGGCCTGGACCTGGATGTACGACTCGGACGTCTTCGGGGTGCAGGATCCGGCCAGCGGGGAAATCGGCTACTGTTGCATCATGGGCTCTTTGGGAGAGATGTTTGCCCTGGCCCTCTACCTGGGCAGCGAGGGACTGGAAAGCTACATGCGCGTCGCATCCGAGCCTCCTCTGGACCCCTCCGAAGCCTTTGAAGAGCTCATGTTGCAGAAGTGCCTGATGGCTTCCTTTGCCAACAGAGAAGAACTGACCAAAGAGGACCGTCAGGTGATCAAACGCCTGGGCCTGAAGTTCCGAGGGAGAAACGCCTGGCCGCTGTTCCGCAGCTACCGTCCGGCCTACCATCCCTGGTACATAACTGCCGACGAAGCCCGGTTCCTCACCCTGGCCCTGCAACAGGCGAAGGAGGTCTGCCCTCGCTTCAAAGAAGACCCCGCCCTCTTCGACCCGCCCAACGACGAGCTCTGGTTCGTCAGGGTGCCGGAAGAAACGAAGGAGGGTCTCTCCTGGAGAGATGCCTGGTTGGAGCCTGCCCTGCTGGAGGAGGAAGAGCTCCCCGACGTGCCAGTGGACGAGCTTCGTCTGGCCAGGCTCAAGAAGGCGGCCCAGCCTATGGAGGCCATCTGGGAGATGGACTTCTTCCTCGCGCCCTCCGCTGTGCAGGACAACAAAGGCGAAAGGCCGCACTACCCCTACCTGACGATGATAGTGGACCACGGGTCGGGCTTCATCTTCGGCACCGACCTGGCTTCCCCTGAGGCCTACCTGGCAGAGTTTCCCTGGCGATTTATAACCCTGGCCGAGAGGCTGAAAAAGCTGCCGACCGAGCTTTGGGTCAAGAGGGAGGACACCTACGATCTGTTGGAGCCCCTCACCTCCCGCCTGGGAGTCGAGCTATACCTGGTGGACGACCTGGAATCTCTGGAGGACGCCCGGACTGCCCTGTGGCGGTTCATGGGTGTACCTGACCTGTTGTGATCTGTCGTCTGGGCGGGGAACTGAATACTGAATTAACTATAGTTTCCGCTAAATCAGACCCATCAGGCTCGTTGCCCAGGCAAGCGGCGATGCCCAGAAAGGGAGGAAGCTGCTTCCGGGTCAGAAAAGACAAGAGAAATTGAAGGCCGGGGGTCGGTTT
>Ga0315539_1001404_pt1 | contig 17838 bp, 20 predicted proteins | sample SalMarSW160150MG_FD_203097 | JGI IMG/M metagenome (GOLD analysis project Ga0315539, IMG submission 203097) | Salt marsh sediment microbial communities from the Plum Island Ecosystem LTER, Massachusetts, United States - Salt Marsh Sediment SW1601-150 ... | reverse complement strand
TGGTTAACTTTCTTACGTCAGAAGAAGCATCTTATATTACCGGTCAAGTAATCCAGGTTGACGGAGGACTTCTAACTTAAAATAAAGAAGAGGAGGTTTTTGTATGGCTTTAATGGACGAAGTAAAAAAGATCATTGTTGAACAGTTGGGTGTTGATGAGTCTGAAGTTACGCCAGAAGCACATTTTATAGACGATCTTGGCGCTGATTCACTTGATACTGTTGAGTTGATTCTTTCTTTTGAGGAGGCTTTCGATATAAGCATTCCTGATGAGGACGCTGAGAAGTTGGAAACGGTTGGTAAAGCGGTTGATTATTTGAAAGCGCATATAGAGTAATATAATGCATCGTGTAGTTGTCACGGGGGTGGGAGTAGTTTCCCCCGTAGGAATAGGAGCCCAGGAGTTCTGGAAAGCTCTTAAAAACGGAAAGAACGGGATTTCTAAAATAACCAGGTTTGATCCTTCCAATTTTAAGACTCAGATTGCGGGAGAGGTCAAGGATTTTGACCCTTCAAAAAGATTGGATTTCAAAGAAACTAAAAGATTTGATTTGTTTACCCTGTATGCTCTGTATTCTACTGCTGAAGCGATCGAAGACAGCGGCCTGGATCTTGAGAGTCTGGATAAGGATAGAGCAGGTGTGATTTATGCTTCGGGTATTGGAGGAGAGAACACCTGGGAGAAAGAACATACAAAATTATTGGAAAAAGGTCCTGGTAAGGTAAGTCCTTTCTTTATTACCGCTTTAATAATAAATATGGCAGCCGGGATGATTGCGATGAAATTCGGCTTTAGGGGAGTCAATTACGGAGTCGTTTCCGCCTGTTCATCTTCCGGGCATGCCGTAGGAGAGGCTTTTCGTAAGATTCGATCGGGAGAAATGGATATAATGATTGCGGGAGGAAGTGAAGCGCCTTTGGGCCCACTTGCTCTGGCTGGTTTCTGTGCGGCGAGGAGTTTGTCAACCAGGAATGATGAGCCTGAGAGAGCTTCCAGACCTTTTGAAAGAGATAGAGATGGGTTTATTATGTCTGAGGGTTCCGGTACCCTGATACTTGAGAATTTGGAAAGCGCTAAGAAAAGAGGAGCGACCATATATGGTGAAGTGGTCGGATATGGAGCTTCAAATGACGCCTTTCATATTACCGCACCGAATGAAACGGGAGAGCCTCAGGCAATGGCGATGCAGGGAGCCATGAAGGATGGAAATATAAAGAAAGAAGAAGTCGATTACATAAACGCTCACGGCACATCGACAATACTGAATGATAAGGTAGAGACTAAGGTAATAAAAAAAGTTTTTGGGGAGCAAGCTTACAAAATAAATATTTCTTCAAGCAAATCCATGACCGGACATCTCTTGGGTGCGACTTCGGCTGTGGAAGCTATTACTTGCCTTTTTAGTTTACGGGAAGGAATTATTACTCCTACGGTTAATTATGAAACACCTGATGAGGAGTGTGATCTTAACTGCACTCCGAATGAGGCTGTAAAAAAGAATATAAATGTTGCCCTTTCCAATTCGTTCGGTTTTGGCGGGCACAATGTGACTCTTGCTTTTAAAAAATACGAGGACCCCGAGTGAAGGTAATAGTCTGTATAAAACAGGTTCCTGATCCCGAACACGCAAAGATGGATGAGAAATCCGGAACTGTTGTTCGAGAGGGTGTGGAACTTATGATTAATCCTTTTGATCTTTATGCTGTGGAAGAGGGTCTGCGATTAAAGGAAAAAATGGGAGGAGAGGTTGTCGCTATTTCTATGGGACCTCCTCAGGCTGAAAAAGCTTTGAGGGAAGTTATTGGTATGGGAGTAGATGAGGGTATATTATTGACTTCCCGGGATTTCGCCGGGGCTGATACATGGGCAACTTCCTATACCCTTGCGAAAGCATGTGAAAAAGTAGGAGAGTACGATCTGATTATTTGCGGAAAACAGGCTATAGATGGCGATACCGCTCAGGTTGGTCCGGGTGTAGCCGCGCAGCTTGGAATACCCCAGATGACTTTTGTAAGAAAAATAGATGAAATTTCTGAAGATAAAATTAAAGCGGAAAGATTGGTTGAAGACGGTTATGAAGTTATTTCTTCGCCACTGCCTCTTTTGATTACGGTAGTAAAGGAGATAAATGAACCCCGCCTTCCGACCTTAAGAGGAAGACTGAACGCTAAGAAAGCTATAATAGAAAAGTGGGGTCCGGAAGATATCAATGCCGAAAAAGATAAGATAGGGATGAATGGTTCGCCTACGATGGTTGATGAAATTTACACGCCGGATCTCTCAAAAAACGGTAAAATCTTCACCATCGATCAATTAGAAGAAGCGGCGGAGGAAATTATAAAGAAACAAAAAGAAATGGGGCTTATTTGATGGGTATAAGAGTAATTAAAGACAAATGCACCGGTTGTGGTATTTGTTTTAAAATTTGTCAGTACGGTGCTATTGAGATGATAGAAGAATCTCATACACTGGAAAACGGCAAAGAAGTCGGGAGACTTGCCGTTATCGACCTCGGCAAGTGTACTCTTTGCGGCGAATGTGTTAAACCCTGTCCTACTGGAGCTGTCGAGTTAAAAGCCGAGACTCATAAATTTGAAGATAAAGAAAATTATAAAGATGTGATGGTCTTTGCCGAACAGCGAAGAGGCGAGCTTGAAGGTGCCGCATTCGAACTTGTTGGAAAAGGAAGGGAACTCACCGATAAACTCGGAGTGAATCTTTATGCGCTTCTTTTGGGCAAAGACCCCAAAGATAAGCCGGAAAAACTCATTGCGGCAGGAGCGGATAAGGTGATTGTAGTAAGCGATGATTCTTTATTTAATTTTTTACCGGAACCTTATACAAATATTTTAATAGATATTATTAAAAAATATAAACCTTCAATTTTCCTTGCTCCTTCCACAACGCAAGGGAGAGCTCTTCTCTCCAGAACAGCGGCTACAATTTATACGGGGCTTACAGCCGACTGTACCGGTCTTGATGTTGATTCTGATGGAAACCTGCTCCAAACCAGACCGGCTTTTGGCGGTTCTATTAAAGCAAGAATTCTCACCCCCAATATGAGACCCCAGATGGCTACTGTACGTCCGAAGGTGTTCAAACCGCTTTCCGAAGACCCGGATAGAAAGGGGGAAGTTATCGAAGAAAAAATTGCGGCAGAACTATTAAAAAGCACAACTAAATTTGAAAAGTGGATTGAAGATACAACTTCGGCAATTTCGATAGATGATGCCGATATAATTATTTCCGGAGGAAGGGGACTCGGATGTAGCGATAATTTCAAGATTCTCTTTGAATTAGCCGAAATTCTAGGTGGGGCAGTAGGAGCATCGAGACCTACGGTCGATGAGGGATGGATTCCATACTCTCATCAGGTCGGTCAGACAGGTAAAACAGTTGGTCCTAAATTATATATAGCTGTTGGTATAAGCGGTGCTATTCAGCACCTTGAGGGTATGAGGAGTTCAGACTTTATTATTGCTATAAATAAAGACCCTGAAGCTCCTATATTCAAAGTTGCGGATGTTGGGATCATAGGAGATCTTTTTAAAGTTATCCCCGTATTAAAAGAAAAACTAAAAAGAGCGGTAAATGTCTGAAAAAATAAGAAACAGTTCTATTGTTGAGGAGTTGGAGAAGGCTTACCTCGATTACTCTATGAGTGTAATTGTGGGCAGGGCTCTTCCTGACGTACGTGATGGTTTGAAACCGGTCCACCAGAGAGTTCTCTATGCGATGAGTAAACTCGGTTTATCCTCGAATTCTTCATTCAAGAAATCTGCTACCGTTGTAGGGGAAGTTCTTGGTAAATATCATCCCCATGGAGATATGGCGGTTTATGATACGATTGTACGAATGGCACAGGATTTCTCGCTGCGTTATCCTCTGGTTGACGGTCAGGGTAATTTTGGTTCGATAGATGGTGATAATGCAGCAGCATACCGATATACGGAAGTCAGATTATCCGGTATTGCGGAGTTGATGCTCCGGGATATCGATAGAAATACCGTTGATTTTATTCCTAATTTCGATGCTTCGCTAACGGAGCCGACCGTTTTGCCTTCAGCTTTTCCTAATCTTCTTGTGAATGGTTCCAGCGGAATAGCCGTCGGAATGGCTACCAATATACCTCCTCATCAATTGGGAGAAGTATGTGATGGTGTTATTGCGCTTATTGAAAATCCTGAGTTGGAAATTAAGGATTTAATGCAATGGATCAAAGGTCCGGATTTTCCGACGCGTGGTATAATAGTCGGAGATAAAGGGATAGAAGAGGCGTATATGACAGGTTCAGGAAAGATTGAAGTGCGTGCTAAACTTCATTTTGAACCTGAAAACCACGGCAGGGAAAAGATAATTATAACGGAAATACCTTATCAGATCAATAAAGCGACTTTACTGGAACAGATTGCCGGGGAGGTAAACAAAGGTAGAATTCAAGGTATTTCCGATTTGAGAGATGAATCGGATCAAAGCGGCATAAGAGTAGTCCTTACTCTGAAGAAAACCGCGGATTCAAAAACAGTCTCTAAAAGACTTTTAAAATATACGGGTTTAAGGCGAACATTCGGAATAATGCTTCTTGCTATTGTGGATGGTGTTCCCAGAATGTTAAATTTAAAAGAGCTCCTTGGGCTTTATATCGATCACAGAAGAGAAGTAGTTCGTAGAAGATGTGAATATGACCTTGATAAAGCCGAAAAAAGAGCTCACATTCTTGAAGGTCTTCTGAAGGCGCTTGACCATATCGATAAAATTATCGAAACTATTAAAAAATCAAAGGATAGAGAAGAAGCACAGGTAAATCTAATTAAAGATTTCGAATTCAGCGTAGAACAGGCGGATGCCATACTTAATATGCGGCTTTCTCGTTTAACTTCTCTTGAAAGAAATAAACTGGTTGATGAATACGAAGAAAAAATAAAGATTATAGAGAGGCTGAAAAGCATACTTTCTTCCGCGAAAAGATTGGATGCGGAAATCATTAAGGAGCTTAAAGAAGTAAAGGAAAAATTTAACGATAAAAGAAGAACGGAAATATTTACGGGTATAGATGAAGGTCTTTCGGAAACGGACATTGACCTTGTGAAAGAAGAAGATGTTGTGATTACCATTACAAAGAAAGGATTCGTAAAGAGAATACCTTTATATACTTACAAGCAGCAGGGGCGTGGAGGTATAGGTATAATAGGAGCAACTGTAGGTGATACGGATTATGTGACTTCCCTCCTTGTTGAGTCCACGCATGATGAAATGCTGCTTTTTACAAACGAGGGAAAATGTTATCCGCTTAAAATATATGAGATTCCGGAAGCCGGTAGAACGTCCAGGGGGGTATCTCTTGCTCGGATGTTAAATCTCGGTACCAATGAAATTCCTCAGGCTGTGATAGCTTTGAGAGATATGAAAGAAAGCGATAAAGTTGTTCTCGTTACAAAGAAAGGAATAATAAAGAAAGTGAAACTTCTGGATTTCGCCAATGCGCATTCGGGAGGGATAATTGCTCAGAGAATGAAAGAGGGGGATGAATTATTTACTGCCGAGAAGGTGGTGGAGGGAAATCGAATATTTATTGCTTCAAGCAATGGGCAGGTGATTAGATTCGATGAGAGCATTTTAAGACAGATGGGAAGAACTGCTCAGGGTGTAATAGGTATGAGAATTCCAGGTGGTGAAAGCATTGTTTCCTGTGTAATAGGTGATGAGAAAATAAAAGACCTTATATTCATAGCGGATGACGGGCATGGTAAAAGAGTTGCCGTCTCGGAGTTTAGAGAGACTAATCGCGGAGGCAAAGGAGTTATCGGTATGAAAATCGCGAAAGGCAGAAAACTGCAGCGAATGGTTGGGATAAGTGCCGAAGAAGAACTGATGGCAATTACGGAGGCAGGTAAGATTATAAGGCTGAATTCCGAGGGCATCAGCAGACAACACCGTAATACCCGGGGAGTCAAGGTGGTGTCTGTAAAGGGAGAAAATAGAGTAACGGATATCGCGATTGTAACGGAATGATGGAAATCTCGCGCGTGGATTTCTACTCCGGAAGTTCGTGTGATGAATCTCCGAAAAAGATATACACCTCTTCAGGAACAATAACAGTCGATAGAATAATAGAAACAAAGTTAGAAGAGGATTTTCATTCCAGAGACAGGAAAAAAGTTTTTATTTTTCAAAGTCATCAAAAAGACTTTTATCAACTTAATGTTTGCAGGGAGTCTTTTGAACTTAAACAAATAAAAATAAAGGAGAAATGATTTTTTAATGAGTGAGAAAAAAAATAAAAGTATCGATTCGATAATATCTCCGTACGGGGGAAAATTAATAGACCTGACTGTAAAAGGAGAAGAAAGGCTCGACTTACTCCGCAGGGCTAATACTCTTAATTCCATACAGTTATCTTCCCGCTGCCTTTGTGATCTTGAACTTCTCGCGACGGGCGGGTTTTCTCCTCTTGATAGATTTATGAGGGAGGAAGACTATCATAGAGTGATCAAAGAGATGCACTTGAAAGACGGTACTTTTTTCCCGATTACCATAACTCTTCCGGTTTTTGATTTTTCCGATGACAATTCAGGAAAAGAGATTGCTCTTCGCGATACAAGAAATGATTTAATTGGAATAATGAAGGTCGAAGAAATTTATTCCGGCGACCCTGTTAATGAAGCAAAATATGTTTATGGCTCAACCGACGTTCGCCATCCTCTGGTAGCGGAACTGCACAGCTGGGGAGATAAGTATATTTCAGGTCCGATAAAGGTTTTAAACCTTCCAAAACATTATGATTTTAAAGAATTACGTTTAACTCCCGCGAAAGTAAGGTCACTGCTTTCCGAAACCGGGCTCATCAATGTAGTGGCTTTTCAGACAAGAAACCCAATGCACAGGGTTCATGAAGAACTAACCAAGATTGCAGCCGAAAGGATTAAGGGAGCTTTATTGATTCATCCTGTTGTTGGACTTACAAAACCCGGTGACGTCGACCATTATACACGCGTGCGAAGTTATAAAGAACTTTTTGAAAAATATTATGATGATAAGAAAACAGTACTTAGTTTATTGCCTCTCGCGATGAGAATGGCAGGTCCCAGGGAAGCCCTGTGGCATGCCATAATAAGAAGAAATCACGGCGCGAATCACTTTATCGTAGGCAGGGATCATGCCAGTCCCGGAAATGATTCTAAAGGAAAACCTTTTTACGGACCCTACGAAGCTCAGGAACTTATGGAGAAATACAGCGGGGAGATTGGAGTTAAAATGGTTTCCTTCAATGAGCTTGTTTATTTACCCGAAGAGGACCGTTATGAGGAAAGAAATAAAGTCCCCAAAGGAGTAGAAATCGCGAAAATTTCGGGTTCCGAGGCAAGAGCCGCTATCGGGCGAGGAGAGAAACCTCCGAAGTGGTTTATGCGCGTGGAAGTCGCGGAAATCCTACGAAAAAGACATCCGGCAAAACATGAACAGGGTTTTTGTATATGGTTTACCGGTCTCTCTGCCGCGGGAAAATCCACAATTGCCAATGATTTTATCGAAATGATGGCAGAATACGGAAGAGACGTTACCGTGCTTGACGGAGACGTAGTCCGTACTCATCTTTCCAAAGGTCTCGGTTTTTCCAAAGAAGACAGGGATACGAATATTTTACGTATCGGTTTTGTTGCCTCGGAGATAGTTCGTCATGGTGGGGTGGTTGTTTGTGCGGCAGTAAGTCCTTACAGGGATGCGAGGAACGAGGTAAGGAATATGGTGGGAGAAGATAGGTTTATAATGGTTTTCGTCGATACTCCGCTTGAAGTTTGTGAAGAGAGAGACCCTAAAGGACTTTACGCGAAAGCTTTAAGAGGAGAAATAAAGAACTTTACAGGTATAGATGATCCGTATGAAAAACCTGTCGGTCCGGAAATAATTGCCGATACGGTAAACAAAAATCCCGAAGAGAACGCGCTCGATATAGTAAAATATCTTAAGAAAGAAGGATTTTTAATTAAATAAAATCAAAGATTTTATTGGTTAGGAAGTTAGATCGTTAGGTGGTTAAACCCAACAAACCCAATAAACCCTACGAACTCAATACCCCCCCAACCAATTTTACCGATCAGCTATTTGCCTTCTTTTGAAAGGCTACTTCCCATAGACAGCAGTAAAATTATATGAAAAGTTCAATCCGACTCTGACGTTATTGGCTGAGTTTTCGTCGGCAAAGATTTGTTCCAGCTTGATAAAGTAAAGATTAGCCTTAAGCAATTCGGTTTTGTATTCAAATGCTAAGTTCGCGTCCCTTCCGTCTGCTTCGAGAAGAATACTTATCGGATTGTTCAGCCTCATTTTAAGTCCGCCGAAAAGCCCCAGAGCCCAATTTTCATGGTTTTCGCTGAAGAGAACGTCGGTATTGGGAACAAAGCTTCTTGGTCCATATCCAACGAATTTTCCGCGACCTATCCCTAAAGTTATTTCAAATTTTTCATTGAGATTTTTCGTGGCAACACCATAAAGAGAGACGATTTCAGGAGGTCTATCAAGATAGCTTTCATCGTCGTAGACTTCTTCCGAGCCTGCGGGAGAGATAAACTTATTAAACGCCAGTTCATAAATACCCGCGGCCAGGGAAGGTCTGTTTTCTTCCTGTTTTAAAATTTGATAGGATATATCGAACGCGAAGTCAGCTCCATTGTACCATTTGAGAGCTGTATTTAGTTCTTTGTATGTGTACTCTATTCCAATATTAGGGTCAAACGTAACTGCGCTTTCACTCTTTGTGGCGAAGTTCATGTCCAGATTAATGAATAATCCATCCGTGTAATTAGCTGTTGGTATATCTATGTAAGAATTATAATGTAACATCTGGGAATTAAGGGAAAGAAAGCAGAAAAATAATATCAACATCCAAAATTTTTTCACTTTAAGCCTCCTTATTTTATTTTTTCGAAAAATTATTTCCGAATTTCATCTAACTATAATTTTTTGCTACTCCCATTTACCGAATAGAGTTACATAGAAAGAAAGGAGAACAAGTTTCACGTCAAGCAAAAAACATTGTTTCTTTATATATAAAAGATCGTATTTAACCTTGTGTTCGGTTTTTGCTTCCCTGTCGGCGAAGATTTGAGCTATTCCCGTAAGACCGGGTTTTACAGTAATTCTTTTTTCGAAATCGGGGACCTTTTCGAGACTTTCATATTTGCTTCCGATGATTTCAACGTCCGGGTGGAAAGGACGCGGTCCGACAAAACTCATATGCCCCATGAAAATCGAAAGCAGTTGAGGCAACTCGTCCATTGCCGTAGCCCGAAGTATTTTGCCGACTCTACTTACGTGTGAGTTATAGTCTTTCCTATTTTTCATGGCAGTGCCATTGTGGGTGTTTTTCCCCATCGAACGGAATTTTAAAACGTAGAAAATTTCTCCGTCCTTGCCTACTCGTTTTTGTTTTATAAAGATGGGCCCGCCGCTTTCCATTACAATCCCAACAGCACAAAGCGCCCAGACAGGAAGGGAAATTACAAGTCCAATTCCCGAAAGAAGGACATCGAATACCCGTTTGGACATATTTTTTGGCATTTTTATTATATCAATATTGATTATTTCGCTCTCTTTTCTTTTAACTCTTTCATTATAAGCAAGATAGCTAAAAATTTCAACCCCTATTTCATTTCATAAAAAACAAACCGCGCATAATCTATTTCTATATTTCCATAAATACCTTACAAGTATCATTCCTCTTTTTTTAGTATATAAACCATTGCTAATAAGGTACTTATATGGAAGAGTTTGAAATCGCCGCGAAAAAAAGTCTTTCAGATATGACAAAAGTCTTAATTTTTTGTCAGTATTTTCGAATTTAAGGTGTTTTGCCTGCATATTGGTTGTTATTTCTTTCTATACAGGATGAATTGGGCTCTTCTGTTTATTTGTCTTCCTTCTTCGGTGCTGTTATCGGCGATGGGTCTTGTTTCCCCGTAGCCGTCTGTGGTAATCTTGCCGGCTGGGATACCTCGCCCTATCAGGTGTGTTTTGACGCTTTCTGCTCTTTTTATTGATAGTCTTTGATTTGTTTCATAGCTTCCTATAGAGCAGGTGTGTCCGATAATTAGAAGATTCACATCCTTATTATCGCTTAAAAGTTCGATGATCCTGTCTAAGATGCTGTGTGCTCTCGGAGTGAGATCGGCTTTTTTGAAGGGAAATTTAATACTTATGCCTTCTACTTGATTTTTCAAATTTCCGAAATCATATATCTTAACCGAATCTTTTACTGTATCCGTTTTTTTTGGAATTTCTTTTTTGTTCAGTTCTATTGTGTATAGGTTTTCGCTTATTCCTCCTTTAACCGCCATTTCGATTTTTTTATCCGTATAGTTAGTTGCTGAGATGTGTGAGGTATACATGCCGGGTTCAAGAGAAAAGGAGTGAATATTTTTAAACGTCGAGACTTTAACAGTGTCTCCTTTTTTATCGATTATTATTGTGTGTCCTTTTAACGGTTCTCCGCTTTCTTTATCTATTAGTTCGATTACAACAGGAAATTCTTTCTTTTTTTCTTTTTTAACTCCTTTTTGTAGGTCCATTATTTTATAAGATAGATTAAGGCTGACACGAGGTGAAAGTTCGTGTTCCGATCCGAACAGTTCAAGTTTATTCAAAGCCAGCGTTCCTTTGACTAATTCGTTCTGATATTCTATTCCGATATTCGCGTCGCGTCCATCTTGTTCGACAATGAAAGATAAATTATTCGGGAAAGTAACTTTTATGCCGCCGAAGAGCCCCATAGCCCAATTTTCGTGGTTTTCATCAGAAAACGCGTCGATATTTACGTATTGACTTCTCGGTCCGTAACCAATAAATCTACCCCTGCCTATTCCGGCTGTCATTTCAAAATTTTTACTTATTTTTTTTGTTCCAACGATGTACGCGGAAGCAATCTCCGGAGGTCTATCCGTATAATTTTCGTCATTGATAACTTCTTCCGACCCTGCGGGAGAAACATATTTACTGGTAGAAATTTCGCTTATTCCTAAGGAAAGACCGGGAGAACCGCCGCTATCGGAAAGTATCTGATAGGAGAGGTCCATCGCGAAGTCGGCACCATCATACCACTTTAAGGCTCCCCCAAATTTATTATATGAAAAATCGATTCCGATATTAGGGTCAAATTTAACATCATCAACATCTTTAATAGGATAACTCGAATGCACATTAACATACAGTCCCTGGGTAAGACTGGCTGTGGGTATATCTATGTAAGATTCTCTTTTCATTTGATAAGCATTAGTTGTAATCGATATTATAAATAAACTTACAATAATTAAATGTTTCAAAAGAAAATACCCCCTTATATAAAGTATATTTTATAGTGAAATGACCGTTTGTCAACCCAAGTTATCACTTTTCTAGATTTTTGCTACAAAGACACCAAGATAATAGGACGCAGATAAACCCAACAAACCCCACCCACCCCTTGACATACTTCCCGCAAATCAATAGAATAAAGAAATGACAAAACAAGATAAAGGTACAAACTCAAAAAAAGTTTTAGTAACAGGCGGAGCCGGTTTCCTGGGTTCTCATCTCTGCGAAAAATTATTGGGAGAGGGTTTTGATGTCATCTGCATGGATAATTTTTTGACTGGAAGAATGGAAAATATCGAACACCTGTTAGGAAACGAGAATTTTACCTTCAGGAAGCATGACGTTACCACATATATAGACATCAAAAGTGACTTAGATTACATCCTGCACTTCGCGAGTCCGGCAAGCCCAATAGATTATCACCAGCACCCGATTCATACATTAAAAGTAGGCGCTTTAGGAACGTATAATTCTCTCGGTTTAGCAAAAGACAAAAAAGCCGCTCTTCTCCTGGCATCTACATCCGAAGTATACGGCGATCCACAGGTTAATCCCCAGAGTGAAGAATACTGGGGGAACGTAAACCCGGTTGGTCCGCGAAGTGTTTATGACGAAGCCAAACGTTACGCTGAGGCGATTACAATGGCTTACCACAACAAACACAATATCGATATTAGAATCGCAAGAATATTCAACACGTACGGTTCGAGGATGAGAATCAAAGACGGCAGGGCACTACCGGCTTTTATGTGCCAGGCTCTTAGAGGAGAACCTATAACGGTTTTCGGAGACGGTTCTCAAACCCGTTCATTTTGTTATGTCGATGATTTGATAGATGGCATTTATAAATTACTAATGTCCGGTATTAACTATCCCATCAATATAGGAAATCCGAACGAAATCAGTATTCTTGATTTCGCGAAAGAAATTTTAAATTTAACAAAAAGCAAAAGTAAAATCGTTTTCGAACCATTACCCGTTAACGACCCCAAAATAAGAAGACCCGACATAAGCAAAGCAAAAAAACTTCTTAACTGGGAACCAAAAGTTTCCCGCCAGGAAGGTCTAAAAAAAGTCCTCGATTATTTCAAAAAGGAGCTCAGGATATAAAAAAATGAAAGGAATAATCTTAGCCGGAGGGAAAGGGACAAGGTTACATCCCATAACCCATGTAATAACGAAACAACTTTTGCCGGTGTATGACAAGCCAATGATATATTATCCTCTTTCGGTTCTAATGTTGGCTGGTATCGATGAGATTTTAATAATATCTACCCCAAAAGATTTAGAACGTTATAGAGAGTTATTCGGAGATGGTTCCCGGCTTGGTTTAAAATTCAACTTTGAGAAACAGGCAGAGCCTAATGGAATAGCAGAAGCATTTATAATAGCGGAAGAGTTTATAGGTGTCGATAATGTTTGTTTAATATTGGGTGATAATATCTTTTATGGACATGGTCTGCCCGAATTATTAAAAAGCGCGGTAAGACAAATTGAAACGAAGGGAGGCGGCGTAATTTTTGGTTACAATGTAAATAATCCCGAAAGATACGGTGTGGTTGAATTTGATGAAAATGGTAATGTACTATCGATTGAAGAAAAGCCGGATAAATTAAAATCAAATTATGCTGTAACCGGGCTATATTTTTACGATAATAATGTAATCGATATAGCAAAATCATTAAAACCTTCTAATAGAGGAGAATTAGAAATTACAGACGTGAACAATGAGTATCTTAAAGGAAAAAAATTAGATTTAAAACTCCTGGGAAGAGGCTTTGCCTGGTTGGACACAGGAACATATGATGATTTATTGGAAGCCGGGAAATATATAGCCGCAACAGAAAGCCGTCAGGGTTTAAAAATAGGCTGTATCGAAGAAATCGCGTATAAAATGGGTTTTATTAATGAGAGAAATTTACTGGAAATCGCTGAAAAATATAATAAAAACAGTTATGGTGAATATCTCAAGAGAATTTTAGAGAAATAAAATGCCTTCGGGGTTAGCACATGTTTATCTTGTTAACTTGATTTGGTATAACACTCAGTACTCCACACCCTTCTTACCCCCCCTTGACTTTCTTTCATTTGATATAAACTTATAAATTCCCTCTATAACTCGTCCAAGAAGCATTAAATTTCATTGAAATTCTTAAACAAAAAGAAGAGACCAAAAACATTTACCTCCCAAGAATATCCTGGAAGGTTTGAACTTCTAACATTTCTGCCTCTTCCCTAATTTCAAGAAAATTACTTACATCGTTTCTTATCCTCTCAAAATCTACATCTTTCAACAAAACCATAAGCTCAGACTTCCAGTTTTTTTCGTTCAACTTCGGGAAATCTCCTTTAACCTGCATTATAGCATTATTTAATAGAGTAAGATTGGGCTCTATATTCCGACTTGAATACCAAAGAAAATCATAGAAATCCCTACCTTTATTAAAATCTCTGGCAATTATAGCACATATTTTTTTAGCCATTAACGAAGGCAGGGAATAGTGCCTTACTCTAAAAATATATTGTCTTGAAATAATAGAAACATCAGTTTTACCACCTTCAGGTGGATTTTTATCAATTTCCACCAAAACTGATACCTTCTGGCTTTTCTCTTTAGACAATCCATATAGGTAGAGAAGTTCAGAAAACTTAAACGAACTTCTCCTCACTGCGCCCCTTCCGGAATTTTTCACCTCAACCTCATAATTCATTGATTCCAACTCATATTTTATCCTCTTTGAAAAATTTGCCCCCTCAAAAGATTCTCCTGATAGCGAAAAATCAAGATCCTCTGAAAAGCGCTTCAGATCAAACAGAAACCTGAGAGCGGTTCCCCCCTCAAATATTAGCTTATCAAAGAGTCCTAATCGGTATATAATGTATAAAATGTTTTCCTGGAGATACTCTTTCAGAATATTTCTTCTGTAAATAACATCTCTGTCACTGTATTTATTAAGAATATTATTAATGTACTCTTTCATAAATTATCCTTACTATTTCTTTCACTCTTTCGGGATATCCCCTGGTTAGTTTAGCCAACTTTTCTATATCAAGAATATCAAGATTCTGCAGCCTTACTTCTTCAAAACCTTCAATATTTAGATATTTCAGATACAGATAATCCGCAACGGATTTCTCAGGGCATGCGATATTAATGTAAAAGCCTTCAACTTCCAATTTTTTATAATCTCTGAACAACTCACTTTTAATATGATGATATATAAAATTTCCAAACTTATTATTAAAACGATTAGTTTTTCTTGTGGTAACCGAAACTGTAGAATAAACAGCTTCAGGAATAAGGCCATAATAGGAAAGCGCGGACTCCATAGAAACATAAGAAGGAAAAACAATTCTGTTAGCCAGATAAAAATCTGGTGGCTTTTTAACCCCCGGAACGTTAAGAAAATACAAACCCCGTTTTAACTGGATTAGAGTTCCTTTTTCAACCCATTTATGCGCTTGAACCCTTAACATCTTCGGATTGTCGGAAATTAGAGGAAAATCACGAGAGGAAATTAATGGCATATTAATATTTTTCTCGATAAAAATTTTTTCCTTCATATATTTCTCCTAATTATATTATTTTATAATATAAAGAAATATATCAATCTGTCAACCCCTTTTTAATATTATTTGCCGTCCCGACGCTCGACTTACAACTCAACGAACCCAATGAACTCAACAAACCCTAAAGACTCAACAAACCCAACAAACCCGGAACTCCGCACTCTTCTCATTCTCTCGCTTTGCTCGATTTACTTATAAGACTTTAATTAAAGTAGCCAATCCAAGCGAAATCGTTATTACACCAATTGCTATAACGTGTTTTTTCTCATTACTCCTCTTTACCATCCGGACAGCAAAAGGTATAGCCAGAAGGCTGCCAAAAAGTAAAGGCAAGACCGGCATAAAGTCGATAACTTTCAACTTTAAAAGGTAAATTAAAAGAGCCATAAGGCATGTCACCGCTTCCGTAAAAGAACTTACGCTTACCGAACTTTTAGAATCCAACCCGGATAAAATCTGTCCGCTTGTAATAATCGGACCATATCCGCCTCCACTTATTCCTTTATTAAAGGAAGCAAAAAATCCCATAAAATTGATTTTAAACCAGCTGAATCTTATTTTTTTCTCCCTGAGTATAAGGACCAGAACACCCATTAAAAGAGCTATTGCCCCGACATAGATTTTAACGAAGAACTGAGAAACGTTTACAGCAAGCAGTGCCGCGCTACCACCGCCTATTATACTAAAAAGGGTCAAAATCAAAGTAACTTTAAATGTTTTACCCTCTATGGAGAAATCAACATTACCGTGCCGGTGATGAAATATGGCAGATATAATTCCCGTAAAAATCTGCACAAAAAGAAGAGAAGGGACAATTTCTATCGGATCGAACCCAAGCAAAATAAAACAAGGTACAACGATAGTTCCAAAACCTTCTCCGAGTGCTGTATTTAGAAATTGCGCAACAAAAGATACAAATATTATAAGAATTATAACGGAGCCGGCAAATTCCACGAAACTTTCTCAGGTGATAATGCCACCCGCTACTACATCATTGCCTCTAATTAGAACAAATCTTCCCATCTCTTTGATATCATTGAATTTTGTAAAAGCGAGCGGTTTTTTTGTTTCTATTTCAACTTCACCTATTTCCAACCACTTCCTGAAACTGGTGATAAGCTTCTCTTATAATATAAATACAGTTGTTTTCTAACTTGCTCAAGTGATCCATTATTACCTCCTGACAAATAAAATCCAGAAACACATTAATGCTTTAACTTTTAATGTCAAGGGTTAGTATCTACACTATAATTACACAAATATGTCCCGGACTTAAATGTGTAATAACTCAACAAACCCAATGAACCCAACAAACCCAATGAACCCAACAAACCCAACAAACCCAATATACTCAATATACTCAACAAACCCAACAAACTCAGTAAACTCAATTAGCTAAATTTCACTCCGCACTCTTTGCCACCTCAATGACATATATGCTCCAAAAAAGGTAAAAAAGTCACTCAATTGACGGTTTTTATATATTTAGTATTACTATTTAATAATATTTAGTGAAGATTGAATATTATTTAATTGAAAAAATTTTCAGGATATGTATTATTATACTATTTGGATAAACGCTCTGGTATTCAAATCGAACTCAAACGTTCAGACTAACTCTTATAGCTTTGTTTACTTCTTCCATAATTTCCCGGGGGCATTCACCAATTTTGTTTTTTATTCGGTCCTTAGAAACAGTAAAAACAACTCCCGAATCTACTATTGAAGCCTTATTCAAACCGGACTTAGAACCTTTGGGAATTAGAACTTGAACCGGATACAGTTCGGAAGAAGGCAACGAGGAAGTTATCATTAGAACTATTGTATTCTCACTATAACGATTACCGACATCATTCTGTATTATCAATACCGGGCGCAATTTTGATTTCTCCGGTTTATCGGCAAATGGGAACTTTAAAATTGCTATATCCCCACGCTTAATATCCACTCTCTTTCTCCTTCCATACTTCCTCAATCATCGATTCGGCGGCTTTAACAATCTTTCCGTGTTCGGTTGAAGCATTAATATAGTATTCCTTTAATTCCTCAGCGATTTCGTCGCGGCGCCATACTTCAATAGCTCTTTCGATTGTATGACTCACAGATTCCTGAAGTTCTTCAGCCCTTCTCTTTACCTCTTTATATAGCTCATCGTTCAATGTTATACTTAATCTTTCTTTCATTTCATACTCCTTTTCATATTTTTTATCATACTTATTATAATACATATTGTAGTATTTGTCAAGTATTTCGCTTATAAGGAACTTGCGTTATTTGATGAAACAGCCCATATAATGGATACATTTTTTCTTTATTTCTCCATTTAAGTTTCAAGTCAATAGTCATAACAAATTCAGTTTCCGCCATTCCGTACGCATGTAAACCCCTTGCCTTCGCCCGAAAACTATCTTACTTTCAAAAAAAACACAAAAAAGGAGGAAAGATGAGTAAGATAGAGAGATTTGAAGACATTCAAGCTTGGCAAAAAGCAAGGAAAATTACAAACAGCATTTACAGAGTATCAGGGAAAGATAAATTCAAAAAAGACTTTGCCTTAAGTGACCAGATACGAAAAGCTTCCATCTCAATAATGAGTAACATCGCCGAAGGTTTTTCGAGAGAAACCGATAAAGAATTTATTCGTTTTCTAACAATAGCGAAGGCTTCAGCTTCAGAAGTTCAAAGTCAATTATATATAGCCCTGGATCAGAATTATATTGATAAGAAGGAATTCGAGGAATTATATGATAGTCTCGACCATTGTTCCCGTCAAATTGCTAATTTCAAATCTTATCTTAAAGGTGCCCGAACACTTGACCCGGAAGACGCTTGACGCATGACGCCCGACGCATTGACGCGAAGCAGCCTTGACTTTCCCCCTAATTCCCGTAAATTAAAATTCAAAAATATTGGACAAATATGAT
>Ga0315539_1001402_pt1 | contig 17841 bp, 14 predicted proteins | sample SalMarSW160150MG_FD_203097 | JGI IMG/M metagenome (GOLD analysis project Ga0315539, IMG submission 203097) | Salt marsh sediment microbial communities from the Plum Island Ecosystem LTER, Massachusetts, United States - Salt Marsh Sediment SW1601-150 ... | reverse complement strand
CGGGAAACAAGCTCTCTTTTGGAAAATGTCAGGCTTTTACTGTGCATTCGCCATTTTGCGAGGGGCTCACCGACATAATCAAAGTCCCAATCATAGGCTATACGGGTGAAAAGGTCACGTTCTTCGGACATGGAGAAATTGTCATCGAACAATTGCTGCTGAGAGTCGAGTGCTTTTTTTCGGATAACGACGGAGGGCATAGCGAGAAAGTAGTCCTTTAGTATCTGCCTGAATACATTTCCCCGTAGCGGAACGCGATTATTATAAAGTCTTTTGACATCCCCTTTATCATTGAAGAATATTGTATCACAGTATACCAATCCCACTTTAGGCTGGTTTTCAAAAAGCGGTATCTGCTTTTCGAGTTTGGTGGGTAACCATATATCATCATGGTCTAAAAAGGCAATGAAATCTCCAGAAGAAAGAGCCAATTGCCTATTTCTCGTATTGCCTAAACCCATATTTTTCTGATAATAATATTTGATACGCGGGTCGGAGAAAGTTTTAATAATTTCCTCTGTCTTATCGGTTGAGCCATCATTTACTAAAATAATTTCAAAGTCTTCAAAAGTCTGGCTCAAAACACTTTGGAGTGTCTCAGCAATATATTTTTCGCTGTTAAAACAAGGTATATTTACACTAACCTTAGGCATGAATGTATTACTTAGTAAACTTATCCATTTTTAAAAAACAGTTTTGTCGAACTAATAACTTTGGCCACATCCTTTTCTGTCATATCATAATAGAGAGGCAAGGTAACGATCTCTTCCCAAATTCTTTCGGTAACAGGCAAAGAAGAAGCATATTTTTTAAAAAAGGGTTGAATATGGTTAGGAATATAATGAACACCACTACCTATATTGTGAGAATTCAGAAAATCCATCAATTCATTTCGCTTACCATTAACTACCCGAATTATATAAGTAAATGGAGCGGTTTCTCCAAGATTCCAGTCAATAAGTTTGATTTCTTTTATGTGGTTAAGGTTTTCATTATATAGCTGAACAATTCTTCTTTTCTTACTGATAAACTTATCCAATTTCTCAAATTGAGCTAAACCTATAGCTGCATTAATATTACTCATATGATAACGATATCCTTGAGAGGTAACTTCATAGAACCAACTTCTCTGGTTCTTATATCTATGCCAGGTGTCTTTATCTATACCGAGAATTCTTTTGCGTGTGATCTTTTCAGCAATAGTATCGTCAGACAAAGCTATTGCTCCACCCTCTCCGCAGGTAATCAATTTTATTGGATCAAAACTGAAACAAGTTGCATCACCAAGACTCCCAACCTTCTGCCCCTTATAGGACGAGCCAAAAGCATGGGCAGCATCTTCGATAATGACAATATTGTTTTTACTGCTCACTTCTAACAATGCGTTCATGTTACACACATTGCCACAGTAGTGGACTGGCATAATCGCCTTGGTTTTATTTGTGACACGTTTTTTTGCATCTTTGATGTCAATATTTAAAGTTTTTGGTTCAATTTCACAGAAAACGGGAATGGCCTTTAGCGCAGTTATTGCTTGAATACACGCACAAAAAGTGAGTGAGGGTACTATAACCTCATCCCCCTCGCCAATTCCAAATCCATCTAAAGCAAGATGTAATGCTGTTGTGCCCGTATTTACAGCTATGACATTTTTTGCTCCAAGATACTCCTTAAGTTTATTCTCAAATTTAAAAACCTCAGAACCAAGACCAAGCCAACCTGTGGCAAAAACTTTTCTAATTAGTTCTAATTCATCTTGTCCTACTGAAGGCCGAGAAACAGGTAGCATCTTACTTATGCCTCAAAATAATATTAACGTTAGAACAAACCTTGCCTATGGTTTATATTCTATTTTTCTTCACAAATTTATGTTCCCATACGATGGCCATATAAGCTTACAATCTTCTTTAGCTCAGAGAAATTATTTTTTCTGTCAGCCACGTCCCTTCGATCTTCTTTCTTCTGCTAAAAAATCATGAAAACTTTTTTATTGGAAATCACTGAGAAGGTAATTCTAAGGAACTTCACCGGTTCGGTAAACAGCTTTCTCAAAACCTTTTTGAGAAACACTATGGGATGCTTTTTGAAAAATGAGACAAGAAGAAACCTTTGTCCTTTGGAGTAGATCTCTTTCAGCTTATTACCATCCCAGTGTTCCGTTGAGATACAAAAGCTGCTTATGTACAGGTCATCCAGCGAGAAACTGTCCGAAAGATATTTTTTTTCTATGCACTCCTCATAAAGCTCGGTACCGGGGTAAGGTGTGGCTATTGAGATATGTGGTGAATATACCTCCAACTCTTTAGCAGTATGAAAACTGTCCCATATCTGGTCTTCGGTTTCACCGGGCATTCCTATAACGAGAAACAGTCCCACATCAAGTCCTATTCTGCGGGCATAGTTAATGAGTGGTTTAACCTTTTCCAGCTTCAGAGGTTTCTTTATGATTTTATCCATAACGTATTGATTGCCGGTCTCGATGGGAAAATTCAATCTACAGCAACCGCTCTCTTTTATCTTATCAATGAGTTCTTCGGTTAGCGTCCAGGCCGCGATTCCATTTGGAGTATCCCAAACGACATCCAGTTTTTCTTCAGTCATCAGGTCAAATATTTTTGCAGCCCTTTTCGCATCAAAAGTAACATTGTCGTCCTCAAACATAATCTCCTGGATTTGGTACTTGTTGATTATCAGTTTTATTTCGGCAATTACATTTTCCGGTGAGCGGCTTCTGAATTTCCCCCCCCAGACTTTTTTAGCTGAACAAAAGGTACATTTTGCAGGACATCCTCTGGAAGTAACAATGGGTGAAAACCGCTGCCTCATTCTGGTTCCATGGGATGCTTTCAGGCCGAAGTATTTCTCCATATTTAACAAATGTCTTGCCGGGAAGGGCAGTTTATCCAAGTCTTCTATGAACTTTGTTTTAGGTATGATTTTTACCTGTCCATTTTTCTTATAACCTACACCGTCCAAGATGGAAACGTCTCTTTTACCTTCAATGATTTTAATTAAGTCAACAATAGTTTCCTCTCCCTCACCCAGCACTACGAAATCAACATTTTCATCGGACAATACAAGTTTAGGCAAAGCTGTTGGGTGAGCACCACCTGCAATGGTAATAATATTTTGGTTTACTTTTTTTGCGATGGCATAGATCTGACGAGCATTTTTTTCCTGCCTGCTAAACAGACTATTAACCCCTACAATGTCCGGTTCGAACTCTCTTATAATATCTTCAATCTCATCAAAGGATGAACCGATTCTGATGATGTTATCTGCTACTTTAGGTCTGTTGTTCCAGCCTTCAGCTAAACAATCGAATATTCTTACGGCAATACCACTATTTTCCAAAACGGCGCCGAGGTATGCCAAGCCCAAAGGAGGGAGAGGATTAACATCTATATTATTTTCAAAAGTAAATACCGGCGTGGTAAATAAAAGCACCTTTTTTATTTCTTTATTCATTTGCCCTTGTACAGTCAGTAGTGTGTGCATATGTTTACTTGACACCAAAAAAAGGGAGCATAGTTTCTTCGTTTATAGGCGTAAAGTAAATGTCACGAAGTGTTTTGCCCATTTCTTTATATTGACTTAACTTGCATGGGGATAAATCCAAGTATCTCTTGATAGCGACCACTACCTCACGGGCAGAAAAGCATTCTGTTACAATATCCACAGCTTGGTTGAAAAGTATGTTCTGGTCAAGCAGGGTTTGGCCTCCGAGAAAGATAGCTGGTATTCCTTTTATCACTGCTTCGACCATAGAACTCGAAGTAGAGGAGATTACGACGGAGGACTGGTTTAATACTTCTGAGAGGCTGCCGGAACAATTCTGGAATCTGTCGGGCCAATTGTGCAGGTTAAATGCGCGCACCAATGCGTCGGTGTCATAGTCAGGGTGGGTTTTAACCAATATACGAATGTCATTGGGTATCTGATCCAGGACGGACTTTATTACTTCCAGCAGTTCGACAGCTTTAGCGATATTGAACGGAAGGACAATCAGAATTGACTTTTTTGCCCGTTCTGCATTTAAATCCGGTGTGTCTTCAGAATTAAAAACGTGTGCATACCTCAGAGCCGCGGCAGGTTGGCAGGTAATTGATTTTGTGAAGTAGCGCGCGACATTACACTGGTACTTACTGGTTTGAAGCAATAAGTCAGGAGTCAGACCTGCTTCGACTTCAGACTCAGAAGGATAGAGGGATAGAAAATTAGGTGAGTGCAGGAACATCTGCACACCTGTAATTTTGGTTTGTGGAAAGACCTGTCGTGCGCCAGCCACAAGTGCCCTGTCAGCAGGCCGATTTTCATACCAGATCAAAATTGAGGTAGGTTGGAAACCGGCCTGTTTTATTCGTAAAATCAAGCGATAAATCAACATCGGCTCCAGGCCCAAAATTGCCGAGATGGAAGTTTGCTCCTGTTTTACTATGTCCGAAAGGTCAAAGCCGCGAAATGGAGTTGATTCTATCTTCTGACGCGACACTTTTAGAGGGTATACCAGTGTAGAAAGGTAATCGCTGAATCGCAAAAAATCCTCTTTTATTATAAAGTTCGCGCTGCTTAGTCGCATCCTTTTGTAGATTGAAAAATAGTTGTAGCAAAAGCCACAAAAAAAGGGGAGAATCACTTTTTTTATTTGTTTCCCAAGCAGGTGCTCGTGCAGGTAAGGGAAATAACGGTCTGTGAATATACTATCGCCTGATAAGGACTCGTTATGTATGGTGGTACCAAAGAGCATAGAACAGCTAAGGTCAGTATTCTTCTGTTCATAACTTTTTCGTGTGAAGTGGGCTGCCAACCACTGCAGGAAGAGAATGACGAGGAATTTTATCCATTTGAGAAAAGATAACACTGGCTGGAGAAAGGACTTTAGCTTTGGTTTTATTGAGCAAACAATGTCAACTGTGATATCTTTTTCCACAGTCCATTTTAGAATTGCCCTGGCCAAGCTTAGCGATTCCACAACTACCAATTTGGGTCTTCTGTTTTGATCTTTCCAAAGTTCTTGGAGTATTTCTAGGTAACAGCACGCCTGGAATAAACTGCTGCAATAGATATTTCTAGAAGAGACGGCACCAAACCACCACTGCAGGTTATCTCCGTAACGCCTGTTGAGGGCATCAATCCACTGAACGTGCTCAAATTTTATGTCCCTGGCTACTTTGTTATGAATCTCTGCGATATTGATACTTTTAAAATGACGCCCTAATTGCTCTGCTGTGTGGCGGCGTTTGAAAAAATCGTTGCCGAAGTATAACCAGGGCACCGACTCACCGCCGGGGAACTTGATTTTTATTTTCGAAATATTCTTACCGGGGAATGCCAGTATAAGATAGCCGGTCGCCATATTTTCTCGATTCGATGATAGCGTTTACAGTACTTCAAAGAAGATTACTTCAGGCTTTACGACACATCAAAAGGCTTTTTATGCGCACGCTACACTGCCTGCATCCATCCTGGTTGGGGACGTGAGCCTGGCGTAATCTATTCATCTTATCCCCAAGCCAAGCCTCCTGAATGGAGGTCTCAGGAAAATGCCCGAGACAAAAGAGTTCATCGATATCAAAGCAAGAGGGTACGATGTTGCCTTGTGCAGAAATCATCAAACGCTGCCATAGTCTCATACAATCCCATCCCGGCTGAGATACTTTGCGAGCAGAGTCAAGCGGGTTGACTAAAGCAACTACATCCGCCCAATGGCTCCAAAAATCGCAGAGCATCCTGATTGACTCTGAGTCCTCTCTGTCTACCTCTCCTACTATTCTAATTTTAGGCCCCGTAACAGGTCGCATAGATTTTTCTCTCTTTATTGTTGCAAGCGCTTCAAAAGGAACATCTTCTTTCCCAACAGTATTAACAAATATGTTTAATACATCCAGACCCAAGTCCACTATGGAGTCAAGCACAGATGTATCAACCTTTGCTAATTGATCTAAAGGAATGGAGATGATGGTTTCCACACTATTGGCCTGTTTAACAGCCAGCAAGACTTCCTTTAGATATGGGTAATTTATCACAGAACCCCTTACTCCAAGTTTAATAGCCGTAGGTTCCGGAATGCGACGGAACTCTTCCATTATTTTGTACAAAAGGGACATACCCATAAGATTGGCCTGGGGATGAAGGTCAGACAGGAAATAATCCACCATCCCGCCGTTCTTATACTCCTCAATCGGATTATGCACAAGCTCTATATCAACATTCAGCGGGTATGGCCCCACTATGTTATGCGTCGGATACTGACACCACCGTTTACGGTAAATCTTGTATCGTTCATCACTACGTTCCTCAGTCAGGTTAAAAATTTCATACCACTCCAGGCTTACTTGTTCGGTATGAGTAGAACACTCCATTTTAATAACTTCATCCGGGACCGGACAAAGAGGAGGCTCGCCGTTCAAAAAACGAATTACTTCCTGAGCAGCTCCAAATTCCATTAAATATCGTGCTTCAGTGGAACAGGAACCGCTGTGAGCGGTCAGAACAACGTTTTCCAATTCACATAATGGGCCGGAATATGGCTCTGTTTGAAAAACATCGATAGCTGCTCCTGCAATAGTACCTTTTATCAAAGCTTTATAAAGAGCAGACTCATCAACTATTTCACCTCGTGCGGTGTTGATAAGATAGCTCTTAGGCCTCATCATAGCAAACTGGGCTTCTCCTATTAAATTCCTTGTCAAAGGTGTTTCAGGTATATGCAGGGAGATAATGTCAGCCTTTTGATAAATTTCTTCTTTGCTGCAAAACTGGACACCATAACGGCTTGCAACTTCCTGGTCCGGAGCAATGTCGTTGGCAAGAATACGACAGGAAAAACCCTGCAGCATTTTGGCTACACGCTTTCCGATACGCCCGAAACCAATAAGGCCTATAGTCTTGCCAGCAATTTCTGAACCGATAATACGTCGCCAATGACCATCTTTTAATGCCGAATGTATCTGATGAATAGAGCGCATTACGTTTAACATATGAGCTACTGTTAACTCGGCAACAGCCTGCGATACAGCTTCGGGCGTATAGGTCAGCAATATGTTATGACGCTTGATCTCATCAAAGTCGATATTGTTCAGACCGATTCCTACGCGCGCAATGACTTTCAATTCAGATGCGCAATCCAGAACATCCTTGTCTATTCTCTCAGTGCCGGCAATTAAAGCATTCTTGTCGGCTATATGAGTTTTTAATTCTTCAGGTGTAATCCTGCGGCCATAAGGATTAAGTTCGATATGGATATCAGGCCGACTCAATAGATCCAAGGGTTCTGACGTTACTGAACCAAAGGGGTGAGTCGATACAAAAACCTTAAATTTGTCTGATGTAATCTTAACTGAAGAGCCCATCCCCAAAACTCCCTTTATACTTTTTTACCAGTCCTGATATAGAGATGACCAGGAATCATCTCTTTCTAATACAATCCCATAAAAACCCTCAAAGTCAAATTTTTTCCAATATAATTTTGTGAGTCTCAAGAGACTTTTCTTGGGGTACAGAAAATATATTTTTTCTTCAACTATATCCCAGCCGGAGTGCCGGGCGATTAACTTCCAATCTTCAGAACTAAGCTCGAAAATATGAGTATTTTCCGCATATATAGCTTTGTTGCCGGCATTCCATCACTCCGACAGTTTCCACCTTCGAATTCAGTACTATCAAATCACTTTTTCGCTACTACTCTCATATGTGAGCTTAAATTATTGTTTGAGATCCATTGTTGCAGTTGGCTCTTGCATTTTTCGTCCTTCGTGTTGGCTATTAAATTCCAGAATCTGCCCAAATCGGTATTTTCCTTTTTTATCATGCCTTCCACAATATCCCAGTCAAGTCTTCCGGGAGTAGAAACTTCTATCACTTCAAAGCCACAGCGCTTAAACAGCAAAGCAATGGAGTTTGGATTAAAAAAATTCAAATGATGTGGTGGGCTTAGACTCTTGGATTTTTCCCACAGCAACTGGATGTCAAAACCACAAGGATTAAGTGTAGTCATTAAAAAATGTCCATCTGGTTTTAAAAGCCTGTATACATTACATAAAAAGTCATAGGGGCAAAAAAGGTGTTCAAACAATTCAAAGGCGGTAAGAAGGTTAAACTTCTCTATAGATTCGTCCACTTCTTCTAATAGGCAAGTTAACACATTTATACCTTTATCACGGCATATTTGTGCCTGCTTGACCGAAGGCTCAATGGCAACATACCGGGCTTCGGGATAGTATTTAGCCAGTTCTTCTAAAAAAATGCCAAATCCCGCCCCAATGTCGCCTATAACGCTGTTGCTTTTTGGGGAGAGTAATTGATAAACATATTTTGCTCGCGGGCGGAATATCAATTTCCTGCGGTTTTCTGCGTGCGGTTTGAAGAATTCATTTACCCAAAAACTTGTTGAAGCAGAGTTTGTGTAGAAACGTTTCATGTCCGGGAGTGTGGGTCTGGGGCTTACATAAAGGGTTGAACACTGTTTGCAGGAAACATAACAGAACTTATGTTTTTCAAATTCAAACTTCGAATCGGAACTATCGCAGGCAGGACAATTTGAATTAAAAAAGGAAGAGTCGTTAGGGAAAAATTTCTCTATATCTTCCTTCAACAGTTCTAAGTATTTATTGAAAATATCCCTTTTTCTTATTTCCTCTTCTTTCATAGTTGTTTTTATCCCATTCTAGCATATTTCGTCAACAGCTCACTGCCCTTCATCAACTTTTCTACTTTGACAAGGTCTTGAGGTGTATCAACACTATACGTGTCATAGTCCGACATAACCATCTTGATCTTATAGCCATGCTCAAGCACTCGCAACATATCAACCGATTCGATATTTTCCAGGGAGGTATGTGCAAGTTCGTTGAATTTTAGCAAAAAATCGCGTCGAAAGGGAATAAGGCAAACCTGTTTGTACATTGGAACATCTTTTGCTCTTTTCTTTCGTGAAGGGATAGGCTCACGAGAGAAATAAAGGGCAAAATGATTATTATCAACCACAACCTTAACTTCGTTAGGATCCTCACACTCGGCTTGGGTTTTGAGTTTGCTCATGAGATTAACAACCGAAATGTGCTCATCATGAAGCATTGGCTCAACGGCCAAATCTATCATTTGGGGGACGAGCATAGGCTCGTCTCCCTGAATCATAACCACAATATCAGCCTTTTCCTTTGTTGACTGTTCTATTTTCAACATTGCCTCCGCGGTTCTATCCGATGCTCGTTCGTGGGTGTCTTTTGTCATGACAACGTCCATCTTGTTATCAAAACAGTATTGCTGAATTTCCTTATCGCAAGTGGCTACAAACACCTGCTCCAGGGTTTTGCTCATTTTGCTTCTAAAGTAGACATGGCCAACCATTGGAATTTGGCAGATTTTGGCCAGCGGCTTACCAGGAAAGCGGCTTGAGCTCATACGCGCAGGAATTATTCCTATGATTTTCACGTGCTTTATCATACAAATCTTTGGAACGCATTAGTTCAAAGGTTTTCATGAAAGAGTTCCTATTATTTCTTTGCATTTGGTGCCGAGGTACAAGGTATCTAATCCTATTGCCAAAAATGAATAGCCCTTTTTCTTATAAAAGGTGGCTAACTTTGGTTCGGGTTGCACCACATGAAAGCCCATCGGCTTTTTCATTTTCCGGCAGATATCTTCATATTCTCGCAATGCGGCCTTAACTTCCGGTTTTTCAAACTGACCGGGACACCCCAACGAACCGGAAAGGTCGTAAGGCCCAATAATTGAGCCGTCTACTCCCGGAGTGTTCAAGATGTTTTCCAAATTCTCAATGGCATTGATGTGCTCGATTTGAACTATTACAATACTTTCTTTTTCAACCCATTTCTTATAATTATCAAAATCAAATCCGTAATCCTGTGCTCTGGCAAGGCCTACGCCTCTTGTGCCAAGCGGAGGATACCTGACTGCTTTTACGGCATTGACAGCATCCTGTCTGCCATTAACCATTGGCACTATGACGCCATGAGCTCCTGCATCCATAACACGCTTTATATAGCAGGGATTGTTTTCGCTGAGGCGGACCAGAGGTACACAACCGGCCAATTCTATTATGCGGATAAGCTGCTGGGCCTGAGGCAGGCCTATGGCGCTATGCTCCATATCAACGACAAGCCAATCAAATCCTGCTTTTGCCATAATTTCAGCTACAGAAGGATTGCCGATGGTAATCCACGAACCAATAGTTAATTCATTAGCTCCTAACTTTTTCTTGATCGATTTTATTTTAAGACTCCTATTGTGTTGGGTTTAACGTTCCCCGGAATGCTGATTGAATTTTCCTTGTCAGTAATAAAGGATACTTCATAATTCGACACCCATACAAGTATTTTCGAGTGAATGGCGTCAATTATCCGATGCCATAAACATAAATACAGCTACCAATCTGCGTACCTGGAGGACCAGGTGCTATCTTTTTTTAGAATCAAACCATAGAAACCTTCAAAATCATACTTTTTCCAAATGGGCTTTGCAAGTCGCCAAATACTCTTTTTGGGATACTGCAAATAGATTCTATCTTCAACAACTGTCCAGCCGGCGTGGATGGCAAGAAGTTTCCAGTCTTCCGCTGAAAGTTCAAGGATATGGGTGTTCTCCGCGTTGACGTAATCTTCGCGGCCAGCCCGAATGTGATGTAAGCCGACGCGGCTGTTTTTCAAATAAGGAACGGTAACGATAAGATATGTCGCATCTGTTTTTGATGATAAGTCATACAAAAACCTACATGGGTCTATTAAGTGCTCCAGTACCTCGAAGCAGATAAAAATATTTGCGTATATTTTGTGCTTGTGCAAATCTTCAGCTCTTGTATGTATGGCTCCAAATCCTTTCTTTTTTATTCTATCAACTGCTTTGGGGTCAAGGTTAACACTTAGACATTTTATGTTTTTGTTCTGTGAGTAGAGCCCGGCAATATACTGCAGATGCGTTCCGGAAGAATCGCCGATATCCACTATAATCGGTTCTTGAAATTCGTTTATGATCCCGTCAATCAGAGATATTTGAAAGGCGTGCATATTTCTTACCTTCGTATTGAGATACCGTCCTTTAACTTTGAATGAAGTATACTGGTCAGTTAAGTCAGGGACCAGCGCCTGCAGTTTCTTTGCCAGTTCATCAAGCTGCTGTTCTCTTGCTGTGGCTTCAAGTGACATTATTTGTACTAACTCCATACATTTTCTAAGGCGATTCTTGACCTTCTCGTTTACCAACAAAGAAAACATTCCTGCAGTACTTAAAAATTCAAATTTCTACTCTTTAGTCTTTATAGGCCAACTGACAAATCTAACAAGGCTCCTTATCTGTTTACGCTCAAGCCCGCCGAGTTTGGGAAATAGATAAATGATTACACCAGCGATTAAAACATAGATTGGCACACAAAATATCATTGTTAACAGACCGGAAAAAGGTTTGTCAAAGACATGCCAAATCCAGATTAGAAAAAATTTAATCACAAAGGAAGCTGCAAGCAGAAAACCAATAGAAATAAACTGATTAAAAATATTAAGTCTTCCGTTTGATATTTTACATATAAAGAAACGAGAGATGTTGACAGATATGGCGGCAAGGATTACTATTTTTAAAGCCAAGCCTACTGAACCTAAACCCAGGCCCGGAATCATATTTGAGGAAGGTGCCAGAACAAAATAGGTTACTGGCACACTGACTATCTTCATTGTTATGCCAATCTTTGAATGTAAACGGGTTTGGCCGGTAGCGAGAAAATAGCTTCCGTTGATTTGTCCTAAAGATTGATAAACAGGATATATGAACATTATGGCCAGGCAGATATAACCAGCTTCGTATTCGGATCCCAGCAAAGATAATATTTCTTTGCTGAATGGGATGAGGAAACATGCTCCAAACGCACTTACAAAACAGAGCGAACGTGAAGTTTTCATATATAAATTATTGAGACGTTCTTTGTCACCGAGTTCATTTGCCTCTGCAATTTCTTTCCAGAAAATTCTTAGTATAGAAGTAGTTGCAATTAAGCAGACGGCGCCAAATCGATAACCAACATAATAGAGACCCTGCTCGACTGCCCCGCCAAACTTTTGCAGAAGCCATATGTCAGCAAAAGAATAAGCAAAGCCCACCAAACCAAAAATGGCAAGGGGGCCACAATAACTCCTGAATTTATCAAAAACATCTGAGAAACCATCTTCCGCTTCTGCAATAAGGTCGTTTTTCAATTTTTTGGCCAGTATAAGCGAAAACAGGAGATTGATACAAATTAGTGCTGCAAAAAGATTCGGAATTGTAAAGCGGTGTAAAACAGCCAATGCCAGAACGACACAAAAATATAGAGCCGCCAAAAGAATATTTCCCAACTGAACAACGACTGTTGCGCGGATTGTTTCTCCCGCCTGCATTACAGTAGGCCAAATTTTCGTTGCCATGAAGCTTGCCAAAAAAGACAAGATGATCATTTTCTTCGGCAGACCCAACCAGATTTTATCCCGCCATGTTTGTGGAAAAATAAAAGCAATGAGTGCCAGAATAAGAACAAATTGTACAGTGAGCCATGAAATGTAATACAGATAAAATTTTGGGCTGTGTTTTCTCTGAGAAAGGAAAGTATAAAATGCTGAGGATGTCCCCATGTCAAGAAGAGCTATAATGGAAGTAAAACTGCCAAGTAAAAAACTATAATTGCCAAAATTGGCCGTACCTAACCCTCTTGCCACAATAAGACCTGTAACAAAACCCAGCCCCATTCTGATAATGTTAGCCGAGAGCGAGGCCAGAAAACGAACTTTAACGCTCCGGCTGTTAATCGTAGAGGCCAATTTGTTGTTCATCATTCAGCTATTGTATCGAGGATTTGAACGAAAAAGAGAAATACCCAGAATCTCCATCATCAATTGATATTAGTTTCTCTTGCTATCCGCTTTAACTCATCAGCCCACTGGTCGAGAGCATTTGGAGACGTCTGAGCAAATAAGTCACAGAATTGTATTCGTATTTTCTGTCGGTCAGGATTTTGCCACCAGGTTTCAACGTCATCATATACAGAATCGACTGCTGCAGCTGCTGCTTCAGGGCTGTTATATAGAATCCCGGCATGACGTAACTTGTCAAAAAAAGGCTGGGCCTGTCGTCTCACTCTAAACATTTCGGGATTCCAAAAGAGAATGGTCGGCTTATTTGCGACAAGTCCATCAATGAAAGTAGAAGCGAGGTGGTCAGAAACATGTAAACGGCAATTTTCGAGGCTTTTCAAAAAAGGAACATCCCAGTTTTCAATCGTGAGTTCCGGCTGATAGTCTTTCCATTTCTGAGCACAATCACACCCATAATCCAGAATATAAAGGCGTACGCGTACCTTAGTGCGGTTCTGTGAGGAAAGTGCGGAGACGAAGTGCTGCTGCCAATCAAAATATTCGCTGTTATCGTAATTGAGAAAATCCTGAAATCTGTAGAAATACCTTGGGAAACAATTTGTTGCCATTAGAATACCTTTTTTTCGGTTATCCGCACCCATCGATTTTCTTCTCAACAGCCTTGTTGCAGGCATCGGCACGACCTTGGCGTGGCAATCCGATTTTTCCCATCCCCACGAATAAAACCTGTCGGTTATAATCAGCTCATGAGTTTCCAGGGGTGAACAAGCTGCTATGCCGTAGTTAGCACCGTGCTGTATGCCACATAAGTTCGTTCCGTTTTCGGCGCAAGTTGCAGCCCAAAGTTTGAAAGTCTCATTAAAACTCCATGTCATGGCGCTGAATATTGCTTTGGGCTTGCACCGATGCAATTTTGCTGCCTGGTCACAAATGAAATCGAAGCCTTCCACGTAACTTTTGGGTATATCCAGCTGAATCATCTCTATGATCAATTTCTCAAACTCGTTGTCCTCCAATTGCAGGTTACTGAACTTAGACCTGACTTGTTCGTCGAACGGCAATGACGGAAAACGGGTCATAGTGTTACGGTTCGCCCAAATCCTGCCGCCGGTCTTTAAGAATAATTGCAGCTCTTGACCAAGAGACAGATAAGTATCTTTCATAACAATAGGAACAAATCGCGGTTCGAATCTACCAATAGTACTAAAAACATATTTTAAAATATATTTAACAACATTTTTCGCAAGGCCCCTTTTAGCAGAGTTTACTACGGGTCTGGTTACAATGTTCAGGTCATCTGTTTTAAAGTCCCTGCCGAAAAAAGTTAGAATTCTTGTATAAAGCTGTAGATTGTAAGGGTCGTCGCATGATAAAGAAATGAAATCCAATAAATCCTTCGGTGTAACAAAATTCTGTTCCGACAATCCAATCGTTTCAAAATCAGGGTACTGATTTACTGCTGTTTTCAGGGAAATGTACCTTTCGTACAGAATTCCGACATAATGCAGCAGCCATGGGCCAATAACAACCCGCCAAAAATGCTTGCTATATTCTGTTTTATGGATTGAGTTTAATATCTCCGCCAAATGGGACAATGTGCGTTCATAAAGGCCACTTATGTAACTATAGGCTTCATTGAATTTTTGTCTATCTTGTAAAGGACAGAAAAGGACCTTGTAGTTTAGTTGCTCCCAAAACGGTTTTCGGCTATAGCGTAAACACGCATCACTGAGAAAGAGAATTGGTTTCGACGGATCCCAAAATCTTTCAATCGCCGTGGTCGCTAAAAAGTATGGCTCATGTTGATTGTTCACTACTCTTTCACTTGACATCTATGATAACTTTTTATGCAGGGCTGCCCGGAAACATTAACTGTAAAAGGTCACTCATTTTTTTGCTCTGAAGTACTGAGTTTTAATCAGCCGGTCCTCCGGCAACCCTACGTTTAACGCTTCGTTGCACTGTTTCTAACACGATATCTTTGCTTTACGATATTTGGTTGTCTTGATTAGACTATTAGCAGAAAGACAACATTCAACACTTCATTGCAGTGATGTCAAGAAGATCAAAGACATAGCCGGCATTGTGAATGGCACTCGCTATATATCCCAAACCTATGGGAGGAAAAGTAACAGTAGAATCTGGTCTTAAAGAAATGTTTATTAAAAGAATCTTCATGATTTTGAAATAAGTTCCAAAAAGATATAAGCTTTATTCATAGACGTTACCTGACTTTCTTTCGTTAGCTTGAACTCAGGAATTATAGAAGATAAAGATAATTCATAATAGAAATTGTTTCTTGCAGATTTCAAATAAGATTTCAGCTGTTTCCCAGTCTTCCAGTGTATCAATATCCTGAACCAGATATCTTGGAATAATAACTGGTAATGCCCTTTCAGAAAAAAGCTTTTTAGTGTCCATAAATTTTTCTGTCTGTAACCAGTAAAATTGTCCTGCATCGTGATATGCCTGTGGCAGATCCTGGGATCGAGCCAGCTCATGTTCCGGCCAGAACATTTCTATAAAACCTTCATCGTTTATTTTAAGCCCCCTGAAAATAGTAAATTCAAATTTGGTCACACTAAAAACACTTGAAACATTGTTCTCAATCAACAACTTATATCCCTTTATTAAATCTTCAGAACGAACAAAGGGAGCCGTTGGATAGATGCAGCACAGATACTTTACGCGGCAACCTTCAGATTCAAGCCACCTTAATGCTTGCTCAAGAACAGGAGCAGTAGGAGTATGGTCATCAGATAGCTCTGATGGTCTGACAAAAGGGACCTCTGCACCAGCACATTGTGAGATTTCAGCTATCCGGTCACAATCAGTAGATACGATGATACGATCAAAAATTCTGCATTTCCTTGCTGCATCTATCGAATATGTAATAATCGGCTTTCCGGCAAAGTTTTTTATGTTCTTGCCGGGAATTCTCTTGCTGCCTCCACGAGCAGGAATTATTGCCACATTCATTGCAGTTTAACTCCAATGCTATTACGACTCTTTACACAATCCAAAACTATTTGGGCAATATTGCCTAAGCCAATGATTGCAGTTTTGTAAGGCTGTGTAGACATATGATATGATTCTTAAATCAAATCCCAGTTAAGAGGTGTCCCTTTACTGAGATCTTTCTTAAATGTACGGCCTATAACTTTTTCGATGTATTTCGTTGGTAATCCACATCCTGGTCGGATCGATCTGATATTTTCATTACTTACTTTTTCTCCGGCTTTGACATCCTTAACCACAAAAAGCGAGCGTCTGAAAATCATGCTTTTCTTTTCCTCATCAGTTAATCCATAATGGACCTTGCCAATGGCTTTTTCCGCAATCCTTATGTTATCAATAAGATCCTTTAACTCATGAGGTTCTATAGAAAAGAAGCTGTCCGGAGTCTTTATACCTCTTGATAAAGTAAAATGCTTCTCGATTACTGCGGCACCCAACACCACCGCACAAACAGATGCTCCGATTCCAAGGCTGTGGTCGGAAAGGCCCACAGGACAATTGAAACGGTCTTTCATATCAAGGATTGTTCTCAAATTCATTTCTTGCGGTTCTGCCGGATAACTCGATACACATTTTAATAGAATGATTTCTTCTGCACCTGATTTCTTAGCAGTATCAAAAGCTTCCTGAATCTCATCCATATCAGCCATGCCGGTTGACATTATCAGCGGTTTCCTCGTTTTTGCTGCATACTCAATTAGGGGCAGATCAACCAATTCAAATGAAGCGATTTTGTGAGCACAGATGTTTAACTCTTCCAGCATATCGACACTTGTCTTGTCAAAAGCCGTGCATAGAAATATTATCCCTGTATCTTCAGCAATCTTTTTTAGTTCCTTAAACCATTTCCACGGCGTATAAGCTTTTTCGTAAAGCTCATACAATGTTTGCCCACCCCATTCAGGGTGCTCAATGCGAAAATATTCGTTATCGATATTTATGGTCATTGTATCGGGTGTATATGCCTGAAATTTTACAGCATCAGCGCCGCATTCTTTTGCCTTTTTGATTAAAGATACTGCTCTATTGAACTCTTGGCCGTGATTAGCAGATACTTCAGCTATTATAAAAACCGGACAACTATAACCAATATATTTATTTTGTAGCCCAATTTGCATTCTAAATAAGTGCCATGTCATGTAATTTCTGTTTTAATTTGTAAATAGGTTCATGCCAAAGCTGCTGGCCAAAAACATTCTTGATTGTTATAGATTCTTTACTGTTATGGAATGTCCCCTTTTTCCGCTGTGGCTCTGGTGGAACTTGAAATTCTCTGATTTTATTCCAGTTGGCAATAAACAACTTTTGGATTTCTTTATGTAAGGTTTTGTAAGATGATTCAAGTGTTTCCCTAATTTCATCAAATGTCAATTCTGTTTGTAGCAGGATATCTCCGGTATCTATGCCTTTGTCTATAAGGTGTATGGTTACCCCTTTAGGGGTGTCTTCAATAAAACTCCATAGATTTGGATCGGCACCTCGGTTCCATGGCAAAAATGAAATATGTAGATTTATTATTTTGTTATTACTCAGGTTTATGACATCCTCCGTTATTAGGTGTCTGTAATTATAACTAATTATTATATCAGGACTAAAAGTCTCCAGGTGTGATACGGCAATTTTGTCTGAGTATAATATGATATCTTCCTTGGCATGATACTTAAACCATTCAGCCAGTGGAGACGTTATTGGATTATTCGTAAGAAAAAGTACCTTCATGCCAGCTATGGAGTCAATATTTAATTTGGGGATTGTTGGCAATCAATTTACGTGCCCTTTGTATATTCCACGATTTGATAGTTGCAATGAGATAGTTGTTATTCGTTTTGTCCATCTCTTCTGAAATACTTATTGTTTTCCCTGCAAAAGAGTATCACATATCCTTCTGGATCCTTTGCCGTCAATAAGTTCTCTTGTTTTTTTCGAACAACTGATTCTTTTATTGTAAGACTTCATCTTTTCTAATGCA
>Ga0315539_1001400_pt1 | contig 17859 bp, 4 predicted proteins | sample SalMarSW160150MG_FD_203097 | JGI IMG/M metagenome (GOLD analysis project Ga0315539, IMG submission 203097) | Salt marsh sediment microbial communities from the Plum Island Ecosystem LTER, Massachusetts, United States - Salt Marsh Sediment SW1601-150 ... | reverse complement strand
CAGCAAGGGTAGTTGGTGCTATACTGAAGACCTTCGGATTAAGAGCTCGGCTGAGGTGCTGCGGACGTTTATCGACATCGTCAGCAAAAACGGCCAATTGCTGCTTAACATTTCTCCCATGGCTGATGGTACGATTCCTGACAATCAGAGGCAAGTTCTGCTGGGAGTGGGCGAGTGGCTCTCGAAATACGGCGAAGCTATTTACGGGACTCGTCCTTTTATTGAATTTGGCGAAGGTCCTACCCAAATGGAAAAAGGCGGAGGTTTTGTAAGGATGAAAGGTATCTATGGCCCGGAGGACATCCGTTATACTCGTAAGGGCGATACGGTCTATGCAATCGTTCTCGGCTGGCCAGGCGAAAACAAGGCAATCACGATGAATATGTTCGGGCAGGGCGGAAAAGCCCGGGATATAAAGGTCACAAATGTGTCGATGCTCGGCACAGATGAATCAATCAAGTGGGAACGGCAGGATTCCGGGCTGGTAGTCACAACGCCGAGTAAGAAAGTGGATGATTTGGCGATTGTATTTGAGCTTAGCACATCGGGTTGATCTTAAGGAGTCTGTTTTTTTAATTTTTCTTCAGGTTCGGGCAGGCGTATATAGTTTGGCACTAATGTTAGCGGGTCGGAGAATTGGCCGGCCAAGGCTTTTTGCCAGCCGATATAATGAACCTTGCTTGCTTGTGGACTCCAGTATTTTTGGTCCAGAAATTGTATACTTTCGGATTTGAATTTGTCCTTATGATATAAAAGGCCGTCGCCGAGCAGCCAGGTAGGCTTGTCGCTTACTGCAAACCTTTCGATAAATTCTGAGGCGCTGATTAAAACATCAGGTAGAATTTTTTGCCAGTTGCCGTGTCTCGTTGCTTGTGGTTTTTTACTTGTATCACCATTATGTTCGTAAACGGCGATGAAGAATTGGTTGCGCTTGGCATCGAGAACTGGAGCGACGAGTATCTGCCGGAAGGCATCCTGCGGAGAACGTCGGGCCTGTCTAAAGCCGGGTTTATCGGCATCAAGCATCGAGAGGCCGGTTACATTTGCGGCGATGCAATCGAGTGTATCGACTGTGACGATTTTAGCACCGATAGCTAAGTGCATCATCTTAGCCAAAGTTGTTGCTATCCGCAGGCCGGTGAAGCTACCGGGGCCGATAGATATGTAAATCTGCTCGATTTCCTGAAGTTTTCGGTCGATTCGATACAGCAGTTGGCGGATGGAAGGAAAAAGCTCTGAACTGTGTCTGGCTGGGCCGGAAAATGAAGTTTCGGCAAATATTTTTTCACCAAGTGCTATCGCCACAGAGCCTGTTCGGCTGGAAGTTTCAACAGCTAATATCAATGGTTCTTGAGCCATATTACTTATTTTGAATAGCTATGTTCTTATGATTTTCCCCAGAATAAAGCATTATTACGACAAAAAACTTGAAAAAAAAGTTTTTTTTATATGACTATTTCAAAGGAGTTTTTTTGCAGTTACTTATTTACTATACTATAATATAAGATATTATAGGTCTAAAGGACATAAATAGAATTTTTCGCTTGCAAAAATAAATCCGTTTTTATACACTGAAACCGGCACAAATCCAACCTATTTACATTGGAGGTTGCTGACAATATATAATAAGTAAAAGGTTTCCCTTAGAGGGTGATTTCTTTTTTTATAGGCAGGAGGTTAGCTTTGAACAGTTCAAGATTTCTTTTCAAAGCCTTGGGGAAAAAGTCCCTATTGATTGTTTTGGCTTCAATCGTGTTTCAATTGGCAGTGTTCTCGTGTTTCAGCGGGCTTAGTCGAGCTGATGGCGCTTCATCTCCGAGAGGAGAATTTAATGGAGACGAGACAATACGCCACCTGGTGCAGGAGATGATCAAGACTGCGACGACACAATACGAGCGTGGTTACTATGATGAAGCCGAAAAAACCTTATCTATGGCTGTGGATTACCAGCAATACATGACAGCTGAAGAGAGCAGCCGTCTAAGCGAGTTTCTGGAGAGAGCGAGATTTGCAGCTCTTGAGAGAAATCGGGCATTAGAGCATAGACAAAAGGCTGTTGAACTATTTAGGGAGGGTAGGTTGATAGAGGCCAAAGCAAGTCTTGAAAGGATTAAAGACAACAGGTTCTTGAATGAGCAGGAAAGAACACAAAATGCGCAATTGCTTGAAAGAATAAACGCACAGTCAGCCAAAACCAGATCGTATCCCGCAATAGAAAAAGGTGGTGGTCTTGATACGGCCCAGACTTCAGTGAGCGACTTAAGTGTACCACAAGAAAGATTGACTGGGCCGGATTATACCCAGTCGCAGAGGGCGGAAAGCCTTGTAAATGATCGGGATAAACGAATTGCCGAAATTTATTATCGCAGCCTTAGATTGTACCGCAGCGGCCAGTTGGAAGAGGCTCGTAGGGGTTTTATTGAAGTTATAAATAGCGGCCAGGTTCCGCCGGCTATGCTAAAGACATTGCGGGATTATATTGCGCAAATAGATAGTGCTCAGTCTGTGAGTGGTTCGGCTACACCGCCTTTGGGTATGATGAGGACAAGACCTGAGGTAGCTGAAACAGCCCCCCGCGCCGAATACCCCGTTGAGTACGAAGTTAATAGGCCAGCGGGTATAGGGCGGGAAAGTATACAGCCGTATTTTATTGGGCCGGAAACTGAAATGCGCGTCTCTGCTGAACCGGTGACAAGAGCAGGCGGTTATATTGAAGAGATTAAAAATAGGAGAAATATCCGGCAGAGCCACGCCAGAGCGATTGTTAACGATGCAGTAGCCGACGCACAAGAAAATATAAGCAGGGGCGAATTCGATAAGGCGGAAGAAACGGTCGAAAAAGCCCAACGGATAATAAAAGAATACGAGATGGACCTCGGCGATGAGCTTTTCAAACTTTACAGTGATGCGTTGAAACAATTGAGTCAGAAGATTGCCGAGGAAAAGCGCAAGAGGATTCAGCAGCTGGATGAACAAAAGCGTGCGGAGGCTATAGAGGCGCAACATAAGTTCACAGAACAGATGGAAACCGATAGGCAGACAAGAATAAAAACACTTCTGGAAAATGCCAGGGCATATACAAAGCAGCAGAGTTATGATGCTGCTCTTGGTCAATTGGAAACCCTGCTTGCGATAGATCCGCTAAATAAAGAGGCGCTTGTTTTGAAGGATGCGTTGGAAGATACGGTTTACTTACGCAAACTATTGGAGGTACAAAAGGAGAACGATAAACAGCGAGCAGATATTTTGCTAAAAACTGATGAGGCAGGAATTCCGTATGCGGATGAGCTTACTTATCCCAAGAACTGGCGGGAGATTATCCAGAAACCGACCCGGCAGCCCGATAGGCCGATTGGAATGGACCCCGCTGATGCAATGGTGTATGAGCAATTGGATCAGATTGTTGACCTTTCGGAATTGACAACGACAATGCCTTTCAACGTGGCTATCAATATGTTGAAAAATTCTGTTTCCCCCATGTTAAAGATTGTCGTGCTGTGGCGTGATTTACTTGATAATGCGGAGATTGAGCAAGCAACCGAAATAAATATGGATGGGCTGCCGTCAGTCCGTTTGGGCACAGGTTTGGAGAATTTGTTAAAAGCTGTTGCCGGAGGATTTGCCGAGCTTGGTTATGTGGTTGAAGATGGTGTAATTACAATTGCCACTGTAGGATCACTACCCAGCAAGATGGAGACACGAGTTTATGATGTTACCGATCTTGTCAGTCAGCCGGCCAACTATGACATCTACCAACAGTATAACATCTTACAACAACAGATGTCTATGATGTACCTGATGATGAGTAGCAGTGGTAGCTATGGTGGTGGCGGTGGTGGCGGCGGCACAACTGGTGGCGGCGGCATAGGCGGCATGGGTGGCATGGGCGGCGGCATGGGCGGCGGCATGGGCGGCATGGGCGGCGGTATGACAGGTGGCATGATGGGTGGTGGCATGATGGGTGGCGGCGGCATGGGTGGCGGCGGCATGGGCGGCGGCGGCTACGGCGGCGGCGGTGGTGATACGAGTATGAATCGAGCCCAAGACTTGCAATACCTTATTCAGGATACCATCGAGCCGGATAGCTGGTATGACTACGGTGGAGAGGGTAGTATAACACTATATCCAAGCGGTATGGGTGGTGGCTACGGCGGCACAACTGGTGGCTACGGCGGCACAACTGGCGGCTTCGGCGGCGGTGGTGGCGGATACGGCGGCGGTGGTGGCGGCGGCTTCGGCGGCGGTGAACGACCCAGGAAACTGGTTGTTCTGCAAACCCGTGAGATTCATACAAGAATAGAAAAACTACTGGCAGACCTGCGTAAAGCACTTGGGAATCAGGTTTCTATTGAAGCCAGATTTATGGTTGTAAGCGAGAACTTTCTTGAAGATATCGGTCTTGATGTAGACTTTTCATATAATGTTGGTGGTAAATGGGGTATAGTAAGCGTCCAGCAAAGTTCTGAAGCTTCTGCTCGCATATCCGAAAAAACGAAGGTTCCTGGTAGCCTGGGTGTAATGGCACCAGCGGCCACAGCAACCGGAGGCTATGGCAGTATACTTGATGATTTACAGGTTAGCTTCCTTTTGCGAATGACTCAAGGCCGATCGGATGCAAAGACTTTAAACGCCCCTAAATCCACGGTTCTGAGCGGAGAAACCGCGAGTTTCAGTATTTCAAGTCAGGTCTCGTATGCGCTGCCGCCGGATGTTGTGCGAAGCGTCAGCCGCGGCTATTATGCCGGTGGTGGAACTGAAGAGCTGGGAATACAGCAGCAAGTGTACTTCCAGCCAGTTTTTACTTCTCTGAATATTACTCCGGTTATTACTCATGATAAGAAAAATGTACTATTGAATATAAACACTATGATGCAGGATTTCCTCAAGTTCGAGACTCATGAAGTTTCAGCTATTGTTACACGTGGTGGTGATGATGGCGGAACTGATATAGTCCCATATGCTGTGACTGTTCCTGAAATGGAAACCTCGCAGGTAATGACACGGGTGAGCGTGCCCGACGGCGGGACATTACTGTTAGGTGGTCAGAAAGTAACCGCTGAGATTGAAAAGGAAGTGGGAGTACCGATATTGAGCAAGATACCCGTTGTTGGAATACTATTCGGTAGTCGAAGCAAGATTAAAGATAATAAGATATTACTAATTCTGGTTAAGCCTACCATAATTTTACAGGATGAGCGCGAAGCTGAAGCTATTGCCGCGATGGAAAGAGGTTTTTAATAGGTAACTTGTAATAAATTGGGGACTGGTAATTGGTCATGTGCAGCTAATTAACCGCTAACCATTTAACCAATTACCCTTTTTAGGGAAGACAAGCATGAAGCGAGAAATTTGGACACGGCATAGAATCCGCCCCTTCGACCTGGCTCAGAGCAGGCTTGGCGGAATAGTCTGTTCAATAATTATAATATGTACGCTAACCGGTTTTGCACGAGCACAAAACTGGTCTGTGATTCCATCCGACCAATCAAGTCAGAACGGCTCCGATTACAGGCAAGGTGAATTACTTGTTCGTTTTATTGACAGTCAGGTTCAGGCTCAGATGGTCAGCGGTTCCGGTGCACAACAGCTTAGTGGTCCACAGACAACAACGTCTGCAAGAAGCTCTATTGCAGACTCCATTGTCAGTGGTGCTGTTGTTACGAAAGAATATGACAGAGCTGTGCCCGGTTTAAGCCTTGTGAAGTTACCGCCGGCTGTGGCGGTTTTAGATGCTGCTATCCGTTTCAACCAGTCGCCTTATGTTTTATACGCTCAGCCAAACTACAAGATAAGAGCGATGGTTGTTCCAAACGATCCTTTGTTCATTCAACAATGGGGATTGAATAATAATGGTCAGATGGGTGGCTTACGGGATGCAGATATCGACGCACCAGAGGCCTGGGATATCGAAACCGGCAGTGCTGATATAGTCGTGGCGGTTTTAGATTCAGGTATTGATTACACCCATCCTGATCTGGTTGACAATATGTGGATAAATGAAGGAGAAGTCAACGAGCCCGGCGTTGTAGATGAAGATATTGACTATAACGATGTCGATGATGACGGTAATGGCTATATCGATGATATTTATGGCTATGATTTTGTAGATAATGATTTTGATCCAATGGATGAGCAATTTCACGGCACTCATGTAGCTGGAATCATCGGCGCTGTTGGCAATAATGGATTAGGTATTGCCGGCGTTTGCTGGGATGTCTCACTAATGGCTTTGAGGATGCTCGATGAAAATGGAAATGGTGTGACATCAGATGCTATTGGAGCCATTAATTATGCCATTTCCTGGAACGTGGATGTCATAAATGCCTCATGGGGAGGTTATTTTTATAACATGGCTTTATACGATACTATTGCAGCCGCAGATGAGGCGGGTATCCTTTTTGTTGCTGCTGCTGGTAACGATGGCTTTGGCATGGCTGCTTATCCTGCGGGCTTCGACCTTGATAACATCATCTCTGTAATGGCGACTAATCAATTTGACAATATGTGGGGTTTCTCCAACTATAGCCTTCGTGATGTCGATTTAGGCGCTCCAGGTGTTGGTATATTTAGCACTACACCAGTGGAAGAAACGGATTGGATGGACGGCAACGATATTTCAACCGATTATGATTTTGCCAGCGGCACTTCATCGGCTGCACCCCATGTAACCGGTGCTTGTGCGCTGATGAAAGTAGTTAATCCGGATTTGACGTATACACAGATAAAACAGATAATCCTGCGCTCGGTGGATCCAACTTTGCCGGGCTTGTGTGTCTCAGGCGGCCGGCTTAATCTATATAATGCTTTGCACTTAGCGCTGAAGGGTACCGTTTTAAATACCAGGACATCCAGGAGGTATCCAACTATTCAGGAAGCGATTGATGGTGCTCTTAACGGAGATACCCTTGTAGCAGATTCAGACTTTTGGTATATCGAAACCATTAATTTCAATGGCAAAGCGGTCACGGTGCGTAGTGGTGATGTTGAGGGTGGTGGCCGGACTCATGGTCTTCCTTCACGGCAGAATACTTTTATTTCCGCTCTTTTTGACGGCGGCAGTGTTGTAACATTTAACACTGGTGAAGGAAGCGATAGTGTCCTGTTAGGCTTTACTATAGTTGATGGAGTGGAGGGAATCTATATTCAGGACTCTTCACCGACCATCAACGACTGTAATGTTACCTTGAATTCAAATCACGGAGTCTATTGTAATAATTCCTCGCCTGCACTTTTAGATTCCATTATCGCTGCCAACAGGACTCGGCAGAATGGTGGTGGTATTTATTGTAACAACGACTCCGATCCCAACATTAGTAATTGTCAAATAATGGGTAATAGAGCCGATGGTGGTGGCGGAGGTATCTACCTCGACAATGGTTCTGATCCTAATATCACCGATTCCGAGATGGCTACGAACACAGCAGAAGGTAATGGTGGCGGTATTTACTCTGGTGGAAACAGCAATCCGAACATCATTAAGTGTACAATTAGGGGAAACGCCGCAGAATGGTCTGGTGGTGGTATTTATACCGTGAATTGTACACCTTTCGTCAGCGACTGTCTAATTACTTCAAACAGGTCGGCCTGGGACGGTGGTGGTGTCTATTCCGATACCGGCTCGATACCGAGTATTATGAACACAACAGTAAATAGTAACATAGCCGATTATGACGGTGGTGGAATTTACTGTAATGGCACCTCTATTCCGATTAAGAACTGTCTGATAACCGACAATGCCGTTGTTAGCTGGGATGGCGGTGGTGTATTCTGTTCGGACGCCTCGCCTGCTATTTCTAATTGTACTTTTGCCGGCAATGGCGCAAATCTGTTTGATGGCTTGGGTGGCGCTGTGTACTGTTCGGGGACATCTACACCGCAAATAACCAATTGTATCTTCAGTGATAATAATGATGTCGCCATTTACGAGCAAGAACCAAGCTCTGAGCCGATCGTTAACTTCTGTCTTTTCTATGATAATCCACGCGGCGATTATTATGACAGAGACCGCAACAGGATATATAATTTTACGAATACCGCTCCGGATAGCGTTTTGACCGGTAGCAATAACCTTGCTGGCAATCCCATGTTTGTGCCTGGCCGGTTGGGTAATTTCTATCTGAGCCAATACGAGGCAGGCCAGATTTTGGACGCAAATGGGCAGTTCGTGGATCCAAATGTCAATCCTCAGGATGCGACCAGTCCTGCCGTTGATGCCGGCAGCGACGATGCAATGGCCCTCGGTTTGCACATTTATTCCACCCGTACAGATAACTACGAGGATGTGGGTGGCGATAAGGACTTGGGACGTGTTGATATTGGATATCATTACAATGACCTACAGCCGGCAACGCAATACGCTCTGAATACGATTGTTATCCCTGCCGGTGCGGCAGTGGTTTCTTTAGAGCCGGCGGTCAGCCAAAATGTCTACACCCAGTATAGCCAGGTAGCTCTTATAGCTATTCCCAACGACCCCAATATCTATCAGTTCAAATCGTGGGGTGGAACGGATGAGGATACTCGTATAGACAGGACCAGCACAAGTCAGATTGCACCCGTTCAGATAAATGTCGTCACAATGGATATGAGCAAAACGGTTACTATCAATTTTGAGACTATTTTGGTGACTTTACGTACTCGGGTTATCGCTGGCAACGGTACAGTAACTCCACGCACCGGCCAATATACACGCGATACGGTTGTCGATATCACTGCTATTCCAACTAATCCGGCGCACTATATTAAATGGGACGGCTCAGACAATGACTACTCGTATCAGCGAGGAAATACGGTGACTATGTCTGAGCCTTTTGTGTTAGACCCTCAAGGCAGAGAGTTTAAGGAGGTTGAAGTTAGGTTCTATGCGCCGCGAACTATCGATGTTCCCGGTGACCACCTGAGAATCTATCTTGCTCTTGAAGACGCCAACAATGGTGATATTATTCAGATTGCGCCTGGTACTTACTCCTACGAAACAAATCAGCATCCTAATGGTGATGAGATTTCAATATATAAAAACGTTACCATAACAAGTGTTAATCCGGATGACCCTTGCACGGTTGCAGCTACAGTTATAGAAGGGCGCTTTCTTATATACTCTTCTGTACAGCGAGATACAATTATAAACGGTCTGACTATCCGAAACCCTACCCTCGTTCGGTGGTTCTCGACTACACCCGATGGAAGTGGAATGGACGGCTACCCCGCGGGCTGCTATGATGGTGGAGGCATGGAGTTACTGGGTGATGCTTCGCCGGATGTTCGAAATTGTAGATTCGAAGGCTGTTATGTCTGGGGTAGCAATGGCACAGATGGTAATGGTGGGGTCGATGACCGTGGCTCACCAGGTAATGGCGGATGGGCCGGCTGGGCACATGGCGGTGCAGTAAGTATTGGCTATTCTGGCAGACCAATCTTTACAAACTGTTCTTTTATTGATTGCTGGGCCCGCGGTGGTGACGCTGGCGACGGTGCTGATAATCCTGGCGGTCATGGCGGTACCTGGGCTGAGGAAATGTGGCCCGAAGATTCCTGGATCTGGGACTGGGGACCTTTTCAGCCCTACTGGAAGTATAGCGGCTATGGTGGCGCGGTATATTGTTATCCCTATAGCGTACCGGAATTTGTAGACTGCAACTTTATCAATAACCGAACTTACGGCGGTAGTTGTGGCATTAGCGGCCAACCTTATTCTTCTACCTGGCCGCTAAACCATTACAAGATCGATAGTTTCGGCGGCGCTGTTTATGCTGCAGAAGGAAGTTCGCCTTTATTTACAGGCTGTGTCTTCCGTGGTAATGAAGCTGATGCCAACGGATCAGATTGGCACGAAGGATATGATGACGCTGTAACATCGTTAAGTTATGACCCATACCATAGTTATGGCGGTGCGATAGCTGCTGAAGACGGTGCCGTACTCACCTTTAAAAGTTGCACATTCAACAACAATTTAGCTACTATCGGCGGAGGTATGTGGACGAACTGGACAGAGCAGGATATCAGCGACTGCAACTTCGAGGCAAATACGGCATACCACGGCGGTGGTGTTTATTTCGTCGGCAATTCGTTCAAAATCACACAAAGCAATTTTTACGATAATATAGCTTTATCTGATACAAGCATAGCCGACCCCAATGTCCCTGAAGAAGTGCTCGGAGAAGGTGGTGCAATACATTGCTTTGATGCCAATGCTACGGTTGTTGATTGTAATATATTCAATAATGAAGCTGCGGCATCAGGTGGTGGAATCTATATCACCGGCAGTAATAAAGCAAGGTTGCAAAACTGCCTGATAAGAGATAACTCTGCCGGCAGAGACGGTGGAGGTATTTCAACCAATTGGTACTCGGAATCAAAAATCGCCGGCTGTACGATCACAGATAATAGAGTTGCGGCAAAAGGCTTCGGCGGTGGACTATATTGCTCCTATGGCAGTTATGCTAATATCATTAATAGTATCATCTGGGGCAATAACGCTGATCTTGGTGCTGAAGGTTCACAACTTGCCATTGCCACCGACTTTAAGTATGATGCAAGACCATCAACTATAGATGTCACATACAGTGACATTCAGGGAGCTACAGATCCGAATGCGTTTGGGGCGAAAACGGAAGCACTCGATTTTGTTTTCTGCATAGATACAACCGGAAGTATGTACGATGATATTGATGCTGTTAAAGATGCGGCAAGGGAAATCACAGGTTCGATTGTGGAAAAAATCCCTGATTACAGGATTGCTGTAGTCGAATACAAAGATTTTAATCAGCCGAATATAGATCCGGACGTCGCCGCTCCTTATGGAGATGTTAGTGATTATCCATATAGAACCGTTTTGGGCTTCACTACTGATATCGATGATGTGGTAGATGCACTTGATTCGTTAATCGCATCTGGTGGTGCAGATTGGCCCGAATCGGTTTATACAGCCCTAATGCACTGTATCGACCACGACTCACTTGCGGAGACGCTGGCCGGCCAGTTATATGGAGCTGACCCTGATTCATTGGGACCGGGTGCATGGCGGCCCGGTAATGTGGCCAGGATGATTCTTCTTATGGCTGATGCTCCGCCCCATGACCCTGAGCCTTTCACAAATTATACGCTTGAAGATATTATCGAAGCAGCGGGCGGAAATGAGCCGAAACGGATTGTATCGCTATTGATTGGCCGGGATACTGATGCGGCCAGATATCTCGATGATTTGTCTTCCGAAACTGGAGGGGCTGTACTGACGGCGGCTACTGCCAGTGAAGTGGTTCAAGCACTTATGGAAGCGGTTGAATTGATTTCGCGAGTCCCGGATCCCCTCTATGTTGGTAATAATTACATATCTAACTGGGACCCCGATACCTATACATGGGACCCCAATAGTCACAACATCGATGAAGATCCGCTCTTTGTTGCTGGCTATTATTTAAGTCAGGTTGCGGCTGGTCAGTTAGTTGATAGTCCGGCTGTTAATACGGGAAGCGACCTGGCAAGTGTGCTTGGTATGGACACATATACCACCAGAACTGACAGTGTACCGGACAGCGGTATAGTAGATATGGGTTATCATTATAATAGTTTCACGATACCTCGATATGAGTTAACCTTTACGTCCATCGGTGTCAACGTAATTGAGCCTGACATTTATAATCCCAGCTATGATGGTTTCTATAACTGGTATACAACGGTCCGTCTGATAGTGGATAGTAACTCTTACGATTCAAGCCGTTATCAGATTTTATGGACCGGCACGGATGATGATAGTTTAACGGGACCAACCAACACCGTGATAATGGATGGGGACAAGGTTGTGACCGCTCGTCTTGTACAGACTAAATATGACCTGACAATCGCGGTAGACGGTGGAAACGGCCGGCTCTCTGCGAGATGGTTGGAAGATGGTGTCACTCGCACAATCATGGCACCTGCCACAGACGCGATCAAGCTCGGTACGGCTGTACAGCTTATAGCTGAACCTGCTGAAGGTTATAGGGTTAGAAAATGGATTGGCACAGATAATGATGCCTCTCGTGCTCCCGAAAATACCCTTTCTGTATATTCCGACAGAAATGTTCGTGTTGGGTTTGGACCGCCGGTTACATTGACTGTTCCACGAGATTATCCGACGATTCAAAACGCAATTAATGCAGCCGAAACGGGTGATACCATTGTTGTTTACCCCGGTATCTATTATGGCCCTCAAATCGAGTTAAACAAGCTTGTTACTATCATGTCAGAGCATCCCGGCGATCCATACTGTGTGGCGGAAACGATTATTGATAGAACAGGATATCTTGACCGCGCTTTCATTATTACTACCGGTGCAAATGGTGCTGTTTTGGATGGTTTGACGATTCAAAACTGCAATTGGAACGGCGGTAATGCTATTGGTGGTGTGAGGCAGGACGTCAACCATCCTGATGGCTATGATGGAGGTGTAGCTGAAGGTGCTGCAATTTATATAAATGCAAATGTTAACTGCACCGTTAAAAACTGTGTATTCAGGAATAATTTTATTGGTGGTGGAAACGGCGGTGTTGGTGAAAACGCCACTGACAATGAGCACGCCGGACGAGGCGGCTGGGGCGGTTGGGCATACGGTGGAGCAATATTCTGCGGACCTGCCAGTACTATAAAATTTATAAACTGCCAGATTGTTAATAATACGGCCATTGGCGGTAATGGCGGCAACGGCGGTGACTACCAAGCCAACGGCGGCACAGCTAACTATGGTGGAAACTGGAGCTCCTCCAGAGCCGCTTATTATGATTCCTCCAGTCTTCAAACAATTTTGGTAACGGGTAATCTCTGGCAATACTGGGGCTATGTCGGCGATTACCGAATCTACTCCGGTTATGGCGGTGGCGTATACTGTAGTGAAGATTCCACGGTTGATTTTACCGCCTGCACTTTAAGTGGGAATATTGCTCAGGGCGGTATGAGCGGTGAAGGCGGCGACACACCAGGTGAAGACCCTGAACCGGAATTCAGCTACGAGATACCGAGTTATGGTGGCGGTGTTTATTGCGCAACCGGTTCTGCTGTAACATTTACTGACTGCAACGTAACAGATAACGTATCCGCGCCGCCGGTATATACTACCCCGGGCGACCCGACCAGTGGACTAAGGTATCGTCTCGATCCTTATGTCGGTCATGGCGGCGGCGTTTGTGCGGAAAATACCGCTTCGGTAGTATTTAACAATTGCGCATTTAACGAAAATCAGGCTTCACTCGGTGGCGGAACGTACTGGTCTAATGCAAATCCGGTTCTTAGCGACTGTAACATTGTGGATAACGTGGCGCTTACCGGCGGCGGTGTATATTTAACCCGCAGCTCGGGTGAGATTATTCAAAGTGATTTAAACAGAAACGTTGCCAATGGATCGGTTGGTGACGGTGGGGCTGTATATTGCTTTGATGCCAATGTTTTGGTTGTTGATTGTACTGTAGGTCATAATAGCGCAAACGGCAATGGTGGGGGAATCTACTTTGCCGGCAGCAATACAGCGTCAATTACAAATTCTCTGATAGCCAATAACACAGCTAATAGAAGTGGTGGAGGAGTTTCTGTTAACTGGTTTGCCAGACCTGTTATTTCGAATTGCACATTCGTCAGCAATTTGGCCAGTGGTACCAATGGCCAAGCTGGCAGTACCGGTTTCGGAGGCGGTCTCTATTGTGGCTATGAGAGTAACGGTGAGGTCGTCGATAGTATTTTCTGGAATAACTATGCCTATGAAGGCAAGGAAATTACAGTTGGAACCAGCACCGACTTCGAGCGGAGACCATCAATCCTTGCTATCTTTCACAGCGACGTCATGGGTGGAAAGTCTGGTATTAGGGTTGAAGGGGGCTCCACACTCAGGTGGCTTGCCGGCAACATTAGTGCCGACCCATTGTTTGTAACTGGCTTGCGTGGTGATTACTATCTTAGTCAAACCGCAGCCGGGCAGTCGCGGAATAGTCCGTGTTTGAATGCTGGTAGTGACCTGGCAGGTCATCTCGGCCTGGCCAGATATACTACCCGGACCGATGAAGGACCCGACAAAGGTATTGTTGATTTGGGTTATCACTTCACTACGACTACAGAACCGTGCAGTTACTGTAATTTCTTTGACAGAGCAACCAGCGGTCTTCCCAATGGCATCATTGACTTTAAAGACTTTGCAATCTTTGCTTCGCACTGGCTTGAAACTGGTTGCTCCGACGGTGATGATTGGTGCCGTGGTGCAGACCTTACACTCGATTCAAGTGTTGATAGATATGACCTGGCTTTCTTTGTAGAATGCTGGCTTGCTCAAGATACAACAGCTCCGTTTCCTAATCCAAGCGTATGGGAGATTGAGCCAAATCTGGCATCGCCGACTTCAATCAGAATGGTGGCGAAAGAATCGTTGGATGGATGGGGCTGGGATGTACAGTACTATTTCGAGCGGCTGCCTTTAGGCGATCCTAATAGCGGCTGGCAGAACAGCAGAGAGTGGGTGGATGGAGGCCTTGAACTCGGTGTCAGATATGGTTACAGGGTAAAGGCACGTGATGAATTAGGCAATGAGACTGCTTGGTCTGTCGCAAGTTATGTCGGTACAGATGATGTTACGCCGCCTGCGCCGGCTCCATATATTATACAGCCTACCCAGGGGATTACGTCGACTTCGGTTTTGGTGACTTCTTCTATTGCCTCTGATGAGAACGGCGTTGAGTATTACTTTAAGAACATAACTATCGGTGAGCACGATAGCGGCTGGATTAGCGAGCCGAACTTTGTAGATACGGGTCTCAAAGGCAGTACAACCTATGGCTACCAGGTCAAGGCCAGAGACTTATCTGCCAGACGTAATGAAACCCTCTGGTCAACGATAGTTTATGTAACGACGCCTGCTGCTCCGGATACAGATCCTCCGGACCCCAGTCCAATGCAGTTTGATCCGAACGGCCTGCCTCGGGAGGCCGAAGGCGGCGGCGGATCTTTAGATTACCTTGCCACTATGACGGCGGTTGTGGCTACAGATCCGAGTGGTGGCGTGGAATATTACTTCGAGTGCCTGGATGTGCCCGCTATTTGGCCCGCTGGCTTAAGTAGTGGCTGGATAACTGAGCCAACCTGGACTGTCACAGTTGGCCCGCGAGGGCGGGGTTATGCTTTCCGTGTTAAGGCGCGTGATATATACAACAATGAGACCGAATGGTCACCACAGCGTCGGATGATTTCTTTGCCTTTTCCTTAATAATAATCTATAAAAACTCGATAATCCTGCCTGAAAGGCAGGGCAAATATTTAACCCCACGTTTTACGTGGGGTTTTTTTATATACTTTTTGTTTTTAGCATTTGATAGCCATAGTGCATCAACAGGTGGTCGAGTATCACTATCGCCGTGTAGTTCTCGGCGACAGGCCATATTCGAGCAACAATTGTTGGATCACGCCTTGTAATAGCGGCTAATTCCTTGTTCTCCAAAGTATATTTGTCGATTGTCTTCTGTGGTTTGTCGATTGTCGGTGTAGGCTTGACTGTAAGCCTGACAATGATAGGCTGACCCGTGGATAGACCTCCTGTAATACCGCCGGCGTTATTCGATAGGAAAGTGACTTTGCCGTTTTCGTTGCGCATTTGGTCGTTATTTTGGCTTCCGGTCATATCTTTGACGGCAAAGCCGGCTCCGACTTCGACGCCTTTAACTGCACCGATGCCGAGCATTCGGCCAAGCTCAGCGTCGAGCTTGCAAAAAACAGGCTCACCGAGTCCTATGGGAACACCGGTTACGACTACTTCAACGACGCCGCCGGCCGAATCGCCCGTAGCGGAAATCCGATTGCAGGCATCAACCATTTCCTGCGCGGCGTCAATGTCAGGACAGTTCACTATCGTGTGAACATTGTATTTTTCCTGAACCTGCTCCGGACTCATTGTGGAGGCTTTGTCACGGATGGCGTCGATTTCCTTTTCGATCTCTGCTAAAGCCGCGGTTTTCTGCAGAAATCTCATATCCATAGTGATGCGGCCTTTAACATAAATCTCCTGATAAAACGGGTCCAGGTCTCGCCTCATTTTTTTGTAGTCGTTGGTGTATTTAAGGGCCTTATTGTGTGGGACATCGTCGCATCGCACGCCTGCGATTTCTTTTGCGTAAGCAAATACATCAATGCCACACTTTTTTAGAACTTTCTTGGCGACATAACCGGCGGCAACAATAGTGGAAGTGTAGCGTCCACTGAAGATACCTGCACCGATGGCGTCATCATCCGGGCCGTACTTTATAAATGATGCGTATGACGCGTGGCCTGGGCGTGGCGTGCGGTTTGTATCCTGATATTGCTTGATGTGAATGAAATGTCGATCAAGATTAGGTATCAAAATTGTCAGCGGCGTGCCGTTTGTATGGTTTTTATTACCTGCGTTTTCGATTGTATCTACCGCGTTTAGGCCGGAATATATTATCGGCAAGTCCGGCTCTTTGCGGGGACTACTCAATTCATCAGCACCCGGCTTTCTCAGAAGCAAATCTCCATAGACTTCCTGCTCGGTCAGCAGTATGCCGGGCGGTACGCCCTGTATTACACTTGTCAGGCCCTCCTGATACGAACCGCCGGCAACCGTTACACCAAACATGCGTCCGAAGTGACAACCGATCATAGGTTACTATCCTTTCACTTGCAAAAACCCGTCTAAATCCTAAATTCTAATCTCGAAATTCTAAACAATTTCAAATGTTCAAAATTCAAATCATTAAAACAATCTATTTTAAAAATTTGAACATTGGAATTTAGAATTTGTTTAGTGCTTAGAATTTAGAATTTCGAATTTATTATTTCAATATCTGCGCCAAGGCTTTTCATCAATTCCACATAATTAGGGAACGTGACATTCATTGCCTCGGCATTGTCAACGATACATTCTTCGTTGAGTATTAAACCTGCCAGTGACAGGGCCATTACAATTCGGTGGTCGCTTCTGCCGTCAAGAACAAACGATGGACGATGGACGATGGACGATGGACGATTCGTCCCTCGTAAACCGCCGCGTATTATAAGGCCATCCGGTAGCTCTTCAACATCCACCGATAATTTTGTTAGTTCCTCAGCCATACACTTGATTCGGTCGGTTTCTTTAGTTCGAGCCTGCGGGACATTTACAAGGCGGGTTTCGCCTTCTGCGAATGCTGCGGTAACAGCCATAGCCGGCAGGGCATCAGGGGTTCTGTTCATATCTATCTCAATACCCCGCAAAGGTGCTTTTTTAACTGTTATAGAGATGGCACCAATAGAGATGTCGGCCCCCATTTCTCTTAGATAATCGACTACAGACTTATCCGGCTGACTGTCAGTGAAATCCGGACCGAGCAGCGTGACCTCATCTCCCGCAAGGGCGGCTGCACACAGGAAAAATGTTGCGCTTGAAAAATCGGCGGGAATCGTATCGTCGAAAGCTTTATATTTTTGCCGCCCTTTGATATAGAATCTTCGCATTTGCTTGTTCTCATATTCTATGCCCTGTTTATTGAGCCAATCAAGTGTCATTTGCACATAATCCGGCTCATTAAGCAAAGTGACATCTATTTCGCTGTCCTTTTCCGCAAGCGGAGTGCACAAAACAAGACTTGACGCATATTGACTGGTAGATGCTGCGATGGAGGTTTTACCGCCTTTTAGTTGTCCTGTTACCTGTAGGGGTGCACGGCCTGTATTTTTTAGACTCTTGCATTTTGCACCCAAATCTTCCAGGGACTGCATAAGGGGCCCGATTGGACGGGACCGGATTTGTTCATCGCCGGTAAATGTTATAGTCTGGCCCGGCTGGGTCAATGCAGCCGAACCCATAGCGATTCGCAACGTTGTGCCGGAATTAAGCACGTCGATGGTTTCTTTCGG
>Ga0315539_1001398_pt1 | contig 17879 bp, 21 predicted proteins | sample SalMarSW160150MG_FD_203097 | JGI IMG/M metagenome (GOLD analysis project Ga0315539, IMG submission 203097) | Salt marsh sediment microbial communities from the Plum Island Ecosystem LTER, Massachusetts, United States - Salt Marsh Sediment SW1601-150 ... | reverse complement strand
CGTGACAGGGTGGAATATACCCCTGACATAGAGCAAACTGGCAATGAAGAGTTTGCCCAGAATGCCGACGAGCTGGCTATAGCTATTGTCGAGGATGGAATTGGGTATGGTGATTGTGAAGATATGGTGGTGTTATTGGCGGTTGTGTATAAGGCTGCCGGATTTCGCTCAGCCATAGTGCTTGTCCCAGAGCACACTGCGGTATTAGTTTATCTACCTGACTATAACAAGGCAACGGCCTTCTTTGAGCTGGAAGGTGAGTCAGGATGGGTCTGGGCAGAGGCCACGGGTAGAAACAACCCACTGGGTTGGGTGCCTGAGCGGTATCTTGGTACCGAAATAGCTGCTTACGAAATTTCTGCCGAGATACCTGCTTACGAAATACCTGCCGAAGCAGTAGCTCCACTAATACCACCTCCCGCCCCGGCGATAGCGGTCACTGGAACCGGCGAGGGAGTCACCTACCGACCGTATCTTTTTTTCATCGTAATTGGTTTATTGTGGGGTACGTCGTTGTTCAGACGGAGGCGAAGACGTTGAGCCAAACCCCCTGTGCATCTTCAGTGATGTTGGCATGATTCAGCAACGGATACTATGGTAGCTGAACTAATCACAAAGTGCAACGTCAGGTGTACCTATTTGGTTTCGAAGACCTTGGAATTCTAAGTCACAATCTGAGTTTTTGTGAAATTCGACAAATTGCAAAAAAACCAGGGGCGCGGCATATTACTTCATAGCCGTGATTGAGATGAAAATGCCTCGTTTTCTCATACGCTGGGGTGGATGATATCTCAATGATAGCCAGCCTCCCTGATATTTTTTCTCAGCACATCACACAGAGCGTCAAAATGCGGAAGACTATAATATTTTGGTGAAGAAGGCAGTCACTTTAGCAGCTAAGAGGGATTCATATCCCCACCAGAAGTGGTCTGCCCCTCCAATACTTTCGCACTCTTTGGGCTCAGAAAGATTCTGGCAAAATTCAAGGAACTCGTCGATGGGTATAAGCTCATCCCTGCTTCCCGAGATAAGAAGTTTTGGCTTAGGACATCCTTTGAGGAAGTCAAAATCGAACATAGAGAGTGGAGGCGAGATTGCAGCCAGAGCCCTGATTCGATCATCACTAAAGCCAATGGGAAGAGCGAAACCAGCGCCAGCCGAATAGCCAGCAAGCCCGATTCTCTCTGAATCAACTGCCTTTACCGTGTTTATAAAGGAAATAGCTGCTTCCACATCTTCCTGCTCACCTATTCCCTGATCAAACTCACCCTGGCTCCCAGCTACTCCGCGGAAGTTAAACTTGAATGAAACCAGCGATGCTTGTGTAAGTGTCTCAGATAGGTTATTTATAACATTGTTATCCATACTGCCGCCGTAGAGAGGGTGGGGATGGCAAACTATTACTGCCGGGAAAGGTTCGGCACCTTCTGGTATAGCCAATATTCCCTCGAGGACAAGCCCGCCAGAGGAGAAGCTCACTCTTGTCTTTTTCATTTCTGGCCCACTACGAAATTCCTCAGGGTTCCGATCTTGTCTATTCTGACTTCGACCACATCACCGGGGTTCATTGGGCCAATGCCCGAAGGGGTGCCTGTGGCGATGATATCCCCCGGTAGTAGGGTCATTACACCCGAAATAAAGCTTATCAAATCATATATCCCGAAGATAAGATCGGCAGTGTAAGCTGATTGACGCAGCACCTTGTTAAGGTAAGTCTCGATTTTTAAGTTATCAGGCTCAATCTCGGTCTCGATCCAAGGGCCGATTGGTGCAAAGGTGTCGAAACCCTTAGCCCTAGTCCATTGCCCATCTTCTCTCTGTGCGTAGCGTTCTGATACATCATTAACGCAAGTATAACCTAGCACATAGTCTCTCGCCTTGTCTTTTGGCACATTCTTGGCTTTCTTTCCCACAACCACTCCCATTTCACCTTCGTAATCTACGCGTCGAGAAAGACGGGGCAAGACGATTTCGTCGCCAGGACCTATAACCGCAGTGGATGGTTTAATGAAGATGAGCGGTACGGCGGGTATGGACAACTTAGTCTCTTCGGCGTGGCTGCGGTAATTTAGCCCCAATCCCACTATCTTGGATGGCAGGCAAGGAGGAAGTAACCTCACCTCAGCTAGTTGGTAGCTATTCCCATCAAGCATTAGGGAGCTGCCAGGGCTTGCAAAGCCAGTAAAAGGACTACCCCGTAAGCTACGTATGATATCGCCCTCTACTACCCCGTATTTAGGCTTACCCTGAATAGCAAAACGAACGATGCGCAACCCCCCTCCTCTATGCGGTTTATTGTAGCATGCTCGTAGCTCTAATCCTATATTACGTTTCTCGAAGTAGTTGTCAAGAGTTGGTGAGGGACTATCATAGCAATTTCCTTTCCTTTCTGCTTTAATTAGCTTGATAACAAATAATTTTGGCTCGAGGTGATTTATGGATAAGAAGGAAGCAAATCTCGCTTTTCATCACTCGGAAAGGCTAAAGTCCAATCTATTTTTAGTATCGGCTGCTCTGGATATACTGGCAACGCTGAAGGCAGAAAGGTTGGAAGGAGGCAAGGAAGTAATCAAAGGGGTACTCGCGGCACTGAGAACCGAGCTTAATATGGCCAGTCGCTACATTGAACCAGCAAAGACAAATGCGATAGAAGGAGAGCTACTTGGAGCAGAAGCTGAAATTGAAACTCAGGATTATACCAAGGCAAGAGAGCGTTTAGCCCAAACCTTCTCCCGGGTCACCACAGTTAGCAATGAGTATATCAAAGTCTTAATGGATGAAGACCTGATCTGAACAGAAATGCGCTGAATGCGGGGCCGGACTTATTTAACTATAACTTTGATCAATATGTCGCCGGGCAAGCCATCACTTAGCTGTCGAGCATTCCTCAATCTCACCACGTTGCCTGTTCTTACGCCAGCGGGAATCTTTACTTCCAGTCTTTTCCCTCTCCTTTTTAATATCTTCTTCACCCCCTGCGAAGCCTCTCCCCGGCTAATTGCGAGCTCATAATGAACTTCCCGGGGTCTTCGAGCCTGGCCAAATATTTCATCCAGGTTGATTTCTTGCCCCGGCCGAACTTCAAATCTCACTCTCCCCGGCCTACCACCGAAGCTTCTAAAGGAGAAAGAAGAACCTCTACCCTTCAGGAAATCACCAAATATGTCGTCGAGGAAATCAAATCTCAGGCCAGCCCCACCGAGGTCTTTCATCATTTCCTGAAAAGTGGTGGTAGTGAAAGGGCTGCTGAAGATGTCGCCCATATTACCTACAGTGCCGAACTGGTCATATTGTTTTCTTTTTTGAGGGTCACCAAGGACTCCGTAAGCCTCGTTTATGTCCTTGAATTTCTCATTAGCCCATTCTTCTTTCCCGGGATTGCGGTCAGGATGGTATTGCATGGCCAGTTTCCGATAGGCCTTCTTAATCTGTCCATCCGAGGCGTTCCTGGGTACGCCTAAAATCCCATAGTAATCTTTAGCCATTTAAACTTGCTATCCTGACTAGTCGGGACTCCGAGGCAGTTGCCAGAATTTTGCTGTCTGCCCGCTCCTCGATATTCACAAAAATTATAGCAAAGCGCTGAAATTAGCGTTAACTACCACTTGTTTCCGTCTCTGGAAAAAGAAGTTTTAACGCGCTATAGCGGATACAACTGCCAAAATTATTACAAAGGCCAACAAGGATTTTGTTGGCTTGAAGACAGAATGTCACCTCCGGGAAACAGTTGGATATCCCACAAAACACGGCAGCTTTAGATTGGCGTGTTGCGACGCGAATGATTAAGGAAATAGTCCGCCATCTATAGTGATGGCTTGTCCTGTGATATAGCCAGCCCTGTCAGTGGCTAAAAAAGCTACCAGTTCAGCCACATCCTCAGGTTGGCCAAAGCGTTGCAATGGAATCATTGCCAGTATGGCCTCCTTTGTTTCCGAAGGCAGCTTATCTGTCATCCCAGTAATAATGTAGCCTGGGGCCACGGCATTGACAGTTATATTACGGGAACCCATCTCTCGGGCTACGCTTTTGGTGAAAGCAATGAGTCCTCCTTTGGAAGCAGCATAGTTGCTTTGCCCTATATTCCCTACTATCCCGGACACAGAAGATATATTAATAATGCGTCCCCATTCCTGCCTCATCATAGACCTTAGGGCAAACTTGGTGCACAGGTAGGCTCCACGCAAATTGGTGTTGATTACATCATCCCAGGCATCATCAGACATTCTTAACAAAAGGGTATCTCTATTTATTCCGGCATTGTTCACCAGAATATCAATCTTGCTCCATTTATCGGTCACCTGCTCTACCATGCCTTTCACTGTTTCACTATCCCGAACATCAGCTTCAACCGACATGGCCTCCCCACCTAGATTGATTATGTTCTCCACTAAATTACCAGCATCAACCTTATTACTGGCTTCAATTGCCACATAATTAACCACTACTTTGCAACCGAGGCTGGCAAGTTTCAAAGCAATGGCTTCACCCATGCCGCGAGAGGCACCAGTTACCAGAGCTACCTTCCCTGCCAATTCCATTACTAGCCTTCACCCCTTGAGGCGTTTAAGCACCAGACAGCAGTTTTCACCACCTAAACCAAAGCTATTCTTCAGACATACATTCACTTGAGCCGGGCGAGCTACATTGGGGACATAATCCAGATCACACTCCGGGTCAGGGGTCTCATAATTTATGGTTGGGTGGATAATCCCTTTGTTCATGATTAATATAGCGGCGACGGTTTCAATGGCGCCGGCAGCAGTAATGCTGTGCCCAATCATGGACTTAGTAGAGCTTATAGGGATTTTGTAAGAGTGCTCTCCAAACACCATTTTAATAGCTTTGGTTTCACAGGCATCATTCATCTTGGTGCTGGTGCCGTGAGCATTGATATAATCAACCTCCTCAATCTTCGCCCTGGCATTTTGCAGGGCAGTACGCATGGCATAAGCTTCCGACTCAGGGGCCGGAGCGGTTGCATCGTGAGCATCGAAAGACCAACCTGCGCCGGCAATTTCAGCCAGGATGGATGCGCCCCGCCTCTTGGCATGTTCATAGCTTTCCAAAACAACTAATCCGGTGCCCTCAGCATAGACAAAACCATTGCGGTTGAGATCGAATGGGCGACAAGCCTTGGACGGGTCAGTTTCATGGGAAAGGGCTCCCAAAATATCTATTCCGGCCATGCCAACTGGCTCCAGGCTGGCATCAGACCCCCCGGCTATCATTACATCAGCATACCCTAAGCGAATGAAGTTCGTCGCTGTGCCTATGGCATCAGCGCCGCTGGCACAGAGGCTATTTACGGCGCTGTTAGGACCTTTGGCTCCCATCATCATTCCCACATGCATGGATGCTGCACTGGCAGTTGATTTGGTGATGAAGAGCGGGTCGGCTCTTCTAGGACCCGATTTTTGATAGAGCTCCCATCCCCAAACAACATAGCCTTGCTCTGTCATAGTAGAAATGGTCACACCTACTCGATCAGGATTTTCCTGAGTCATATCTAAGGCGGCTGATTGAATTGCTTCTTTGGCAGCGGCAATAGCAAACTGGATAGTCCTTGAGGTGCGGTCAATTGCCTTCAGGTCCATATAGTTAGTGGCATCAAAGCCATGCACCTCAGCATCCACTTTCACTCGAAATTTGCTGGCGTCAAAGCGGGTAATAGTACCGATGGCCGACTTTCCTGCGACTAACCCTTTCCAGAAGTCTTTTACACTCAAGCCCAAGGGATTAACAGTACCCAAACCGGTAACTACAACTCTTGGTATATTTATCGTGCCCCAGGAACTCATCGAGTTTTTGGGAACTCTAGCCGCGTTCATTAGCTTTCCTTGCCAATGAGGGTGAAGAGCCCTACAGAAGTGCCCCCATCAACAATAACCGTTTGGCCTCTTATCATAAAAGCTTCTTCACTGCACAAAAAAGCCACTACATTAGCGACATCTTCGGGAATCACCATTCTTCCCGCTGGCGTTACTTGACGATTGTCTTTTACTAGCCCCTCTTTAAAATAAAACTTCAAGGCCTCTGTCTCCACAGCAGAAGCAACTACAGTATTAACGCAAATACTTTGAGGTGCCAGCTCTATTGCCAGGTAACGGGTTAAAGCTTCCAAGGCAGCTTTGGAGACTCCAACAATAGTATAATTGGGCAAGACAAAAGGTGAACCCAAGCTAGAGATGCTGACTATCTTACCACCCCTCTCCCCCATTAGTTTGGCTGCTCTCTGAGCGCAGAGTAAACAGGCCCTGGCATTGATGTCCATAGTCCATTCCCAGGCCTTAACATCCACATCCATTGCAGGGCGACCCACACCTGAAGCAGCATTGTTAATCAAGATATCCAGGCGGCCAAATTTATTACCAATCATGTCAAACATTTCATCGATCTTTGCGGGCTCTCCCACATTGGCTCGGATGGTTTCAGCCTTCACTCCCAGAGCTTCGATATCCTTGGCTGTTTGTTCCGCGCTTCCACGGTGGCGAAAAAAATTGACGATAATATCAGCCCCTTGAGAAGCAAGTTTTAATGCAATCGCCCGACCAATACCACGTCCACCGCCTGTAACTAAAGCCAGCCTCCCTTCAAGAGACATAGCTAACCCTTCTCCCCTTGTTCCACCCGACTCTCTACATAGGAGACAAAGTCGCCGAAGTTCTGAAACTTCTGGGCTTCTTCGTCAGGGATTTCGATTCCAAAAGCCTCTTCCACTGCCACCAATGCCTGTACTATATCCAAGGAATCCGCCTTAATATCTTTAAATGTGCTTTCCCTGGTAATAACGCTCTTATCAACATGGGTAATCTTGGCTACGATTTCTCTTATCTGCTCTTCGACAGTCACAGTTTACCTCCATGGTTAAATTTTGCTAAATCCAACTTCAAGCTTTCAATAACCTCGGCTTTTACCGCTTCCTGGGCGCCTTCTATAGCATTAGCTATTTGAGGGGCCCGGCTAGCTCCATGCGCTATCCTGACAACTCCATCAACACCCCACAAGATACCACCACCCCGCCTCTCACTTTCACTGGATATTTTGGTTGCTGGGAACAATCCATTAAATAATAGTTTAACGAAGACATCTAGAGGTGGGTATTTCTTCATCTTCTGCGCTGTCCAATCCTTGGCATGACCCGCGATGCTTTCATAAAACTTTAAAAGAACATTGCCCACAAGGCCGCCACAGACGATGACATTGGCCTTGCCATTTAAGATATCATTGCCTTCTATATTGCCAATAAAGTTCAATCCACTATTCTTGAGAAGGGAATAAGCTTCACGCCCTATTTCACTCCCCTTATTTTCTTCACTCCCAGTGTTCAACAAACCTATCTTAGGGTTAGGGATGTTAAGGAACTTCTTAGCGTAGACCGAGCCTGCGATGGCAAAAGTTAGAAATTGAGGTGGCTTGCAATCTATATTAGCTCCGAGGTCTACCATCACAGTATTCGGTGCAAAGCTACCCAGGGAGCCAACAATTGCCGGACGACCAACCCCATCCAACATGCCCATAAACTGAATGGCACTTATTGCAGCGGCTGCACTCGACCCGGCACTAACCAGTGCATCTGCTTCGCCTGATTTAACTATCTTTGCCGCTATGGCTACAGAGCAATTAGGCTTTTGATGAACTGCAGCAATAGGTGGCTCATCTTCCCTGATAACTTCGCTGGCTTCGACAATATGGATGGATGAACCGTTGTTGGTAAATCTGTACCTGGCTAATTCCTTTTCCAGAATGTTTGTGGAGCCAACCAGGAGGACTTCTACATCGTTTCTCTTAGCTGCAAGTACCGCCCCTTTGACTACTTCCTCAGGGGCATAATCACCACCCATGGCGTCTACAGCCACCCTTACTCTGCCATTTTGAGTCATATTCTCACTCCTTATCACTTGAGAGCTTGACTATTGTCTCCCCTGTGACTATCGTTTCGCCTTTTTGATTACGGCATTCAAAATTGCAATTTGCGTATGATACATCATCTTTTTGTTCAACGCAACTAATTTTACCATTGATAGTGAGAGTATCTCCAGGGCGTGCCGGCTCTTTAAACTTTACTCGAAGCTTACCCTCAGACAGCCAGCTTCGACCAAAAGCCGAAGTCATCATCTCTGACACATAAGCCAAGTTAAGCATACCATGAGCAATAGTGCCACCCAAAGGAGTCGTAGCAGCGAAAGACTCGTCCACATGAATGGGATTAAAATCACCCGATGCCTCAGCATAAAGATTAATTTTCTCCTGGGTGATATGTTTTACCACCGAATTAAGAGCCTTCCCTTCTTGAATCTCTGTGAGCATTTTTCCTTAAGTGGGCAATGCTATGGTTGCCTTTCCAGATTGCACTTTTTCTTTGCCTTTGTCTAAAACCTCAAGCTCCAAAATTAACATGCTCATTTTGCCCCGAGTTATCTTTTGTGCCACTCTAGTGTGACACTCTATAGTGGCGCCAATGGGCACCAGTTTGAAAAACTCTAGTTCTTGCGAAGCATGTATAACGATAGTGCCAGATGGCAGGGAAAGAGACCCCGTCATAGCAGCTATGGCACAGGCCGTAATGGCCAAGGGGGGAACAAATCCATCACCTGCGCTATCCACAGCCTTTAGATATTTGGAGACGAGCGAAGTACTAAGTTCATAAGTGGCAGGAGGGAATTTGTAACCAGGTATCAGTTCTTCATAGCTTATAGTTTTGACCGCCATTTGATCAGTTCCCGATACATCGGTATACTATGTATATTACATTATACACTGCTCATGATTATTGTCAATACCTCGCGCTGGCTGACCACATGGGTACCACTGAACTACGGATTTTAACAAGTTCTTTTTCAATATACTCTACTGGAGCAAAATAGCCAAGGGATTGTTGCGGGCGGTTGAAGTTATATTCTATTGTATCTCAGCCTCCTCAGCATCTGAACTAGATCAGCATCCGTAACCATATGCAATTATGCTATCATAGTAACTAGTTTGGGAACGATGTAATGGTCTTTCAGCCGAAACTCAAAATTCTTATCAGCCGTGACGAGATAGCTAAAGCTGTAGACAGACTGGCTTCCGAAATCAAGAGGGATTATCAAGATAAGCAGCCTTTGCTCATTGGCGTCCTTAAAGGGTCTTTTATGTTTATGGCTGACCTTATTCGCCAGCTTGATTTGCCCCTGGAACTCGATTTTATCGGGCTCTCCAGCTACGGCGCTGCCAGGGAGAGTTCGGGCAGAGTTAGAGTAGTTCAAGGGGTCAAGACGCCTATAAAAGGAAGAGATGTTCTGGTGATTGAGGATATCGTGGATACTGGGATTACCATCTCTTTTTTACTCGATTACTTAAAGAAAAGGCAGCCCGCTTCGTTGAAGCTCTGTACTCTAACAGACAAGCCGTCTCGGCGCAGGGTTCCGGTATCCATTGATTATCGTGGATTCACCGTGCCCAATAAATTTATCGTGGGATATGGACTGGACTGCGATCAAAGGTTCCGCAATTTGCCCGATATTTACGCCCTGGAGGATTAGGAGATGGATTTAAAGGAGCTCATTTCTGTGGCCAGGGGAGAAATACCGGCCGATTTGCTCCTGAAAAATGCCCGCATAGTAAATACCTTTATTGGAGAAATAGAGCAAGCCGACGTGGCTATCTACGGCGATAGGATTGCCGGGGTAGGAGATTATAGTAAAGCCAAGGAAATTATCGATTTACAAGGCCGATTCTTAGCTCCCGGGCTGATTAACGGACATACGCATATAGAAAGCTCTATGCTTCACCCGGCAAGGTACGCTGAGGCTGTGGTTCCCAGAGGCACTCTGGCCGTTGTCACTGACTTACATGAAATCGCCAACGTTTGTGGATCTGAAGGAATAAAGTTCGTCACGGATTTGGCGCGAAAGCTCCCACTGGATATGCTATTCATGGCCCCCTCATGCGTGCCAGCAACCCATCTGGAGACATCAGGCGCCCGAATCAGCTCCAAGGAAGTAAAGAAAATTCTAGCTCACCCTAAGATAATCGGCTTAGGAGAGATGATGAACTTTCCCGGCGTAGTCAGTGGAGATGAAGAGGTTTTGAAGAAAATCGGCGCCTCTAAGGGCAAGGTTATCGACGGACATGCTCCGGGGCTCGCTGGCAAGGAGCTAAATGCCTATCTGTCCGCTGGCATTCTTTCTGACCACGAATCCACCACCCTGGAAGAAGGAAAAGAGAAGTTGCGCCGGGGCATGTATCTCATGATTCGAGAGGGCTCTTCAGAGAAGAACCTGGACGCCCTTCTGCCTCTGGTTACTGATAATACTTATAAAAGATGCTTCTTTGTGGTGGATGACCTTAGTTGCTCTGATTTACTTCGGGAAGGCGACATTGACGCTGTGGTCCGAAAGGCTATTGACAGAGGTCTGGAGCCAGTCCGGGCAATCCAGATGGCGACGATTAACGCTGCCGAGTATTTCAGGCTCCATGATAGAGGAGGCATTGGCCCGGGTTATATAGCCAACCTTATAACCATCACCGACCTGGCTAAATTAGAAATAGACATGGTGTTCTACCAGGGCAAGCTGGTGGCAAGGCAAGGCAAGCCCTTGTTCCTCTTGCCACCTGTTACTCTGGAGCTAAGAGACACGGTACGCATTAAGCCTCCTATGGGGAAATCGCTAAAAATTCCTCTCCCTCGACGGGAGAGGCTAGGTGAGGGTGAGACCTCTGAGGAAAGCTACCCGGTTATCGAAATCATCCCCGGACAGATAGTTACCAGGAAGGCAATGGAAAAGACGAAAGTTGTAGATGGGGCGGTGATGCCTGATGTGGAAAGAGACATTCTAAAGCTGGTAGTGGTGGAACGGCACAAGGCTAGCGGCAATATCGGAGTAGGACTGGTCAAGGGATTCGGTTTAAAGAAAGGAGCGTTAGCCTCGTCAGTGGCTCATGATTCTCACAACATAATAGCAGTGGGCGCCAACGACCTCGACATCCTCAAGTCAATCGAGGAAATTAATAGGCTGCAAGGCGGGCTGGTTGTTTGTGCCGACCTGGAAATTCTCGCTTCTTTGCCCTTGCCCATCGCCGGCTTGCTTTCTCCCGAGCCGCTGAACGTAGTCGTATCTCAATATGAAAAAGTGGAAGAAGCCGCTGCCAGCCTGGGGAACTTGCCTCCAGCACCCTTTGCTATTCTCTCCTTCCTGGCTCTGCCCGTGATTCCCGAGCTAAGGCTGACCGATTTAGGCCTGGTGGACGTGGTAGAGTTTAAGTTGATCAAGTAGAATTCACTTTCGGGGATATCATACTTACCTCCAAAGATTATACTGCCTCCTCAACTATATCAAGAGACAAGTATAGCGTTCCCTTAAATGTGACACCTTTAATCATCACGTAAACCGGTATTCCTTTGCTCCAGCTTTAGCAATCGTTTCTTAACGGACAATCCACCCCCATATCCAATAAGCTCTCCGTCACTCCCGATTATGCGATGACAAGGAACGATTATGCTGATGGGATTCGCACTGTTAGCATTGCCGACCGCTCGGACGGCCTTTGGACTGCCTATATCCTCTGCTATTTGCCCATATGTTGACGTGACTCCGTAAGGAACCTTCATCAGTGCCTTCCAGACTCTTCTCTGAAAATCGGTCCCCACCATTAGCAGAGGCATGTCAAACTCTTTTCTATTTCCATTGAGATACTCATCAACTTGTTTTCTCGTTTTCTCCAAGATTTCGTCATCCTGCTCGACAAACTCGGCATCCAGTCCTTTCTTGATCCTGCCATCAACTGCTCTCCTCATCTCCCTGTCTCCGAATCCGAGCAGACAGAGCTTGCCGCCGAAAGAACCAAGTACCAGTTCGCCGATCTCAGTCTTGTGACGCTGAATGTTGACCTGATTTATTCTTGCCTCCGAAGAATGTCGTCGGCGACGTGTAGTGTCGCTGCAGTGTCTTGTGTCCATGGTTCGCCCGTCTTGCGTGCCACGATCATGATTTCCATCTCGTCCAGGTCGAGTGTCCTTCTTCCCCAGCTACCGTCAGTTCCGCCCCATATGCTGAAGGCAGATATGCCGGCGATCTGGAGCAGCAGACGTAACTCCGTCGGGACGAAAGACCGTTCTCGAACGGTAATACTAGGCAGTCCTTCTTGCGGCGGGTGCTCCGACGATTCGACCATGGTTATCGGGTCGAATCGTCCCTCAGCCACGTCCTTGTTTTGATACCTGCGGAGCATGGCTGCTGCGTTGAGAACGGTGAATACGACCTTCGCCCCTGGTTTCAGGCTTCGGGAGATGTTGCGGAGAATGGCCAGTGGTTGACTTATGGGATCATCAGTCTGGCTGAGAAGTCCCAAAGCCCCTTCGCATAGGCAGATCGCTGCATCGAACTTTTCCGGGAAGGCGAACTGCGTTGCATCTGAGCGGATCCATTCTACCTTCACGTTTTCGGCTTCGGCTTTAGTCGCTGCCTTTGCCAGCATCTCCGCGGACAAGTCCAGTCCTGTTACTGAGTAACCGTGTTTCGCAAGTTCTATGGAATGCCGGCCCGTTCCGCACCCGACATCCAGAACTGAGTCGCCGGCTTTGAGTTCCAGTTCCTCGAGCAGGAAGTCTACCTCGTCGACTGTGTTCTTGGTGAAGACGTTAGCATCGTAGATTGGCGCGTGAGCGTCAAAGAATTGCTCCCATGTCGTCTTCTCTTGCATCTTTGCTCCTTCTGCGAACCTGTCAGTCCACCTCTTGTTTACAGGCATCTACTCTATAGCGACGCTGTATGAGGTGTCAAGAATTTCTCTATTTAGGTTGTGTTGAGGTGTGAGGGATAATTCGGTATAACATCATGCATCACCGGCGTGCTCGTGCGCGTACGGTGAATGCGCTTGTGTTCGATGTGTCATATGGTTATCACGCCTTCCAAATAGAGTACTGCCTTGCCAGAAATCTTCACTCGATCTCCGGCATGGACGCAGAATAATTCGCCGCCGCGCTTCGATATCTGAAACGCATGTAGATTCTTCTTGTGGAGTTCGCCCGACCAGTATGGAACCAAAACACAATGCGCAGAACCTGTCACCGGATCCTCCGGTATCCCAATCCGGGGGGCGAAGAATCTTGAGACGAAGTCGCTTCGACTTCCCTTGGATGTCACGATGGTGCCACGACATTCAACTCGCTCTAGTGCAGAAAAATCAGGCTGAAGATCCCGAACGGCCTTTTCACTCTCCAGTACCACAAGTAAATCTTCGACGGAACCCAGTACTGCGATTGGTGTCACACCGAGAGCCTCATTTAGACCAGACGGTGGAGTCATGCTATGGACGGATCTGGAGGGGAAATCCATCTCGAGGAGATCGTTGCGTTTACCAACGACGAGTTGTCCGCTTTTCCGCGTATGGAAACGGATTTCCTCTTCCGACCAGTCTTGGCAGGAGAAAAGGACAAAAGCGCTCGCCAGTGTTGCGTGCCCGCAAAGCGCGACTTCAGTCGTTGAAGTGAACCATCGGATGTCAAACCCGTCGTCATTGCGAACGAGGAAGGCAGTCTCTGACAAGTTGTTCTCGGCAGCGATGGACTGAAGCATGCTATCGTCGACCCAGGAATCCAGTATGCAAACAGCGGCCGGATTACCCGAGAAGACTTCGGAGGTAAAGGCATCAACTTGGTAGATGGGTATTTTCATATTGTCGTTCTTCCTTCGTCGAACACCTATTTTTATGCCTATTTTCTATACTTATTCTATAGGTAGGTACTGTATGACGAGGCACCATGAAATGTCAAGGATCTCCCTATTTAGGTCGTGTTGCACATGGAATTTCGGGGGACACTATACTTAATTTCAAAGATTATGTCACCTCCTCATCCACATCAAGAGATATGTATAGTGTCCCCTTAATCGCACCCGCCGAGCTCAGGCTGACCGATTTAGGCTTGGTGGGCATCAACGAGTTTAGGTTGCTCAAGTAATATAAGGTTAACAAATACAATCCGGGTTATGACCACGGCTTGCAACCGCCCTTATTTCGCAAGCTCAACACTTTGATATAGGCGTCTAGCTACACAACCTTCAAGCGTCAAACTATAATAACCCTCCATTATTTCAAAAATATAGAAATTTCATCTATATTGCTAAACTTGACAAATTCCAAGTATTATGATAGGCTTATCTTGTCTTTAGTGTATTTATGATGGTTGGCACAAGGGAATGTTAACAACCAAATTGCTTGCTAATACTATTTAGGAAGCTAAAATATTGCAAGCAGCGAGCTTACTAATATAATACAAAGTAAAGTTAAGTACAGGAGGTAAGAAATGGCAGAACTGGAAGACTTAATAGTTAGTGGCGAGGAACTGGATAAAAAACTAGTAGCTGAGATTTTGGCCTCTTATGTTCGACTGGATAAAGACAAGTGTACCATTCGCCCTACTGAGGTATGGACGCAGCTTTCCGAGGAGCAAAAAATCCTAGTATATCTGCTAGCTCGGAAAGCTATGATGGCGCTTAGTTTCGATCTTACTGTCGAGGGAGCCACAGCAAGTGAAGTTGTGCAAGATACAGGAGTCAAAAAAGGCACAGCTCATCCTGCTCTAAGAAAATTGCTAGTTGACGACAGGCTCCTTGAGCAATCTGAGCACAGAAGGTATTTCGTGCCTAACCACGCAATCCCTCGGATCAAATCTATGCTATCTGAGAAGAAATTGAAGTAAAGGAGGAAGAAAATGAATAGTGAAGAGATAAAAAACAAGATTCAACAAGCAAGGGAGCTTGTAGGTGACAATCCTGAAGATCCCTTAACGCAAATAGCCTTCGGTGAAGTTCTTAGGGTACTCCTTCAGGAGCCATTTGCCTCACCTATGGGAGAGGGAGAGGTAGAGTTACAAGCTAAACTCGGGGCTTTACCAGCGCAGCTTAGTGTATTCTTGGCACAACTGAATATCACAACTCATATCGATAGGATAGTGGCTATTCTTTACTACCAATATCACACAGGTAATAAACTAACAACCATTGCAGAATTGGAAGAGGCTTACTCTAGTGCTAGAGTGAGAGCACCTCGTAATTTCTCAGATATTTTGGCACAGTGTATCAGGAATGGATATGTAGTTACAGCAAAGGATAAAAAGGATGGCAAGAAAGCCTGGCAAATAACATCGCTTGGAGAAAAATTTGTTGAAACTGAACTCCCAAAAGTTAAGAATGTCTAATGATAAGCACTATTGAAGCGCAATTACAAAAATATTTCCCTAAGACGCTTATATCTAAAATGACCCACCATTATGCAAAGCTGAAGTCCAGTTTCACGCAAAACGCTCTAGAGCCGGGGGAACTGAATGGTGCCAAATTTGCCGAGGTTATTTTTAGGCTAATCCAATGCGCCACAGACCCGCAGCATCACTACACACCTCTTAGACAATCCCTGTCACCAGTAGATACTCTTGTTACACAGTTTCAACAATTGCCCAAAACATTTGATGACTCCTTAAGACTGCATATTCCACGATTGCTGAGGGCTATCTATGGAATTCGGAGCAAAAGAGGCGTTGGGCATACTGGAGAAGTTGATGCTAACATAATGGATGCCACTCTCGTGATAGCTGTATGTGACTGGGTCATGGCAGAACTCGTCAGGTTATACCACGACTGTTCTGCCGATGAAGCTCAAAGTATAGTTAATAGACTAGTTAAAAGGAGCATTCCTGTCATCTATGACAGGGATAATATAAAGACCCTGCTAAGACAAATGCCCTACGACGAAGCAACTCTCCTATTTTTGCATTATGAATGCGAAAAAGACATCCCTATTGGCGATCTCTGTAAATGGGTTGGGTATACTAACATCACAATTTTTAGGAAGAGCATTCTTCAGAAACTTCATACAGAGAAAAAGATATATCTTGATGAAGAAGCACGGATCTGTAGAATTTTGCCTCCCGGGCTGAGATACGTAGAGGAAAATATCTTACCTAAGATCAAGGCGCAAGAGAACCTTTCCTTTGCTTAGCTTTCTCTACCATCCGGCGGAGGTTCCCCTAAGAGCACCCAGTCGAGCTTTGCAGCTTCTGGGTTATCTTCTAATTCGTCCAGAACAATTACCTGGGCCTTGGGTAATAATTTAAAATAGCCTTGAAGGTACTTATCTTGGCATTCCGCTGCCCATTGTTGCCATGAATCTCCAATGGTTTCTTCTATAAGCTCTTTTTCTGACTTTTCCGATACCAAGACTTTAGGAAGGTAGCGAGCATCTTTCTTTATATCGTGATTGTAAACAGCAGGGAGTAGAAGAGGAATGCCCTCTTCAGGAGTGTTGCCTAAATTAACATCGTGGTAGGTCCGAACTCGGCAACGCCACTCTCTTTCATGAGTCCAATCTACCACATATCCATCTACATTCGGTATTGGTTGATATCTAACCCACAAGTGTTGGTAATCCTTTGATAAGCCATTTTTGTAGATTTCTTTATCAGCTTCATATCCAGGCTCATTGGGTCTCAGCAGTTCTCCAAGGATATCTTCTGATCCATAGATTACCGGCCTACCCCCATACTCATAAAGAGCTCTTTTATAAAGAGCTATACCATAAGGGCTATATCGGTCTGATAAGATTTTGCAGCTTATTAAAAAGTTTTCAAAAGTTTGCTCAGTGAACGATACAGCTGGATAGGGGCCTTTGACGGTAGGACGTTTAGGTCCACGATAGAAAGACGGCCTAGGAGCAAAGCTTGGTTTCAAGTACCCACACTTAATTATATTCAGCAAGGTTTCGATGGGTTTGATATATCCCCCCTCGTATCTTCTCCTGATCCAGTGGATTACATAATCGGTAATATCAGTCCTTTCTTTCCTAATTCTTTCCCAAGCTTTCATAGCAACGAGATAATGTTAACCTATGCGGGGCTTTCTCTAGCAGAAAACCTTCACTTCTCCCTGGTGGCCCATAGTGGCGAAGCGTCGAAAGCCTCTCCTTTAAGTTTGGCTGCTAAGCTCTTCCCTAGTTCCTCTACGGGCACTCGAATTTGTGCCAGGCTGTCTCTCTCCCGAATGGTAACCTGTTTATCCTCTAGAGATTCGAAATCTATGGTAACGCAGAACGGGGTGCCGATTTCGTCCTGACGCCTGTATCTCCGCCCTATGCTTTGTGAATCATCATAATCGGTCACAAAATTCGGACACAGTTTGTTGAAAACCTCTTTAGCAAGAGGGGTCAACTTTTCATTCCTGCTTAAGGGTAGCACAGCTACCTTAACAGGAGCCAGAGAACGGTGCAGGTGTAGAACTGTTCTCTTTTCTCCTTCAACTTCCTCTTCATCATAGGCATCAATGAGGAAAGCCAGGACAGAGCGGTCGACGCCAGCCGAAGGCTCGATAACATAGGGAACGAATTTCTCGCCAGCCTCATTATCATAGTAACCGAGCTCTCTGCCGCTGCATTTGGCATGCTGAATAAGGTCAAAATCGCCCCTGTTGGCTATACCCTCCAGTTCCGACCAGCCCATGGGAAATAGATACTCGATGTCATGGCAGTCCCTGGCATAGTGGGCGAGTTCATCTTTGCCGTGCTGGCGCAGGCGAAGATTTTCCTTCCTGATACCCAGTTTGACATACCAGTCAAACCTCTCCTTGACCCAGTAATCAAGCCACTCCTCGTCAGTCCCGGGCTTAACGAAGTACTCCAGCTCCATGTGCTCAAACTCCCTGGTTCTGAATATGAAGTTGCCGGGGGTGATTTCATTGCGGAAAGATTTGCCTATCTGGGCGATGCCCAAAGGCAACTTTTTTCTGGAAGTGGTGATTACATTATCAAAGTTAACGAATATGCCCTGGGCAGTTTCGGGGCGGAGGTAGATTGTGCTTGCCTCCTCCTCCACAGGACCCATAGAAGTTTTAAACATCAGGTTGAACATGCGA
>Ga0315539_1001395_pt1 | contig 17892 bp, 18 predicted proteins | sample SalMarSW160150MG_FD_203097 | JGI IMG/M metagenome (GOLD analysis project Ga0315539, IMG submission 203097) | Salt marsh sediment microbial communities from the Plum Island Ecosystem LTER, Massachusetts, United States - Salt Marsh Sediment SW1601-150 ... | reverse complement strand
CTTCATCCGCCACTTCCTGGACCGGCGGGGCTACGCCCCCACCGTCCGGGACATCGCCCGCGGGTGCAATATCAGCACGCCCTCGGTGGTGCAGTACCACCTCAATATGCTGGAGGAGCAGGGCTTTATCCGCCGCGACCCGGAGGTATTCCGCAGCATCCAGCTGGTGGAGAGAAAACGGCAGGCAGTCTCCAGCGTTCCCCTGCTGGGCACTATTGCCGCCGGCAGCCCGATACCGGTGCCCGCCCCCGATAGCTGGACGACCACCCCCGAAGAGACCCTCCAGCTCACCGGTGAGCTTACCCAGGGCAAAAAAGACATCTACGCCCTGAAGGTAAAGGGCACTTCCCTGATTGACGCCTTCGTCGACGACGGCGATATCGTCATTATCCAGCAGGCCACTACGGTTGAGGACGGCGAACTGGCGGCGGTCTGGCTCAAAAACCAGCAGGAAGTAACCCTCAAAAAAATCTACCGGGAAAAAGGCCGCATCCGCCTCCAGCCGGCAAATAAAACGATGCAGCCCATGTACTTTGCGCCGGAAGAAGTAGAGATTCAGGGCAAGGTAATCGCCGTGTTACGTAAGCTATAAGTATAGGGAGGTCTAGAATTGGCTAAGATACTGGAAAAACCGGAGGAACTTAAGGTAACGATGAATGTCCGGGGGGTGCCTTTAACCCTGGCTAGAAACGGAGAGAAACAGCGCGTAACCAGAGTGTACCGGAGCTGGCAGAATACTGAGGACTGGTGGGGCAAGGAGGTTACCCGCAATTATTTTATGGTCAAGACCAGCAAGGGCCTGGTCTGTGATATCTACCGGGATATGCCCGATGACATCTGGTATCTGAGCAGCATTCACGAGTAGAGTTTAATTGACAGTTTGGCGGGTGGCTGGTTAAACTAGTCTTATGCCCGATATTGAAGCCGCCGCCAGCCAGCTGTCGGAAGCCCTCAAAAAATATAAAGCCGACTATATCGAAGCCCGCCTGGAGCAGAGCCAGCGGAGCCACATCACCTACCGCGGCAAAGAATTAGAGTCCGCCGGCCAGTCGACCGCCGTCGGTGGCAACATCCGCGCCCTGGTCAAAGGAGGCTGGGGCTTCGTCAGCTTTAATGATTTTAACGACCTCAACCAGAGAATCGAACTGGCGGTAAAGCAGGCGACCCTGGTCGGCAAAGAAGAAAGCCGGCTCGCCCCCGTCGAACCCATTATTGACACGGTAGCCAGCAAACAGGACGCCCCGCTTGACATCCCGCTGGCGGAAAAGAAAAAGCTCCTCGATGAATATAACCAGATTATCTGGCGCACCCCCAGTCTCCAGACCTCGGTCATCGGCTACGCCGACAGCCACCAGGAAACTGTATTTTTAAGCTCCCTGGGCAGCTATATAAAGCAGCCGAGGACGGACATCACCCTGCGCTTAAGCGCCGTGGCCGCCGGGGACGGCGATGTCCAGCAGGCGGGCTTAAGTTTAGGCAGCCGCGGCGACTTCAGCCCGATGCGCCGCCTCCACCGGCAGGTGGAAGAGACGGCTAAAAAAGCAGTGGATTTACTCTCCGCCCCCAGGGTAAAGGGCGGCGAATACACCGTGGTCCTGGACCCGGTGCTGGCCGGCGTTTTCGTCCACGAAGCCTTCGGCCACCTCTCCGAATCGGACTTCGTCTATGAAGACGACCGCCTCCGTCAAGTCATGGTGCTGGGCAAGCAGTTCGGCTCTAAAGAGCTTAATATCGTCGACAGCGCCGCCGTGCCCGGCCTGCGCGGCAGCTATAAATACGATGACGAAGGGGTTCCGGCAACCAAGGCCTATCTTATCAAGGAAGGCAAGCTAGTGGGGCGGCTCCACTCAAGGGAGACCGCCGCCAAGATGAACGAGAAGCCCACCGGCAACGCCCGCGCCATAAACTATCGCTACCCGCCCATCGTCCGCATGACCAACACCTATATCGAACCGGGCAAGACCTCTTTTAACGATATAATCGCCGATATCAAAGAAGGCGTCTACGCCAAGAACTGGTTCGGCGGCACCACCAGCATGGAGATGTTCACCTTCTCGGCGGGGGAAGCCTACATGATTCGCAACGGCAAAATCGCCGAAGCCCTGCGTCCGGTGGTGCTCACCGGCAACGTCTTTACCACCCTCAATAATATCGACGCTATCGGCAACGACCTGGACATGAACCAGGGCGGCGGCTGCGGTAAGGGCGGGCAGTTCCCCCTCCCCGTCTCCAACGGCAGCCCCCATATCCGAATCAGCCGGTGCCTGGTGGGAGGCAGCTAGTGGAAAATATACTGGCTTTAGCCAGAAAGACGGCCGAGGCTGCCGAGGTCTTTGAGGTCGCCGCCGAAGAGACCTCGGTGCAGTTCGAAACCAACCGCCTCAAGCACATCCAGAGCAAGCAGAGCACCAGTATCGCTTTGCGCATTATTAAAGAAGGCCGCCTGGGCTATGCCACCACCACCGACCCGGACGATATTAAAAGCCTTATAGACAGCGCCGTCGAGACCGCCCGCTTCGGCATGCCCGCCAAATTTCAGCTTCCCCCCACCACCGCTTATCCCCAGATTGATATCCTTGACCCCGCCGTAGAGGCCACCCCCCTCGAAAATATGGAAAAGCTGGGGCAGGAATTGATTGAAATAATTACCGCCCACACCCCGGAAATCCTCTGCGAGGCAGAGGTCAGCAAGGACACCATCTCGGTAAAGCTCTTAAACTCCAGCGGCGGCCAGGCGGAATATAAGAAAAGCGTCTTCAGCGTGGGCATTTACGGCAGCCTCATCCGCGGGACAGATATGCTCTTCGTCGGTGAAGGCCAGAGCTCATGCAGCCCTATAACCCGCCCCAAAGACATAGCCAGAGTGGTCATTCAGCAGTTAGAGCTGGCTAAAAACCCGGCCTCGGTGCCCACCACCCAACTGCCGGTAATCTTTACCCCACGCGGGGCGGCCAGCGCTTTAATCCCCTCCCTGGTGACGGCTTTTAACGGCAAGACGGTACTGCAGGGAGCTTCCCCCATCGGCAATAAACTGGGCAAAAAAGTTTTCGACGCAAAAATATCTTTGTGGGACGACCCCACTATAGCTTTTCGCCCCCACAGCCGCCCCTGTGACGACGAAGGCGTCGCCAGCCGGCGCACCCCGCTTATCGAAGACGGGACGGTGGCTAATTTTCTCTACGATTTGCAGACCGCCGCCCTGGCTAATACCAAAAGCACTGGCAGCGCCAGCCGCGGCGGGGGGTTGCCCTCGCCCGCCCCCAGCGCCCTCGTCTTCGCCCCCGGCAAAACCTCAATGGATGACATGGTAAAAGACATCAAAGAGGGGCTGGTCATCGAACAGCTCATGGGCGCCGAGCAGGGCAATATCCTCGGCGGCGACTTCAGCGGCAATGTCCTCTTAGGTTATAAAGTAGAAAGTGGTAAAATAGTGGGGAGGGTTAAAAATACCATGGTTTCGGGAAACGTTTATCAGATTCTCAAGGAGGTCACCGCCGTCGGCAGCCGGGCGGAATGGGTGGGCGGCTCTCTTTACATCCCGCCCCTCTACTGCCCCCGCCTGTCAGTGGCGAGCAAAGATTAAGCCATGAACGAAATAATCAGGCTCTTCGCCCGGCCCCGCTTAAAATCGCCGGTGATGCTGGCTTCCTGGCCCGGCATCGGCAACGTGTCTATCATCGTGGCAACATATCTGATGCGCAAGCTGGAATTTAAGGACCTGGGCGAAATTGAGCCGTCGGAATTCTTTGACGCCATCGGGGTGGTGGCCAGGGATAATGTCGTTGAGGAACCCCAATTCCCCCAGAGCCAGTTCTACTACTTTAAGAACAAGCCCGGCCGCAGTGATATAATACTATTTATCGGCGAAGACCAGCCGATAACTAAAGGCTACGAGTTGGCTAACTGCGTCCTCGATGTCGCCGTAAGGTTCAAGGTAAAGCGGGTCTATACCTGCGCCGCCGCCCTGAGCCGCATGCACCACAGCGAGCAACCGAGGGCATGGGGGGTGGTCACCAGCCCCCACATGAGTAAAGAGCTGGACAGCTACGACCTGGCCCAGAAGGGCAACCTGCAGATATCGGGCTTGAACGGGCTGCTGCTGGGGGTAGCCAAGGAGCGGGGTATGGAGGGCGTCTGCCTGCTGGGCGAGGTGCCGATGTACGCCACCCGCATCCAGAACCCGGTAGCGGCGGTGGCGGTGCTGGAGGTGCTGACCAAGATGCTGGATATTGAAATCGATATTACCGAGCTGGCTGACGCCGCCAAGGAGACGGCTGACCGGATTAAACAGATGGCTGACGAGGCCATGGAAGAGTACATAGACCACTTCACCCAGCCCATATGGGAACAAAATGATGAGGATGAGGAGTAGCCGATGGAACCAGCCCTGCCGCCGTCGGTGGAACAGACCATCGCCAAGCTGGCTGACCCGAAAAAGCCGCTATCGGACTCGTGGCTGACCGACCTGTCCGGCCTCAACTCGGCCGAGCTGAAGCCGCTGGAGCAGGCGTGGCCCACCATCGAGCTAAAAAGGCGGCGGCAGATAATTTACCGCCTGGTCGAGCTGGCCGAGGACAGCTTCGAGCTCGACTTCGACGATATCTTCAAAGAACGCCTTAAGGACGAGAACGCCGGGGTACGGAGCAAGGCCATCGAGGGCCTCTGGGAAAACGAGGAGTCCTCCCTGATTGAGCCGCTGATTGACTTACTTGAGAAAGACAGCTCGGAGGAGGTGCAGGCGGCGGCGGCTACGGCGCTGGGCAAGTTCGCCCTGCTCGCCGAGCTGGAAAAGCTGCGCCCCAACTACCGGGAAAAGGTATCCCGGAGCCTGCTGGCGGTAATCCAGGACAACAGTAAGCCGGTGGAGGTCAAGCGCCGCGCCCTGGAAGCGGCGGCGCCGCTAACTCTGCCCCAGATGAATAAAGCCATCGCCGAAGCCTACCAGAGCGGCGATAACAAACTTAGAATCAGCGCCCTGTTCGCCATGGGCAAGAGCGGCAACTCCTCCTGGATGCCCATCCTGCTCAAGGAGCTGACCAGCAACGATGACGAGATACGCTACGAAGCCGCCGGCGCCTGCGGCGAGCTGGGGGAGGAAGAAGCCGCCTCCTACCTCTGCGAGCTGGTCAACGACCCCGATATCGAGGTCAGGCTGGCGGCTATCCAGGCGCTGGGCAAAATAGGCGGCCCCGAAGCCAAGGGCTGCCTGGAAAAGTGCCTCAACCATTCCGACGAGGTTATCCAGGGGGCAGCCGGGAAGGCGTTATCGCAGCTGGAAGCCGAGGAGGACCCGCTGTTCTCCCAGATAGAAAACTTCGTGGAAGACTAGCATGACGGACGATTTTAAGACCAGGCTGCGGGGAAAAAAGCTGGGCGATGCCGGCCATGACTACAGCTGGCAGACCGACCCCGAACTGGCGGCGCTGGACGCTGTCACGCCGTCGCCGCTGACCTACCAGGATTATCTATCCCGCTACACCGTCGAACTGAGCTACCCCCCCTCCCGCCGGGAGCGCTTCGCCATCGAAACTGAGGAAGGCGAACACATCGGAAACTGCACCTACTACGCCATTGACCACAAGCGGGGCGAAGCCGAGATAGGCATCATGATTGGCAACCGCGATTACTGGGATAAGGGCTACGGCGCCGATGCCGTCACCCATCTCCTCGACCATATCTTCGGGCAGACCCGGCTGGAACGGCTGTACTTAAAGACCCTGGTCGACAACACCCGGGCGCAGAAGTGCTTTGCCAAGTGCGGCTTTACCCCCTGCGGCAACCTCAAACGGGACAACTATAATTTTATGCTCATGGAACTGCACCGCCAGAATTGGCAGCAGCAGGCTAAGAGAGAGATTTAGTAAGGAGACTTAAGCGATGACAGCCAAGTCAAGCCCCAACTGTGCCCTCTGCGTTAAAAGAGACTGCCACCCCCCCATCAAGGCCAATGAAACTCCCCCCAAGGACAAACTACCGGCTTTCTGCCCCATGCGCCACAAAACCGAAGTCATCGAAAAAGCCGTCGCCGAATACGATAACCCGGAGGTAAAGGAGTTCGCCCGGCAGGCTTCCAAGCAGGAATTCGAAGGCTACGAACAGCTCCCCGGCGGCTTGAGAAAGCCCAAAAACCCCCGCATCTTAGAGCTAATCCAGTTCGCCCATAAGTGCGATTATAAAAAGCTGGGGCTGGCTTTCTGCGTCGGCCTGCAAAATGAGGCACGTACCCTGACCGAAATACTGGAAAACAACGGCTTCGAGGTCGTCTCGGTCTGCTGCAAGGTGGGGGCAATAGCCAAGGAAGACATCGGCATCAAGCCGGAGGAAAAGATAGGCGGTGCCGAAAACTGGGAATCAATGTGCAACCCCATCGCCCAGGCTGAAATACTGAACTCGGAAAAGGTAGACCTGGCGGTCATGCTGGGGCTGTGCGTCGGCCACGATACCCTCTTTATCCGCTACTGCCAGCGCCCGATGACGGTCATCGCGGTAAAGGACCGGGTTACCAGCCATAATCCGCTGGCCACTCTTTATACCTCTTCCACCTACTACGCCTATCTCATGGGCAAGGGCAAAAAGAAGTTCCCGCCCCCGTTTTAAGCCTTTAGTCCTTCTTGGGCGGCGACGGGTTCTTATAGCCCTCCAGCAGCACTTTAGGCACCTGCTCGATTAATTCTTCCACCGTCCACAGCCCCTGCTTCTTGGTGATGGTCTTCTTCTTCACCGGCTCGGAATAAATGGCGATATCGCCGCCGGTGACATCGAAGACCTGCCCGTTGATATCGGCGGCTGCCTCAGTGCACAGGTAGACCATAAAGGGACCTACCGTCTCCGGCCGGGGCGGGTTGGTCAATTCTTCATACCTTTCTTTGGTCATCAGACCGGCCTCGTAGCGCTTCTTAAAGCCGGCAACTATATCATCGCTTAAGGTAAAGCGGGTAGCCGCCGTCGGCGCGTAGGCGTTGCAGGTCACCCCGTACCGGCCCACCTCCCGGGCAACCGCCCGGGTCAGCCCCACCAGCCCGGCTTTAGCCGCCCCGTAGTTACAGTGCCCCACCGTGCCCAGCCAGGCGGTAGAGGTGGTATTGATAATCCGCCCCCACTTCTGCTCCCGCATCGGGCCGGAGGCAAAGCGGATGCAGTTAAAAGAGCCCTTAAGGAAGGAATCGACGCTCCGGTCCCACTCCTCCTCGCTCATATTCCAGACCATACGGGGGGCGTCGGCGCCGGCGTTATTGACCACGATATCGATTTTGCCGAAGCTGTCCACCGCCGTCTTGACTATCTTCTCGGCGACATCGAATTCGGAAACGCTGCCGAAGAAGGGCACCGCCTCCCCACCCATCGCCTTAATCTCCTTGGCCACCGTCTCAGCATCGCCGCCCTCGGCACCGGGACGGCGGTTATTGGTCACAACTTTGGCTCCTTCTTTAGCCAGCGCTACGGCGATGGCCTTACCGATGCCCTGGCTGGAGCCGGTAACAATAGCTACCCTATCCTTTAACCTCTGGCTCATCGTCTTTTCCTTCCTTTCCGTTTATAGTCATCCCCGTAGGGCAGAACTACCGTGGCCGTCCCCGAAGCAGTCTTCTCCCCTTTAGGGTTCTCTGCCCACACGCTGCACTCGACGAAGTTCTCGCCGCCGCGGACATATTTTCTTAACACCTTGCCCCGCAGGGTAATCTTTTCCCCGGGGTAGTTCATCCCCTTGTAGCTGCAGCTCAGCTTGCTTAAGGACCCCTGCTTCCCCACCCAGTCGGTCATCAGCTGCCCCAGGAAAGCTCCCACCAGCTGCCCGTGCACGATAATACCCTTCAGCCCCCGGCTGCGGGCGTACTCCTGGTCATAGTGGATGGGCATATAGTCGCCCACCGCCCCAGCCCACATCACCAGCTGGCGGGGGGTCGGCTCCTTGACCAGAGGGGTAACCTCGTCCCCCTTCCTCACATCCTGGTAGTAAAGCTGGATACTCATTTAATAGCCGATAACCATCTGGCGGCACTTGGCCACCAGGGCCTGCTCCTGGTTTTTATAGGTGCTCTCGAAGGTCAAAAAGGCCATCCGGCCCATCTGGCCCTTTCTTTCGCGGAGGTTGCTGATTTCAAAGACGACGGTGATGACATCGCCCAACTTCATCGGCTGGTAGCTCTCGATTTCGGTGCTGCCCATGAAGACGGTATTGAAGGGGGTCAGCTTCATCAGGTCCTCGACGAACTGCTCAAAGCCGGTAGCCAGGGTAAAGGTCGGCGGGGCGGTGGTGCCGTCCTTCCATAGGGGGTTGGGGTCGCCCACCGCCCGGGTAAAGCGCCGTATCATCTCCCCCTCAATGGTGTACTCTCTGGGCTGCCACCTCACCCCTACTTTAGCTTTCAGCTTCTCTATACCGGATAAAGTTTCCGCCATATCAGAAAGTTTACTTTGCCCCGATAAGCCGTGTCAAGGAAGGGTAATCCCCACTCCAAAAATAAAGCCTTGTTTCCCCCCCAAATACCTATTGCCATAAACCTGAAAAGTGCTATTATTACCACATACTAAAACGGCAAAGGAGGTGGCAGTGAACTCACCAAAAGATGACTGCGCCCCTCTCCTGAACCTCTCCCCCTTTTGGGGTTGAGGAGTGGGGAAACAATGTATAAAGAGCATCCTGTTTTTGAAAAACCCGAAAACAAAAATGCCAAAATATGGCGGTATATGGATTTTACCAAGTTTGCAAACCTGCTAGATAAATCAGCTCTTTTCTTCTCCAGAGCCGACAAACTTGGCGACCCATTTGAAGGTTCATATTCTAAAGCTAATATAGAATTAAGACCGCAAGTTTATGAAGGCAAAATTCCGCCAGAAGTATTCGCACAATTAGCAGAAGTTGCTAAATCAGAGAAGAAATTTACTGCTATTAACTCCTGGTATTTGAACGAATATGAGTCGGCAGCAATGTGGAAATTATACCTGAAAAGCAACGAAGGCATAGCCATACAGTCCTCTTTCGAAAAGCTCAAGAATAGCTTGAAGGACAAAGAGCATGTAATCTATATCGGTAAGGTAAAATACATCGACTATGAAAAGGACTGGATACCTGAAAGCAATTTATTTTTCCCCTTTATACATAAGAGAAAAAGCTTTGAACATGAGCAAGAGTTAAGAGCACTAGTTCAAGAACTCCGTTATAAGGAGGGAGGAAGGAAACTCGACTGGTCTAACCCTCCTTTCGATGATGGGGTATATGTTAAAGTAGATTTAAGCGAATTGATAGATAAAATATACTTAGCGCCTACATGCCCCGCATGGTTATTCAAATTGACCAAATCAGTCACTAAAAAATACGGTTTTGATAAGGAAGTTCTACAATCGAGCCTAGATGACACACCCGTATACTGAATAAAGGAGGCGCTAAAATGCCAAACGCTAAAGTAAAAATAGGAGTTATCGGCGGCAGTGGGTTTTACAAGATGGAGGAACTGAAAGGCGCTAAGGAGGTTGAAGTCGATACCCCCTTCGGCAAGCCCAGCGATAGCATAGTTATCGGCACGCTGGACGATGTCGGCATCGCCTTTCTGCCCCGCCACGGCAAGGGGCACCGCCTCAACCCCTCCGAGGTGCCCTACCGGGCTAATATCTACGCCATGAAGTCGCTGGGGGTGGAGTGGCTTATCTCGGTCAACGCCGTGGGCGGGCTCAAGTTCAAGATGAAGCCGGGCAACCTGGTTATCCCCGACCAGCTCATAGACTGCACCCGCAACCGGGTGGATAGCTTCTTCGGCGAGGGCATTGTTGTCCATATCCCCTTCGCCGACCCCTTCTGCCCGGTGCTGAGCCAGATTTTATTCAAGTCGGCATCGAGGCTGGGGGCGGAGGCACACCCCAAGGGCACCTGCGTGGTTACCGAGGGCCCCGCCTTCTCCACCCGCGCCGAATCAAGGCTCTCCCGCTCCTGGGACGCCGATATCATCGGCATGACCTCAAGCCCGGAGGCCAGGCTGGCGCGGGAGGCGGAAATCTGCTACGCTAGTATCGCCAGCGTTACCGACTACGATAGCTGGCAGGACCAGGCCGAGCCGCTTTCGGTTGATTCCATCCTGGAAACCCTGAACCAGAACATAGATATCATCCAGAAAACCATCAAGCTGTCCATCGCCTGGCTGCCCCCGGAGCGTGGCTGCGAATGCACCCGGGCTATGAAAACGGCCATCGCCACCGGCGGCCAGTTCATACCGGACGGGCAGAAGCAAAAACTGGCACTGCTCATCGGCAAATATTTAAAGGGAGCTAAAACCTAACCGTGACCGCTATAGAATTTAACTGCCTGCCGACGGCTGTCGGCAGCATGCCCCATACCGACCCTCAGGCGGCCTGCGCCCAGGTAATAAACCACCTCAAAGAAATCCCCTGCTGGCCCCAGCTGCCTAAGCGCTCCTTCAAGGAGAACATGTACACCCAGTACAGCCAGGGCTTCCCCGGCATAACGGTGACCGATGACAAAGTCTATGTCGACCGCACCAAAGATATAGACAAGCCCCTGGAAAGGCTCTACGCCGCCTATCTCGATAACGATTTCGCCAAATACCCGGTCAGCGCCGACTACGCCGCCGGGCTGCACGCCTTTCTGGGCTTAAAAGACCTCTCGCCGATGGCGGTCAAGGGGCAGCTGACCGGGCCGGTTACCTGGGGACTAAGCGTTACTGACAATGAGGGCAAGGCTGTAATCTACGACGACGCTCTGGGTGACGCCACGGCCAAGTTCTTAAGGCTCAAGGCGGCATGGCAGGAAAAGGAATTAAAGAAAATATCGCCCAGCACCATTATCTTCGTCGACGAGCCCTACATGGCTTCCTTCGGCTCGGTCTCGGTGCTGCTGTCGGCGGAAAGGGTGAAAAGCCTGCTGGAAGAGGTCTTCCGGGGCATCGAGGGGCTAAAAGGGGTCCACTGCTGCGGCAACACCGACTGGTCGGTCTTACTCGGCACCAGCCTCGACATCCTGAACTTTGACGCCTACAACTACGCCCAGTCGCTCAGCCTCTACCCCAAGGAGGTAAAAGGCCTGCTCGATAGAGGCGGCGCCATCGCCTGGGGCATCGTCCCCAACGACGAGCCCTCGCTGGCAAAAGAGACGGCATCCAGCCTCAAAGACCGTTTGGAAGAGGCAATGTCGCCCTTCACCGGCAACGGCGTCTCTTTTAAGCAGCTCCTGCAGCAGAGCCTACTCACCCCCAGCTGCGGGCTGGCTTCCCTGCCCACCCCCGACGCCGCCGCCCGCGCTTTAGAGCTGTTATCCGAGCTATCGGCAACAATGAGAAAGAAGCTATAATAAAAGAAAGTCCAGCCGGATTTCTAAAGTGCGTTGTACTTCCCACCCTCCCACCCTCATAAGCTCCGCTTCTGGGACTTTCTTTCCCCACCCCCAGAACGGAAGTCTAAAGAGGCGTAGCCTTTTGGGCGGGCGGGTATGGGAAGCAAAACAACCATTAAAAAAGGGGGGAGTTATATGGAATGCCAGACTGGTCGCGGAAAAAGCCCAACAGTGACAGGGTAGCCCGGTTCGGGGTATAGTTAAGCTATAAGACAGGAGCCGTTAGCTTGGCTAAAGAAGTAATCAAAAGCCCGGATACGGCAAGAGCAGAAAGAGTTCCCCCCGGCCAAAAACTCACCGAGCAGTGGCCAGCGCTCCACTACGGCAGCGTGCCCAAAATTGATAGCTCCCGCTGGACGTTCACCATCTCCGGACTGGTAGAAAAAGAACGCAAGCTCAGCTATAAGGAGTTCCTGGCGCTGCCGATGGTAAAGGTCTTCTCCGATATTCACTGCGTTACCGGCTGGTCAAAGATGGACAACCTCTGGGAGGGCGTCGGCGCCGGCGTGATAAAGGAGCTTACCGAGATACTGCCCGAGGCTAAGTTTATCACCGTTCACTCCGAGGGCGGCTTCACCACCAATCTTACTCTTAATGATTTCTTTCAGCCCGACGTGCTGCTCGCCGTCAAACACAATAACCAGCCGCTGACTCCGGAGCACGGCTACCCGGTGAGGCTGGTCGTCCCCAGGCTCTATTTCTGGAAAAGCGCCAAATGGGTTATAGGCGTTGAGTTCACCGACAAGGACAAACCCGGATTCTGGGAATCACACGGCTATCATAACCACGGCGACCCCTGGAAGGAAGAAAGATACAGCTAGTTAAGCCTTAGCCGGCTTTCGGCTAAACCACAGGCAACCCCCGGCCACCCCACCCAGAATTACCGCCGCTCCAGCTACCTCCAGGGTGCAGAACAGGACAACATCGTAGAAGTAGCCGTCGGCAAACATCATCTTGAGGTAGTCCTTAGTCGGGTCAAGCAGCCAGAAATCGTTAGAGGTAAAGCTGATAACGTGAAACTGCCAGAAAAGTGAGTTAAAGCCAAAGAGACTGGCCAGCCCCAGAGCCAGCATCAGACCTAAGGTGATACAACTACCCCCCACCACCCCCCGGGCCAGATTTCGCCGGTAGGCCGGTTTTCGCCAGAGCAGACAGACCCCGGCGTAAGCCAAAACATAAACCAGCGTTCCCAGCAGGACCCGGTAATCCAGCCATATCAGCCCCTTAACATCCTTAAGGTGAACAATCTCACGGTAGTTAAACAGCTCAAAAGGCTCGCCGTCCTTTACTACGGTCAGACTGATATAATCTTCGTCGGAGTTAAAGTAGCCGACCAGTCCGGCGGCGGCCTTCTCCAGCTCCGTGTCGTCCAGGCCGGTAACCTGGCTGATGCCGTACTTCTCAAAGCCGTAGTTATAGAGCCAGAGGCTGTTTATCGCCCAGCCCAGGCTGGCGGTAAACAACAGCAAAGGCAGGCACAGCATAAATACCCATTTAGCGGTAATGCCCAGAATTTTCATTTGTTTAAGATTTTACACTTTTAAGGCGGGAAATAACAGTTTTATCTACCTCACCCCCTTAATCCCCCTCTCCTTCAAAGGAGAGGGGGAAGACTTTTTTAAAAGAGGGACTTCGTCCCTCTTAAACACCCTTATACCAGCGGGAATAGATATAAAACGGGGCGGGGAAAGGAAAAAATTATATCTTAAAAGCGTATCACCCCATACAAACCCTGTGCTATAATGGGCGGTAGCCATGTTCAGCCATCTCCATGTTCATACCGAATACAGCCTGCTTGACGGCCTGTGCCGCATCCCGCAGCTGGTGGAGAGAGCCAGGGAACTGGGCATGGACAGCCTGGCCATAACCGACCACGGCTCTATGTACGGCGCCATCCAGTTCTACCTGGCTGCCAGGGAAGCGGGCATAAAACCCATTATCGGCTGCGAGGTCTACGTCGCTCCCAACAGCCGTTTCGGGCGCGAGGCCAGTGATAGAAACCACTACCATTTAGTTCTCCTCGCCCGAAACCAGACCGGCTACCACAACCTGATCCAGCTCACCACCAAAGCCAACCTGGAGGGCTTCTACTACCGCCCCCGGGTGGACAAAGAGCTTCTGGAGCAACATCATGAGGGCCTTATTGCCTCAAGCGCCTGCCTGGGCGGTGAGATTCCCCAGCTCATCCTTCAGGGGCGGCTTGAGGAAGCCAGGCAGACGGCTCTCTGGTACAAGCAGACCTTCGGCGATTTCTATCTGGAAATACAGAGACACCCTATCGCCGAGTTGGAGCAGGTAAATCAGGCGCTCATCCCAATGAGCAACGAACTAGATATACCAATGGTAGCTACCAACGATGTTCACTATCTCCACCGCGAGGATGCCGCCTCTCACGACCTGCTGCTGTGTATCGGCACCAACTCCTCCATCTATGATGAGAAGAGGATAAAGATGGCCGGCGACTTCTACTATCTCAAGACCCCCCAGGAGATGGCAGAGCTTTACCAGGATATTCCTCAAGCCCTGGAAAACACCGGGCGCATCGCCGATATGTGTAACCTCAAGCTTGAGTTTGGCCGCCTCCACCTACCCGAGGTAGATTTACCTCAAGATACGACGCCTGACCAGTTTCTGGCTGACCTCTGCCACCAAAACCTGCCTCAGTACTACCCCCAACCCACCCACGAAATAAAACAACGCCTGGACTACGAACTGGAGGTCATAAAACAAACCCAGTTTGCCAACTACTTCCTGGTGGTCTGGGATATCATCACCTATGCCAAAGAGCACGGCATTCTCTTCGGGGTCAGGGGCAGCGCCGCCGCCAGCATCGTCCTGCACTGTCTGGGCATCACCGAGGTCGACCCTCTGGAGAATAAGCTGGTCTTCGAGCGCTTCCTCAACTTAGAGCGCAAGGAGATGCCCGATATAGACCTTGACTTTGAGGATGACCGCCGCGACGAGGTCATCACCTATGTCTCGCAGAAATACGGACAGGACCATGTAGCGCAGATTATCACCTTTGGTACCTTAGGCGCCAGAGCCGCCCTGAGGGACGTCGGCCGGGCGCTGGCCATGGCCTACAGCGATGTTGACCGCGTCGCCAGGCTGGTCCCCTTCCGGCCGGGCATGACCCTGGAGCGCGCCCTGGAGGAAAACAGTGAACTGCGCGCCATCTATGAAGACGACAAAATCATCCACAACCTGATTGATTCTGCCCGCAAGCTGGAGGGTATTTCCCGTCACGCCAGCACCCACGCCGCCGGCGTTGTTATCGCCAAAGAGTCACTCACCAATTATGTCCCCTTGCAGCGGGTGAGCAAAGGCAACGGCGAAGCCGGTGTTATGACCCAGTTCACCATGGAGGACATTGCCCGCATTGGGCTGCTCAAGATGGACTTCCTCGGCCTAGCCAACCTGACCATCCTGGGTAAGGCCAAGGAGATTATCGGCCAGAGCCGCGGCGTTGATATTGACCTCCATAACATCCCCATGGACGATGCCAATACCTTTGCCCTGCTGTCTTCAGGGGAAACGATGGGCGTCTTCCAGCTGGAGGGAGCCGGCATGCGCCGCTATATTAAAGACCTTAAGCCCACCAACTTCAGCGATATCGCCGCCATGATAGCTCTGTACCGCCCCGGCCCCATGGAGCACATCCCCACATTTATCAAAGCCAAGCACGGCCTGGAGCCCATCCGCTACCCCCACCCGGCGCTGGCAAGTATCTTAGAAGAGACCTACGGGGTAATTGTCTACCAGGACCAGGTGCTGTTCATCGTCCAGGCCTTCGCTGGCTACAGCCTGGGTCAGGCTGATATCTTCCGAAAGGCGATGGGCAAGAAGATTGCGGCGGTGATGAAAAAGGAGAAGCGCAATTTTGTTACCGGCGCCAAAAAGCTGGGCTATTCCGCCGACGTCACCGACGAGGTTTTCGCCCTCATCGAACCCTTCGCCGGCTACGCCTTCAACAAGGCGCACAGCTTCAGCTACGCCCTCATCGCCTACCAGACCGCCTATCTCAAAGCAAACTACCCGGCGGAGTATATCACCGCCTTCCTGGTAACCCACACCGACCAGCTGGAGAAGATAGCCACCGCCGTCGCTGAGTGCCGCCGGCTGGGCATTACAGTGCTGCCGCCGGATGTAAACCACAGCCAAGTAAATTTCTCTATCGAGACCGACGGCGAGGATAATACCCCGGCCATTCGCTTCGGTCTGAACGCTATTAAGAACGTGGGGGTAGGAGCGGTAGAGCCAATGGTTGCCGAACGTCAAAAGAATGGCGAGTTCGAGTCAATCGAAGACCTCTGCCGCCGGGTTGACCTGCGGGGCATAAACCGGCGGGCGGTGGAAAGCTTAATCAAAGCCGGCGCCATGGACTGCCTGGGCGACCGCGGCACCCTGCTCCACAACGTCGGCCGTATTCTGGCCCTAGCCCAGCGGCAACAGCAGCTAAAGGAGACCGGCCAATCGACCATGTTTGACCTGTGGGGTGAGGAGGTTTCGGCCCCCCTCCCCAGCCTTGACCTCCCCCCCGCCGAAATCGCCACCAAGGAAAAGCTGGGCTGGGAGAGGGAACTGATGGGGGTATACCTGTCCGAGCATCCTTTTAGCGCCTTTGCCAGCAAAGCGGCGGCGGGAAATGCCTTCCTCTGCGGTCATATTGATGCTGAGCTGGTGGGACAGACCATCCCGGTAGCCGGAATGGTCGCCTCGGTGCACAACTCCTTCACCAGAGACCGGCGTCCTTTTGCCAGTGCCGTACTGGAAGACCTGGACGGCAGATTAGAGGTAATGGTCTGGCCCAAGGTCTATGCCGATACCAGAGAACTCTGGCAGGAAGGCAATATCCTGCTGGTGGAAGGCAAGGTAAGGATGAGGGATGACCAGGTGCAGCTTAGCTGCGACAACGCGCGCCGCTATGAACTGGAGCCGTCCCCACCCGAGGAACCGGCGGCAGTTAAAGAGCCGGTAGCACCCCCGCCACCCCCACCCCAGAAGCACCGGCTGGTAATAAACTTAAGCCAGACCAGCGACGAGGCCAGCGACACCGCCCACCTTAACAAACTGGTTGACATCCTGCAGCGCTTCCCCGGCGAGGATGAGGTAAACCTGTGCGTCATCAATGGGGAAAGGATAATCAACCTCAAGCTATCCAATATATACACAAACTACTGTCCGGAACTCCACCAGCATCTGGTAGAATTGGTGGGGGAAGAAGGGCTAAAGGTAGAGACTAATGGCTAAAAAGAAAAGATGGGAGCTGCTGACCACCACCCCTGACCAGCTAACCGCCGAGATATGGAATGACATCCTCATTCAAAACGGCATCCCGGCCATGATTAACCCTCAGGACGCCGTATCATTCATGGGCGTTTCCAGCCTCCCCTGCCGGATAATGGTAGCCTACGGTTACCGCCAGAAAGCCCAGGAGATTTTAGACAGCCTGCAACTGCCAGCTGAGGAGCCGACCGATGACGCAGAAAGACCCGGCAACAGGCCATAGAAAAAGGTTAAGGGAAAAGTTCTTAAAGTCAGGACTCGCCGGATTCCACGACTATGAAATCATCGAACTGCTCCTGACCCTGGGCGCGCCCCGCAAGGACTGCAAACAACCAGCCAAAGAGGTCCTCAAAAAATTCAAAACCCTGCGGGGGGCGCTCTCCGCCTCCCCCCAAGAGCTACAGCAGATAGAAGGCATTGGCCCTCACAGCGCCTTCGGTATAAAACTGGTGCGTGAAGTAGCTACCGAATTTCTCAGACAGCAAATTGTGGATAAGCCAGCGTACAAATCGGCCAAAGAGATTTTTGATTACCTCTATCACTCCATGCGAGACCTCAAGAAAGAGATATTCAAGGTTCTATATTTGAACACGCAGAACCAGATTATCGATACCGCCGACCTCTTTGAAGGCACAATAGACAGCAGCTCCGTCTCCCCGCGTGAGGTCATGGAAAACGCCATCAAGCAAAACGCCGGTTCGCTAATTTTCGTCCACAACCACCCCTCCGGCGACCCCGAGCCAAGCCGCTATGATAAAGAGGTAACCAGAGGTTTAGTCTTTGCCGGCAACATCATGCAGATAAAGGTCCTGGACCACATCATAATTGGCGGTAACCAGTACTTCAGCTTCGCTGCCGAGGGACTGATTGAGGAATACGAACTGGACTTCTTAAACCTCAGGACAACCGGTACTTCCGAGGCCAAACGAACCCGCTACAGAGCCAAACCACTCATCCCCCCTACTTTTACCCCTGGCAAAGACTAACCACAACCTATAAACATTAGTCTGTCCCCCATGTGGGCTAGAACCTAGTTCCTTGACAGGTTTGTCAAACTAACCTATTGTTATTATTGGACTTTAGTAGACTTTATTGGACATTGATACCCAATAAACGGTAACCCCTCTGATGTCCCCCATGGGTAGTGTCCTGTCAAGTGGTGTAAATTGCCATCGCTGATCTCTGCCATCCCCTTAGCCCTCACAAGCCATAAGTTGCCGTTCCTCTTCCGGCTGATTTGCCCTGATGTCCTGCATTGATTCGAG
>Ga0315539_1001390_pt1 | contig 17903 bp, 15 predicted proteins | sample SalMarSW160150MG_FD_203097 | JGI IMG/M metagenome (GOLD analysis project Ga0315539, IMG submission 203097) | Salt marsh sediment microbial communities from the Plum Island Ecosystem LTER, Massachusetts, United States - Salt Marsh Sediment SW1601-150 ... | reverse complement strand
ATATTGTATAATGGGGTAGAAATAGAGGGGGTTAGGCATTGTACTGGATTATATTCGGGGTTGGCGTAGCCCTGGGGCTTTTCGGGCTCGTCCGGGTTTTCCGCTATCTGGTCTGGATGAGGTTGACCTGGATGAGTGACGGGGCGCGGGGCGCCATACATTATGCCATGCATGATTTCGAGGCCGGGCCGGTGGCGGTGGTGGACGGCAAGAAGTGCAAGATCGACGAAAGGGCCAAAACGCTGCAGGCGGGCATGCAAAAAAGAACGGAGCATTTCCAGAAAGCAGCCCGGTGGCTCTGGCCCCAGCACACCGGGGATATTGCCAGCTGGGCGTCTTTGCCCCTGGAGGACGCTATTAGATGCGTCGGCAGGGACGCCAAGAAGGTGGGCAAGAAAACCTCTAACCTGGAGGATTTCCAGAAGACCATGAACGAGTTCATGGAGAGGTATCAAGAGTTCGCCCGGCACTTCCGGGATATGGCCACTATAGAAGTTGTCTGGGCAACGGCGTCGTTTGCTTTAGGCGCGTTAACAGTAGGTTTGTTTACTCTGTGGCTGCAGCTGGCTTAATTTTGGAATGATTGTCCGGCAGGGGATTTGGGGAAAAGGGCGGTTTTAGCCTCACTGAAGCTATATGCGTGACATAACAATTATAGTGCGACGCAAAGTGGGTTGAGACTACGATTGGGCTTCATTTTTATAATCCCAATAGCTTTCTCTTAGCTTCATTTACAGCTTTCAAGAGTTCATGTAAAGAATCAAAATATTCTTTGCTTGCGAATTTATTAGGATCTTTATAGCTTTTTACAAAGCTCATTGCCTTTAAGACCGGAGCTTTTAATTCATTAACAAATGTTTTGGCTGCTATGTCTGCGACATCAGAGGTTTTTGAAACGTCCTCTATCATATCCTCAAATACTGGACGAATTTCAGATTTGCTCTTTGCTCTCTCATATATAAATCCCGACTTAACCGCCTCCCGTGCCCAGTCGCGGACTTCATCTAGTAATCTTAACTTAAAGTTTAGTTCTCTATCTTCTTTTCGTATACGGCGATTTTCTGAAATGTCTTTAGCTCGGATAATTAAAGTAACAATGATAGATGCAGTTGCGATTAAGGCAAGTATTAGTGTGGCAATAGCTGTCCAATTCATATCCCCATTATACCACAATTTTACCCAAAAGATTATGTAAACTTAACCCCTGCTTTTTTACCGGGGGTGTTTAAGAGGGGGTGCGGAGCTCCCTCTTTACCTTAAAGGGTGGCGGGTGGGAAAAGATTAATAAAAGGGGGTGGGTTTCTTTAAAATAAGGGAATCCCCCAAAAACCAGAAATCACCCAAAAGAAAATGACCCCCCTGAAAATAACCAAAATCAGGGGGGATAAGGCGGGGTAAAGCTAGCCCGCATGCCCATCAAGGTATCAAACCATTAGGAAAAATTTTTAGGGGCCTAGATTTTGATTTGAGAGCGTCATTTTTAGACAGGCTGTTTTGAGCGGTTTAGTACCTGTCTGACCAGCTCCAAAAACCCGCCCAGACCCCAGCCCCGGACCGCCGAAACCAGCACCGTGTCCTCACCCGCCGGGGCCTGGCCGGAAAGATATTTCAGCGCTTCTTTCTCGCCCCATTGTTTGCCGCCCGGCAGCAACAGGTCTATTTTGTTCAGCGCCGTAATCCGGGGTTTATCCAGAAGTTCTAGGTCGGCCAGAATATCCTCCACCACCTGGCACTGCTCCGCCGCATTATGTGAGGTTAAATCAACCACATGCAAAAGAAGGCCGGCTTCGGTTAATTCTTCAAGGGTTGCCTTAAAGGCGCTGATGATGGTGGGCGGTAACTTGCGGATAAAGCCGACGGTATCGGTCAGCAGCACCACGCTTTTATCGGGGAGGGTTAACCGGCGGGTGGTGGGGTCTAAAGTGGCGAAGAGCTTGTCTTCGACAAAGACATCGGCATTACTTAAAGCATTGAGCAGGGTGCTCTTGCCGGCGTTGGTATAGCCCACTATGGCAACTATGGGGATGCCCGTCTTTTTACGCTGCTGGCGGTACAGCTGGCGGTGTTTTCTTATATCGTCAATCTGGTTTTTAAGACGGTGTATCTTTCTCTGGAGAATGCGCCTGTCGGTTTCCAGCTGGGTTTCGCCGGGGCCCCTGGTGCCGATGCCGCCCCCCAGCCTTTCCAGGTGGCTCCACTGCCCGGCCAGGCGCGGCAGTAAATACTGGTGCTGGGCCAGCTCTACCTGCAGCTGCCCTTCGCGGGTCCTGGCCCGCCGGGAAAAAATATCTAAAATTAGGGCTGCCCGGTCAATGACCTTGACCTCAAGAGCGTCTTCCAGGTTTCTCTGCTGAAGGGGTGAAAGCTCGTCGTCAAAGATGGCCACGCTGTAGCCGGTGCTTTCCTTGAGAGAAATCAGCTCTTCAAGCTTACCCTTACCCACATAGTGCGTTTTGGAAGCCCGGGGCAGGCGCTGTACCAGTTTGCCAACTACATCGGCTCCGGCCGTAGCCGCCAGCTGGGCCAGCTCGTCCAGTGAGTCTTCCGCCGGCCATCTATCGGCGCTACCTTTAGCGCCTATGGCTACCAGGAGTGCCCGTTCCGGCGAAGGGTGGGTAACGATTGCGCCTCTAATGATAAATCCCCTTATATTATGTAAACTACAAGTACGCCTTCAGTCTTCTCTTAGGGTCGCGCCAGGCTGATATTCGGGACAGCCCCTTGACCACGGCGGCATCGGGGACGGTTAAAGATACCCGGATATAGCCCTCGCCCTGCTTGCCGTAGCCTACCCCCGGTGTAACCACCACCCCGACCTTTTCCAGCAGGTCGGTGGCGAAGCCCTCCGAGTTAAAGCCCGGGGGAACTTTAGCCCATATATACAGGCTCGCCTTGGGGGGCTTGGCTTCAAGCCCGATATTATTCAGCACCTCGATAATCAAATCACGCCTTTTCTGGTAGACGGCGTTATGCTCCGGGATGCAGGCCTGTGGGCCGGATAAAGCCTCGATGGCGGCATACTGGATAGCCTGGGGGATACCTGAATCTATGTTTGATTTTATCCTCTTCAGGGCATCGATGACTTCAGCGTTGCCCACCACCATGCCTATCCGCCAGCCGGTCATATTATAGGTCTTGGACAGGGAATGAAACTCAACCCCTACCTCTTTAGCGCCGTCGGCCTGCATAAAGCTGACCGGTTGATAGCCGTCGAAAGCGACCTCGGAATAGGGCCCATCGTGACAGACAACGAATTCGTCCTGCTGGGCCAGCTCCACCACCTTGTTAAAAAAATCGAGGTCAGCGGTGGCGCTGGTGGGGTTGTTGGGGTAGTTGAGCCACAGCACCTTGGCCCCTTTGAGGGCGTAGGCCGGTATGGCGCCGAAATCGGGCAGAAAATCGTTTTCTTCGGTAAGCGGTATATAATGAGGGCTGCCGCCGGCCAGCATGGTGCTTACCGAGTAAACGGGGTAGGCCGGGTCGGGCACCAGGGCGATATCCCGGTAGTCAATCAGGCAAAGGGCGATGTGGGCGATGCCTTCCTTGGAGCCGATGAGGGGCAGCACCTCTGTATCAGGGTCGAGGGTGACACCAAAGCGTTTCTGGTACCAGTCGGCTATGGTCTGGCGCAGTTTGGGCAGGCCTTCGGTTTCCGGGTAGCGGTGGTTGGCCGGGTCCTTGGCCGCCTGGCAGAGCTTCTCTATGATGTGGGGTGGTGTGGGGATATCGGGGTCACCGATAGCAAAACTGACCACATCCTCGCCTTTAGCCTTTTTCTCGGCAATCTTTTTACCGATTTCGGCGAAAAGATAAGGTGGTAAATGTTCAACCCTTCTTGACATTTTCATTAGGCCATTCTCCAATAAATACAATTTCAGCCGGACCGCTGAGGAATACCTCCCCTGCTCCATCCCACTCCACACCCAGTACGCCTCCCTGTAATTTTATGTCAACCTTATTATCTATGTAGCCGTGTAGATGGGCCGCTACCGCTATGGCGCAGGCGCCGCTGCCGCAGGCCAGCGTCTCCCCCGCTCCCCGCTCCCAGACCCGGGCTTCTATTTTCTGGCGGCTGACTACTTGGGCGACCTCGAAGTTTACCCGGTTGGGAAATACGGGCAGGTTTTCCACCTTTGGCCCCAGCCGGGATAAAGGAAATTCGGACACCGGGCGCTGCCAGAAATAGACGGCGTGCGGGTTGCCCATGGATACCAGATTCAGGAGCAGGTTGGTATTGTCTATCGTCAAAGGATAGCCCAGCATCTTTTTTATGTCAACTAATTCCCCGCCCGGCTCGATTACCAAGGGGATATCGCCGGCGCCGAACCTGGGCCCTCCCATGCTGACCTCAATACTGGCTATCTTGCTCCCTGTCCCCTCCAGCTTTACCTTTCTGATGCCGGCCATCGTTTCCACATTCATCTGGCTGGCGTTTTTGTTAAATAGACCCTTTTCCAGAACGTATTTGACCAGGCACCTTAAGCCGTTGCCGCAGGCTTCGGCCTCGGAGCCGTCCGGGTCAAAGATTCGCATTTTGAAATCGGCCTTGTTCGAGGGCAGGACCAGCAAAAGGCCATCGGCGCCGATACCGAAGTGGCGGTCGCACATAGATATCGCCAGCCGTGACCAGTCGCGCTTGGATTCACCGGCCTCCAAAAGCACGAAATCGTTTCCGGAACCCTGCACCTTGGTGAACTTCATGCCTGCTCCTGATAGTCTTTTTTAAGCCGGGCCAAGATTTTAGCCTCTGTATCCTTCTGGATATCGAACCACCCTATTCTAACATCTTTTAGCCTAAACCAGCTATACTGGTGGCGGGCCAGCCGGTGGGTCTCAAATTTGGTCTGCTGGACGGCGTCGGCCAGGGTTAGCTCGCCGCTGAGGAACGTGGTAATCTGCTTGTAGCCGATGCCGGACATGGCCGGCAGGCCGGCGTCGTAGCCCCTGTCTAGCAACTGCTTGACCTCGTCCACCAGGCCCCGCTTAATCATATCGTCCACCCTCAGGTCAATGCGGCGGTACAGCTCCGGCCTTTCTGCGGTCAGGCCGATTATAACGGCCTGGAACGGTGGCGCTTTCTTGCCTTGAATCTGGGAAATAGGTGCTTGGGCGTTGCGGTGTACCTCGAGCGCCCTTATGGTGCGGCGCACGTTGCGGGGGTCGATTTTCTGCGCCGCCGCCGGGTCGAGGCGGGCCAGCTCCTGGTAAAGCTCCTCCTCTTCTCCTCTGGCTGCCTTATCTTCCAGATGGCGCCTGAGTTCCGGGTCGGGGGCTACCGCCGGTATCTTCCAGCCTTCCAACACCGACCAGGCGTACAGCCCGCTGCCGCCGACCAGCAGCGCCAGCCTGTGGCGCTCATTTATGTCTTTGATGGCTTTATAGGCAAGCTGCTGGTACTGCGCCAGGCTGAAGTCTTCATCGGGTTCTAGGATATTAATGAGGTGGTGGGGGACTGATGCCTGCTCCTGGGGGGTGGGTTTGGCCGTGCCGATATCCATATAGCGGTAGACCTGCCGGCTATCGGCACTGACTATCTCCCCGTCAAGGGCTTTAGCCAGACGGAGAGCCAGCCGGCTCTTACCCACGCCGGTGGGGCCAACTACCGCCACTAGACGGTTCATTTCACCCGCTTGATTTCAGAGGTTTGCTTGACTATGCTCAAAAATTGGCTCGTTTTGAGGCTGGCTCCACCGACCAGGGCGCCGTCTATCTCCGGCTGCTTTATAAACTCGGCGATGTTGTCGGCGGTGACGCTGCCCCCGTAGAGGATGCGCACCGATTGGGCGATTTCCTGGCCGTGTTGCTTGGCGATATGCCGGCGGATAAAGCCGATGGTCTGGTTGGCCTGCTCGCCGGTAGCCGCTTTGCCGGTGCCGATAGCCCAGATAGGCTCATAGGCCAGTACCAGGCCGGTGTGATACGCCTGTTTGGAAGTTAAGCTTAGCTGCCTGGATAAAACCTCTTCGGTCTTGCCCGCCTCGTTTTCCCTAGGGGTTTCCCCAACGCATAGAATAGGTTTCAATCCTACTTTAAGCGCCGCCTGAACCTTTTTATCTACCAGTTCTGCGGTCTCGTGGAAATACTGCCTCCGCTCGGAGTGGCCGATGATGACCAGCTGGCAGAGTTCGGCCAGCATCAGCGGCGAAATCTCCCCGGTATAGGCCCCCTTTTCCTCAAAGTACAGGTTCTGCGCCCCCAGCTTTACCGAGCTTCCTTTAAGCAGCTCCTTTGCCGCGGCCAGAGAGACGAAGGGCGGGCATATTACTTTATCCACGTTGTCTATCCGGTCCAGTTCCGGGCGCATCTCTTTGACCAGCGCCGCGGCTTCAGCCACGGTGGTGTTCATTTTCCAGTTACCCGCAATCATGGGGATGCGCATTTTAACCCCCTAAGCCCCGAATTTAGCCAGCTTCAGCGCGTTAGCCATAGCCAGAGGCATAAGCTGTGTTGCCGGGAATATGCCCAGCCCGCCCATAATACAGGCTTGTTCAGTAAATTCCCCTACCCTGTCGGCGCGGCACCACTTAGAATAGAGCAATACCGGCACCGGATGCCAGCTGTGGCTTTTGAGTAGCGCCGGCGTGGAGTGGTCGCCGGTAACCACGATGACATCGGGTTTGAGGCCGGTAAGGGCGGGCAGAGCCTTGTCAATTTCTTCAATAACATTGACCTTACGGTCAAAGTCGCCGTCTTCGCCGGCGGAATCGGTGCCCTTAATATGCAGGAAGAAGAAGTTATAATCAGCGTAGTTTTGTTTCAGGGCATCAAATTCATCGGCTATAGCCGGGCCGGTCTTCAGCAGCTGCATGCCGACCAGCTTGGCCAGCCCCCGATACATGGGGTAGGCGGCGATGGCAGCCGGCTTTAGTATGTAGATATCACCCATGGTGGGGATAATGGGTAGGCTGGAGAAGCCGCGTAAAATTACCATGTTGGCCGGCTGGTGCCCGGCCAGAATTGTTCTGGCTTGAGCGATAAATTCATTGGCGATATCAGCTGTTCTACGGGCTGGGGCGTGCCGGGCTTTAACCGCCTTGGGCGCCACCCCCGTCTGCTGGGGGTCGGAGTCGCTGACTTCGGGGGCCAGCCCCTCCCCCCGGAAGACCACGGCAAAACGGTGCTCCCTGACCGGGCGAACGAAGAGTTTAATTCCTTCTATCTTTATTTCATCGAGCAGCCGGCACAGCTCGGTGCACTTTTCTGTTGATATGCGCCCGGCCCGGCGGTCGGTGACCAGTCCCGAGCTGTCCACGGTGCAGAAGTTGCCCCGGGCGGCTATATCATCAGGCTTCAGGTCAAAGTCTATACCCAGCGCCGCCACCACCCCCCGGCCGATATTATATTTAACCGGGTCGTAGCCGAACAGGGCCAGGTGACCGGGGGTGCTGCCGGGGGTTATTCCCGGGCCCACCGGGTCGATAAGGCCGCAGATGCTCTGGGCAGCCAGCCTGTCCAGATTGGGGGTATTGGCCGTCTCCAGTTCGGTTTTAGCTGTCCCGGGGTGGGGCAGGCCGCCCAGGCCGTCTATAACCAGCAGCACGATTTTGCTGGGGGAAGGGGTGGCGATCTCCCTGATTAGCTCTAGATTATCCATTGTAATCAGCCCTCCCTATTGAGCAGTACCTCAATGCCGGGCAAATTTTCACCGCCCAGAAACCGTAGCGAAGCTCCACCCCCGGTGGAGACAAAGGTCATTTTATCGGCCAGTTTCATTGCGGTTACTATCTCGGCGGTAGAACCACCGCCAATAATTGTAGTAGCCTTAAGGTCGGCCAGGAGCCTGGCCATGGCCTGCGTCCCTTGAGCGAACCGGGTTATCTCATATATACCCATAGGCCCGTTCCAGAATATTGTCTGGCAATTCTGTAATTCTTCCGAGAAATTTTTGATGGTCTTGGGGCCGATATCGACAATTCGCCAGTCCGGCGGTATATCCGCTATTGATACCGTCTTAAATTCAGCCTCGGCACTGAGTTTATCGGCAACAATCGTATCAACCGGAAGCTTCAGATTAACCCCCTGCCGGGCGGCGTCATCCATCAGCCTGGTGGCAAAATCCAGCTTGTCATCCTCTACCAGGGACAGGCCGACCTCGTAGCCCTTGGCCTTCAGAAAGGTAGCCGCCATGCTGCCGCCGATGAGGATAGAGTCTACCTTATCCATGGTGTTTTCCAGGGCGCCTATCTTGTCGCTTACCTTGGCGCCGCCGGCCAGCTCGGCGAAGGGGTGGCGGGGGTTGGCCAGTAGGTCTTCCAGGACATTGACTTCCTTCTCCACCAGCAGGCCGGCCACTGCCGGCAGGTAACGGGCCACGCCTACTATTGAGGCATGAGCCCGGTGACAGGCACCGAAGGCATCGTTTACATAGACATCAGCCAAGCGGGCCAGCCTTTTAGCGAAGGCGTCGTCGTTGGCCTCTTCTTCAGGGTGGAAGCGGATATTCTCCAGCAGTAAAACCTGACCCGCCTTTAAGTTTCCCGCCGCCTCGTCTACCTCGGGGCCGATGCCGTCGTTGGCCACTTTTACCGTATACCCTAAAATCTGTGACAGGTGCCGGGCGACGACGGTCAGGCGCAGTTGCTCGACCACCTTCCCTTTAGGCCGCCCCAGATGGGAGCAAAGGATAACCCTGGCCTTGTGGTCGGTAAGATATTTGATGGTGGGTAGCGTGGCCCGGATACGGCTGTCGTCAGTTATGGCGCCTGTCTTTCCATTCATGGGGACATTGAAGTCAACCCTGACCAGAACCCTTTTGCCAGCAACCTCTATATCCCTGACGGTCAATTTGTTCATCCTTTCTTCCCATTTATGGCTTGAAATAACAGAATATCAGGTGTTTAAGCCGGCACCTGATATTTTAATCGGGCTTTCCGTTATATACAAAGCCTTATCTCCTCATTGGCTGGTGGGAAAATAGCTCCAATGCCTGCCTGGTAATGCCTTCGGCATCAAGGCCATAGTTAGCCCGAAGCCGGGCTTGAGAACCCTGCTCAACAAATTCGTCGGGGATGGCGATGACCTTTACCTTAATATCGCTGATGCCTGATTGCTGCAGCAGGTCGATGACGCTGTTGCCAAAGCCGCCGCTGAGGGCATTTTCCTCAACGGTGACCATGCGCTTAATACTGCCGGCCAGCTCTTTTATAAGCCCGGCGTCCAGCGGCTTGGCGAAGCGGGCGTTAACCACTGTAGCCTCAATGCCCTCCTTAGCCAGCTTGCTGGCGGCCTCGAGGGCCGAAGTCACCGTAGTCCCTATGGCCAGTATGGCGACGTCTTTACCCTTTCTTAGTATCTCTCCTTTGCCTATGGGAATCTGGTGCAATTCGGTGTCCAGTTCTACCCCCACCCCGGAGCCGCGGGGATACCTTATAGCCATGGGGTGCTTTGATTGCACCGCCGTGTAGAGCAGGTGCTGGAGCTCGTTCTCGTCCTTGGGCGCGGCTATTATCAGATTGGGTATTAGCATTAGATAGGAGATATCAAAGGTCCCCTGGTGGGTCTTGCCGTCGTCGCCGACGATGCCGCTGCGGTCGATGGCAAAGGTGACGGGCAGGTCCTGGAGACAGACATCGTGGATGAGCTGGTCAAAGGCGCGCTGCAGGAAAGTGGAGTATATGGCCACGATGGGTTTAAAACCCTGGGTCGCCAGCCCGGCGGCGAAGGTAACGGCGTGCTGTTCGCAGATGCCCACGTCAAAGACGCGCCGGGGGAACTCCGCCTCGACTATGCTGAGGCAGTTCCCTTCGGGCATGGCCGGGGTAATCGCCACCAGCTTGGGGTTTTCCTTAGCCAGGCGGAGCACGGTCTGGGCGAATACCTCGCTGTAGCTTGGTATCGTCCCGGAGCCTGAATTTTCGGCGGCTACGCCGTGGAAGTAAACGGCGTCACCCTCCGCCGGCTGGTAGCCTTTGCCCTTGGTGGTAATAATATGAACGAAAGTCGGCTTGGAGTAGTCCCGTGCCTGGGCAAGGGCTGTCTCCAGGGCGTTAATGTCGTGCCCGTCGATGGGGCCGATATAGGTGAGGCCGAGTTCTTCCCAGAGTACGGTGGGCATAACCAGGCCCTTGAATCCCCGCCGGAGCCACTGGCCGAATTGCACCAGCTTTTTACCCAGGGGGAGAGCGTCCATTAAGCTTTCCCCCTTTCTTTCCGCCCACTGGTAGCGGTAGTCAAAGCGCACCCGGTCCAACAGCTTGGCCAGACCCCCGACAGTGGGTGAAATTGACATGCCGTTGTCGTTCAGGACCACGCAAATCCTGGAGCCCAGGTGTCCCACCTGGTTTATCGCTTCGAAAGCCATGCCGCCGGTTATCGCCCCGTCACCGATGACGGCGACTACATGGTAGTTATCGCCGGCCAGGTCGCGGGCGATAGCCATGCCCAGGGCGGCTGAAATCGAGGTGCTGGCGTGGCCGGCGCCGAAGGGGTCGTGTTCGCTCTCGCTGCGGCAGGTAAAGCCGGACAGGCCGCCGTACTGGCGGAGAGAGGTGAATTGCTGCCTTCTGCCGGTGAGCAGTTTGTGGACATAGCTTTGATGGCCCACATCCCAGATGAGCTTGTCCCGCGGGCTATCAAATACCCGATGCAGGGCTATGGTAAGCTCAACTACGCCGAGGTTAGAAGCCAGATGACCTCCGTTGACGCTTACCCTGGTCACCAGCTCCTGCCTGATTTCGGCAGCCAGTTGTTCCAGCTCCTTTTTGGCCAGCCCTTTTAAATCTGAGGGACTATCTATTCTATCTAATAGTTTCGGCATTACCGAAATACTCACCAGACGAGTGAGGACGCTGACTTCATACTAGCATTTTGGCTGATATTTGGCAATTGTCGTTGATTGGCCTAGCGGGGCTGTATCGCCGGGGGCACGGATTATCAAACTGTAACCGGTTTTAATTGATAAGGCTAGAGCCTTAGCCCGATCTTTTTAGTTGGTCTCATTACCACCGTCAGTATAAGACCGGTAACACCGAAAGCGGCACAGATCAGGAAAGCCATCTGATAGCTCTGGGTCAGGTCAAATATATAACCGGTCACCACCGGGCCGAGAGCGCCTCCAATTACATGGCCAAAGCCGGCAACCCCGAAAATCAGGCCGTGGGACCTCATACCAAAAAGCCCGGCTACCAGAGGCGACTCTGATGTGGCCATACCCCCAAGAGCCAGGCCAAATGCAACAGCAAACAGATAAAACATCCACACCTCTGTAGCCAGCGTCAGCCAGAGCATAACTGCTGACATCAGTATAAAGCCAAAAATGAAAATCTGCCTGCTGCCGATTCTGTCACCAACGCCACCCAGCACAAAGTTACCCAGAACGGTTACCCCGCCAGTGGCTGCCAGAATATTGGCGGCGCCGATGGCCGAGATTCCCAGATCAATGATATGCGGCACAATATGTATCATAATAGAGAATATAAAATAGCCATAGCAGAAGAACATGAAGAAAAGTAGCCAGAATTGCGCGGTATGCATTGCCTCTCTGAGGGAAAATGACCTGGTATCAGGCGTCAACCCCTGTTGTTTTCCTTCATTTTCGCCGTGGGGCGGCTGCCCCGTATGCTCTGGGGCGCGTCTTAAAAATTGGGCGCCTAAAATCATAACTATTAGAATCACGACGCCCTGTATGGCATAGGTAATACGCCAATCATAAGCAGCAATAAGCCGGCTAATTACCAGCGGTGCCGCCAACGCACCTATGCCCCCACCGGATACAACGATACCTGTAATCAGGTTCCTTCTCCTGGTAAACCATCTGGCAACGGATGACAATAGCGGAACCCAGATGCCACTTACACCAATGCCTAGCATAACCCCATAGAACAGGTACAGCTGCCACAGAGTGTTGGTTTGGGACATCAACAAATACCCCAGACCAAAAAAGATGCCGCAGAGCGTCACCACCAGCCGTGGGCCGAACCTATCGGTAAGTTCCCCCATGGCAATACCAACCGCACCACTCAGAAGCAGGGATAGCGAGAAGGCGCCTGAGGTCATGGCTCTGGTCCAGCCGAACTCAGTTAACAATGGATTTAAGAATACGCCAAATACACTGTACAGCCCCCACGACACTGCCATTATCAAGAAGGCAGTGCCAACCACGATATGGCCATAGGAAAATCGTGGTTTAGTATTAGGGGGTTGGTTTACTTCTTTATTGGTCACGATAAGCCATCTCAACGGTAACAAAAACCTTCCTATTATAGCATAACAGGGGAGAGTAAAGCCCGGTAGTAATTCTTAAGTCTCTCTAAGTAACCTGCAGTTTGACGCTGGCCTTGTTTATTTGTTACATTAGCTGGAAATGACGGTGAAGCGTAAGCGTGTCTCCTGAAGAGCTGCTCGGCCTGGGTTTTTCTAAAGAGCTGGTGGTGCTTATTATCTCGGCGCTGCCTATTTTTGAGTTGCGCGGGGCCATACCGGTAGCCATAAACCTGTTTAATTTCTCCTGGTATTATGCCCTGCTGCTGGCTATCATCGGCAATCTGATACCGGTGCCGATTATTCTGCTGTTCCTTAACGCTATTGTCCGGTTTTTGAGCCGGGCGAGCATTTTTGACCGTTTTTTCCGGTGGCTTTTTGCCTATACCCGGAAGCGGGGAGGTATTATCGAGAGGTATGGACGCATCGGTCTGGCGTTATTCGTGGCCATTCCCCTGCCCGTCACCGGCGCCTGGACAGGCTCGCTGGCGGCAGTTCTGTTTGGCTTAAAATTTAAGCACTCCATGTTGTCTATCTTTATCGGGGTGCTCATTGCCGGCATAATTGTGACCTGTCTTTCCCTGCTGGGCTGGGTGGGGGCGGTAATTGCGGGCATTGGGCTGGGCGCCCTGGCTGTCTTTGGCTTGTGGAAAACCTCAGGTAAAGCTTGAATAGGGGTTGTTATCTTGACCTCTAACTGTGCCCCGTGCTACATTTGAGTTGTAGAAGAAATGTCCCTGTAGCTCAGCTGGACAGAGCGGCTGCCTTCTAAGCAGCGGGTCGTGGGTTCGAATCCCTCCAGGGACGCCATCTTAGCTACAAATTGAGGCTGTCTTAACCTCCGGATCCCGGGTAAAATCCCGGGATTTTTTGTTAAAAGACCCGCTGCTTCGACAAAAACGGAGGACAGAAATGACAGCCAATATCCATCAACAAGTTAACCAAATAGTCGAAATCAGGGGCCGGGCCACCCGGCTTGACAGCCTGACCCAGGGCTACCGGCTCTGCTCCCGGACCGAGGGCAAGAGCGAGAATACCATCCGCATTTACACAACGGCTCTGAGTATACTCCAGAGGTTTCTTGATCGAAGAGGATTCCCCACAGACGTGACCGGAATCGGTCCGGAAGAAATAAGGGAGTTCATCGGCTATCTCCAGAATACTAAAGCATTCATGGAGCACCCGTTTACCGGACCGCAGAAGAAGGGCTTAACCGGACACACGATAAACTGTTATCTCCGAGCAATCCGTGCGTTCTGGAGCTGGCTTTTAGCCGAGGAATTTATTGAGGTTAATCCCTTCGACCGGGTAAAGGTTCCCAAAGCACCCAAAAAAGTAATCACACCCTTTAGTGAAGATCAGCTTCGTGCTCTATTAGGAGCAATAGACACAAAATCGCCCATTGGTATCAGAGACTCGACAATCATACAGACGCTCTTGGATACGGGTATGAGGGTCACTGAGCTGACTGGTTTAGAGATGGAGGATGTAAACCTTGTACAGCGCTGTCTGAAAGTTCACGGTAAGGGTAATAAAGAGAGAATAGTACCCGTCGGGGTGACTGTGCAAAAGGCACTGGCCAAGTATATCAACAAGTACAGACCAAATCCCATGTACCCCCTTTCGGACAACCTTTTCCTGACCAGAGACGGCATGCCGCTTACACCGAACCGTACTCAGTCAATAATTGAAACGTACGCAAACAAAGCCGGAATAAAGGGAGTCAGGGCATCGCCGCATACCTTCCGGCACACATTTGCTATCTCTTATCTCCGCAACGGTGGCGATGTCTTTACCCTCCAGAGGATTCTCGGGCACGAAACCCTGGATATGGTTCGTAATTACGTTACCCTAGCCCAGTATGACCTCCAGGAAGCCCACCTGCGTTGCTCTCCTGTCGATAACATGAAAATCAAGGCGAGGCCGTCCGGAGCCTGCTCGCATGCCGACTAGCTCGAGTAATACTGGCCAGTTACTGGCAATCTACCAATTTTTTTCAATTACATTATAAATAAGGGGGAAATCCAATGAGTGTAAAATGCGAACTATGTGGGAAAGAATTTAAAAATACCCAGGGGCGGCGAGGTCATATGACATTCGTTCACCAGGTAACCAGCTCCAGTAGCAAGTCAGCTGCTCCACTAGCTACCGAGCAGCCACCCAGTAATCTGGAGGAAAGACTCCAGAAGCTGGAGAGTGCAATTGGCTTGAAGGAATCGAGTTCACTGGATCGGATACTGGGTACTGATGAACCGATTACTGAGCAGCTGGAGCAACATACTCACCAGCTCGTTGAGTTAAGTGGCCAGCTGAAAAATCTATCTCAACAGGTAAAACTAGCCTCCAGTAGTACTGAGGTTCGCGATATCAGGAGGCAGGTTACTCAGCTTATTGAGCAGATCAGGAGACATGATAGTTGGCTTACGACTAGTAGACTTTACTACATTCTTACTATGCATTCGGATCATCCCGCGTTTTTTGATGATTTAGAAGACCTGAGGAGAAAACTTACGGAACATCAGCCAATAATAAATTTAGTCAGGAAGAAATTTAAATTAGAAAAGCGAGGAACAGCATAACCTGGCCTAGATATTTAAATGGGCTTACCAAAGGGCCCAGGTAGAGGCTGTTTTGGTTATAGGGTTTGGTTCATCAGTCGTTGCACAAAATGGCTTGTTGTTACTGCCTCTTTCAAATATCACGGCCGGGACAAGTAGCGGAAATGATAGCTTCTAGGAAAGCCCCGAGGTTCTGCAAGTGGGAAGGTGATTTACATTTATTTAGACACTAGCTTCCTAAGTCAGCTTTCAAAGATTGTCCATCGCTACTGGCATTACCCTTTTATAATAGCTTCCAGTGGGTAGGACAATAACTTACTCTTCGCAAGGCTGACAATGGAGAAGGAGGACATTTACCTGATAGCCATCACATATCCCCATCACGGCTACCGTTTGCCCCGCTCCCAGCTTAGCTACCTGTGATTCATATCTTGTATCAAAGATGCAATCGATTCCTCGTGCCTCATCCTCTCCACCACCAGATATCACGACTTCCGGAGCTTCAAAAATATAATCTGTGCCTACATCGCATATCACACCAGTAACCTTAAGAAGATTGTCCTTGTAGAGCGTATCCGCCGCTACTTCGTCTTCCTCATAGGCCGCAAACAACCCTTCGGCAGTGACCTCTATCGCATCTTTTTCAGAGTATAGTGAATGTGGCAGACAAGAAGTAATAATACCCACAAGCAAAAGACTGATGCCAATAACCAGAACCGGGAGTAATCTTTTCAATGTAAACCCCTTTGAATTAGCTCAAACACTCTCATATCTGCACTGCCACTACCAGAGGTACCCCCCCCTGAAGGGGGGTACCTTTTGTCGTTTTCGGAGATGGTTTAGGGCATTCTTTCTAGTGAGACCCTAACCAACTCTCCCACTCTCCCCACTCGCCCCACCACTCGTCAAGGCCAAGGTCCTCAGGGTCAGTTGCCGGAGGAACTAAGGACTCGTAAACCTGGTTAGCATAAGCCTGACATGCGGTAAAGGCTCTGAGTGCCTTAGCATAGTTGTATACGGCCTCATTGCCTGTAGTCTCCTGGGCAAGACCCTGGTAGTAGAAGCCCTTCTGCCACTCGGTCGCTGCCTGGTTGAATATCGCGTCCAGTGGTGCGTATGGAGTATCCCAGTAGTCCAGCTGCCTCAGCTCCGTGTTAGCGTAGTAAAGGTCAATGTGAGCTCGTTCCTTGGCTGCTCCTACAATATCAGCTGGACTGGAAGCAAGCTGCAGCTCATAGAAGGTATATGTAGGAGCTATTGGGTACCTTTCATAACCTGGGCATTGCGGATAGGCTACCCTGGCGACACGCCCCGATGCGGCGACGTAATACAACCCCTCATCGCCATCATCAGGCAGGCAAATACCTACTGATTCATTCCCCAAGCACCCTATCTTCGAGTCCCAGCCCCCACCTTCATTTTCGTACATACCAACAGCAGCCTCTTCATAGGTGGGATAATCTGGCGGGTTGCCAGGAAAGCGCAACATCATCTCGGCAAAATCCAGGTCTACTTCACCCTGGTAGTTGTGAAGCGCGTTCCACATAAACAGGTTTCGTCGCACAGCGTCCTCATCAAGACCGTGCCAGCCCCCGTGAGGAACCCAAACAAGATCCCATCCCATCCACGGGGGAGAGCTCAGAAACTCCTCTAACTCCGGGACGAGGCAGTTATTGGTGGCATAGAGGAAGTCAGTCTCACCCAAGTCCCCGGCTAGTCTGACAGTCTCAGGGTCTCTACACTCAAGGTTAAACGCATCGCCGCTTGTGTCTGCCCAAAGGCCACCCGCTCTTGTTCCACTAGGGTAAGCTAACTGCATATCCAGAGCCTCGGCGGCATCATCGGCAAACCGCAGAGTATGTAGGGTTGTAAGTGCTACACCATAGCCCGGCTCCTCGTTGCCATCAGTACCAGCACCATGATGAACATAGCAGAGGCCTTTATTGTTCATGCTGGGATGATGACCAATCTCCGTCTCGCTGTGGGATTCGGTTATGTAACTATTACCCGTCTCAGGGAGGGCGATAAAGGTAATCAGACTCTTAACTTCCGGGAAATCACTAGTACCGGCGGCAATAAGCTCACCATCCTCGGTATCGCTTCCCCAGGCAGCGAAGCCGCTGCACCCGTCGTCCTTCGGCGGCAGTTTGTCCTCTTCACTCCCGGGAGGTTCAGTGCCGGGGTATGTCGCCAAACCCCCAAAAAGCCCCCTAACGTAGTGTGCTAGCACCTCTGTGTATGATAGGGGAACACCGGCATCAGTTGCCCCGTCTGCCATCCCCCGGAACATATCTATGAATTCAGGGGCATACTCCTTCAAGTACCACTGATATGCCTTCAGGGCGGTGATTTCCTCCTTGGTAAATTCGCGCTGTACCTCCTCCAGCGGCGGCAGACCAAATATCTGGGCGACCTGCTGGTAGAACTGGTAGCCCATGTCATAGTCTGAGCCACTTACAACAATAACCTGCATAACATCTGGTACCAGTGGTACTCCATCAACAAAGGATATCTCAGGTTCAACTGGCTCTACTTTCTTCTCAATTCCTGGCGGGGGCTTATCTTTGTCTTTATCGGCAAGCGCCGGCGCCAGCCCACCGGAAAGCGTCACCACCAGTGCCAGAGCCAAACAGACGCTACCAAATAGTGCTAATAATTTTGTCTTTCTCACCTTTTTGCTCCTTTCACTAAATTTACTGCTAGGTTAATTCTTGTCTTCTTGGGTAAATGCTACCCTGCTGTCTATCCCTATCTAGAACATATCTATCACCCCCTTTACAAAACACAAAACCGACCCTTTTAGGTCGGTTTCACTATTGGCTCCCCGCTACTCAAGTGACCAGTTACGGATAGTGGTTCAATGCTCCCCAGTTACTGGCACCGGTGCTAACTTATTTTACTCTTCCATTATGAAAGTCTCTCTACCTCCAACAATCTCTAATGTAGAGATGTATTATAGGTGCATATACTGATGCTGTCAAGGTGGCCAACCCTTACTTCACCCTACTATTTTTGGATTATTTCGACCGGGACAATTGAACAATGAGATTTCCTAATAGTTGTCAATAGCCGATACTTGACCTCCTGATTTTTCTCAGCTAGAGTTATTAATGGGAGACGGCTTCGACTTTTACAGGTTGAGGAGCT
>Ga0315539_1001382_pt1 | contig 17944 bp, 12 predicted proteins | sample SalMarSW160150MG_FD_203097 | JGI IMG/M metagenome (GOLD analysis project Ga0315539, IMG submission 203097) | Salt marsh sediment microbial communities from the Plum Island Ecosystem LTER, Massachusetts, United States - Salt Marsh Sediment SW1601-150 ... | reverse complement strand
CCTGGGGCTGGAGAAGGTCCCAAGGGTTGGGCTGTTCGCCCATTAAAGTGGCACGCGAGCTGGGTTCAGAACGTCGTGAGACAGTTCGGTCCCTATCTGTTGTGGGCGTTGGAGATTTGAGGGGACCTGACACTAGTACGAGAGGACCGTGTTGGACAGACCTCTAGTGTACCTGTTGTGGCGCCAGCTGCACCGCAGGGTAGCTACGTCTGGAAGAGATAAGTACTGAAAGCATCTAAGTACGAAGCTCACCCCAAGATGAGATCTCCTTTAAGGGTCGTTAAAGACGATGACGTTGATAGGCTGTAGGTGTAAAGGCAGTAATGTCAAAGCCGAGCAGTACTAATTACCCGTACGCTTTTTCTCATGCTAACCCTCTCACTTTCTTTCAATATGTCGATCTTATTGATTCCTGATTTCCAGGTAATAAGCTTAAGGTGACTATTGCAATGGGGAACCACCTCTTCCCATTCCGAACAGAGAAGTTAAGCCCATTAGCGCTGATGGTACTGCATTCGCGGGAGAGTAAGTCGTCGCCGTTCTTATCTTTGAAACCTCAACTTCGGTTGAGGTTTTTTTTATCCAATAGCATACGATAGATTATTTCAGTACGTTTTCCCATATTAGTCCTATCTTTGTCTATCCATGAGAAAACTCCTGCTTATCCTGATTATCCCACTCCTGGTCCCGCAAGTGATAGATAGCCAGGTAAAACCGGATACGGCAATACAAACTATCCGGGCATGGAAACTGACGGATGACTTCTCTGAACTCCAGGACTGCCCCGTCGATACCATCTTCTTTAAACACCAAATATTTAATCCCAATTTCCAAGCCTTCCCATTCTACTCTTACCTGGGAAACCTTGGCTCCCCTGCCCTGGCAAATGACTACCTCGAACGAATTACCCAACACGACCTGCTGTTCCTGTCTCCGTTTAAACACTATATTCACCTGCCTCAAAATCAAACCTATTTCAATACAAGAAAACCATTTACCGATCTCGATTATACCACAGGAAGCGGAAAACAAAAAAATGAACAAACTCTCAGAATACTCCATACTCAAAATGTGAATGAGGATTTTAACGTCGGGATCGATTTCGACCTGATATCCTCCGATGGAAGATATAGCAATCAGAAAACCGGACTGAAGTCCCTTACCCTCTTTTCAAGCTATATCCTTAACAAATATAGCGTCCATGCCTCCTTCAACCGAAATGTGATTTCCGTTATGGAAAATGGTGGAATTATAAATGACCAGGACCTGAAAGATACAAAATCAGAAGATGTCCCCGTAAACCTGGGAAACCTGAATAACGCCGAATCAGAACTGAAAAATATTAACCTCCTCCTGGTGCAAAGCTATACCATCGGAAAAAAAACAGAAACCGAAAACCTCCCAGAAAATGAAAATCCGAAGAAAAAATTAAACCTGCTCGGAACCTTTACCTATACCTTTCAATACACCAAAAACCACCGCCAATACTTCGACGATTACCCCAAAGCCGGATTTTACAATAACATCCTTCTCGATTCCTTATCAACTGCCGATTCAGTTTATTACCGGTCGATCCAAAATAGCCTGCAATTCGCTTTTCAAAACGATCCAACCAGAAAATTTCAATTCGGTGGACGGGTTGGTATACATAGTGAAATCGAAAAGTTTGGCACCATAATACCAACCGATACACTGGCTAAACTTCACCCTCCCGATATCTATACCCAACCGGATATCGAAGTCTGGATCAATAACAACGATACAACCTTTAAACGGGTGAAAGATGTCCCAAATACAAACCTTGCCCTCACCGGTCACCTTTTTAATGCCCTGGGTACAAAATTTAACTGGGAAGCATGGGGCAAACTCTACCTGAGCGGTTATAAAGTGGGAGATTTTATACTCGAAGGAGTATTGAATAAATCATTTAGTGGCACAAAAGGAACCTCCGAATTGATCCTCTATGGGAAATTGCAAAATTACCGGCCCGGTTATTGGTTTAACCACTTCTATTCGAACCATTTTACCTGGAATAATAACCATAGTAATGTTACCGAAACAACCATTACCGGTGAATATAACCACCCGGCAAGAAAACTGAAAGCAAAAGCTTCCTATACCCTGCTTGATCAGTACGTCTATTTTGACACACTCGCCCTTCCAGCTCAATCTCCGGGAATCCTGTCGGTTTTTGCAATTTCACTTGAAAAAGATGTGATACTGGGTAGGTGGTACTTCCTGAATCACCTTATTTTTCAACAATCCGACCATAATGAAATAATCCCCCTGCCAGCGCTCCTCTTACAACAAACAACCTACTTCCAGCATAATTTCCACTTCGATTTAACCAACGGAGATCTCCTGACACAATGGGGATTTGACTTCTTCTATCATACTCCCTATTACGGATATGCATACATGCCAGCAACCGGACAGTTCTTCCTCCAAAGAGAGAAAAAAATTGGGAATTATCCCTTCCTGGATGTCTTTATTAATGTGAAATTGAAAAGAACCCGGTTCTTCCTGAAATATGAACACGTTGCCTCAGGACTGCTGGGAGAAAATTATTTTACCGTTTTGCATTATCCCATGAACCAGAGAGTATTTAAATTTGGAATCTCCTGGACATTCTACGATTGATCACTACACTTATCAGCATTGAAATCTGTTCATTAACAAAATAATTTTGTAAATTCGTTAATGGATATATCATGCTACATCATCATATAGTTACTTTGAAGAAAGCCGTATCCTGCTTACCGATCCCCCTGCTGCTCTTGCTCTTCGTTGTAATTGCAGGTTGCCGGAATCAAGAACCACAAGAAAAGGAACCGGTGGTTTGTAACATAGATCTTGAAGAAATCAAAGAGCGAGGGAAAATTATCGCTGTAACAGATTACAACTCAACTGAGTACTTTATCTATAGAGGAGAACCAATGGGCTACCAGTATGACCTCCTTAATGCCCTTGCAAACCACCTTGATATCAAATTGGAAGTAATTGTTGAAAGTGACCTCGAAAATACTTTTGAGTACCTCAATTCCGGAAAATGTGACCTGATTGCTTTGAACCTGACCGTTACGAGAGAGAGAAGTGAAAAAATAGCCTTTACCATACCCCATAGCCAAACACGACAGGTACTGGTGCAGAGGAAACCGGATAACTGGAAAAGAATTCATCCAGGACTGCTTAATAATTATTTAATTTATAATCCTATTGACCTTGCAGGCAAGCAAATATATGTAAGAAAAAATTCAGCCTTTGCAGCAAGATTATACAACCTGGCTGATGAAATAGGAGATACAATCCATGTAATCGAAGTTCCTGAAGATTCCGAACAATTGATCCGACTGGTTGTCAATAAAGAAATTGATTATACCGTCTGCGATGAGAACATAGCCCTGGTTAACCAAACCTATTATCCCATCCTTGATGTCGGAACGGCAGTAAGCTTTCCCCAAAATCTGGCCTGGGCAGTTAGAAAAGAAGGCTCAGAAAACCTGCTCCGTTACATCAATGAATGGCTGGAGAATTATAGAAAAACAACCGAATTCGCCGTAATCTATAACAAATATTTCAAGAACCAGAAATCGAAAGAGTGGGTCGAAAGCGACTATTTTGCCATCGGTAGCGGAAGAATCTCTCCCTATGATGAATACATCAAAAGATATAGCGATAGCCTGGGTTGGGACTGGCTCCTCCTGGCTTCACTCATCTATCAGGAATCGAGGTTTGATCCAAAAGTATACTCCTGGGCCGGTGCTTTCGGATTGATGCAGCTTATGCCTTCCACAGCCACAAGATATAATGTTAATCGTGACTCCTCACCCGGAAAAAATATTGAAGCCGGCGTGAAATTTCTGAGATGGCTTGATAATGTACTCAAAGATAAAGTTCCGGATGATGAAGAACGATTGAAATTTGTTCTGGCAGCCTATAACGTGGGGTTGGGACATGTACTCGATGCCCGAAGCTTGGCAAGGAAATATGGAAAAAACCCTGAAATCTGGGATGATCACGTAGCTTTTTATCTTCTGAACAAATCAGACCCGGAATATTATCGTGATCCGGTGGTTAAATATGGTTATTGCCGTGGAGAAGAACCATTTAATTATGTCATCGAGGTCCTTGAACGATATGACCACTACAGGAATATTATTGGAAATACGGCACTGAAGTGAATAGGACAGACCTGAATTACAGGGAAATCAGGTGTTCAGGCTGGAATATGTTTCTAAGAACTCGCTGATTATCATCGCAGTTGCTCCCCAAATGTGAAGATCCCTTACCCGATAATAGGGTATGGAAATCACCTTTCCGGAAATCTCCATACTCTTTCGCTTTATGATGGCCGGATCAGCCAGCTCATCTATTACCGCTTCAATGATGAAACATACTTCATCGGGATCGGGAGTGAAAACGGGTTTTGAAAATAGAAAACCAACTACTGGAATTACTTCGATATTACTCACCGGAATAAACAGTGGAGACAACAGACCACAAATCCTGATGTCGTTACCGGACACTCCAATCTCTTCCTCCGCTTCACGGATAGCTGTATCCTGAATGTGCTTGTCAGAAGCTTCCGATTTACCGCCCGGGAAACTGATCTGATTGCTGTGCACTCCAGGATACTCGGGCCGTTGCATCAGGACGGTATGAATACGATCTGCTATCGGATAGAGGAGAATAAGAACTGCACCTCGGGAAGTCTCTTCATTTGGTGCTGATGGATAAATGTCCCGGATCCGATCTGAAGGTGCCATGCGCTGGTGCGCCCTGAAACCAGGCAAATCCCCCGATAACCTCCGCTCCAACACCTCCGCAAACTTAACTATATCCATAATTAAAAAACAAACTTAAAAAGTGGTGACAGCTTCCTATTTTTTTATTTTCGGTCTTCCAATTGATTTTATCCTTAATAATCGACCGGTTTTATACTCAAGTTCTTGAATAAAAGCCTCATTTCCAGAAGGTCTACCATTCATTGTGCAGCTTCGGATATTGGAGATTATTCGTTCATCATAATTCCCATTCAAATATTCTTTCCAATCGTAAATCTCTTTAAGATAAGGTGTATAATCAGACAGTATTTCATCCTGGATATTCTGGTTAATGTGAGCTTTGGCACTGGACCACCTGTACTCCTCAGCAGACTGTACATATTCAGATTTTACAGGATTGTTTTCAATGTATCTTATTGCTTCATATAAATGATCCTTGTCAAGTGGACACGAGTAATATCTATCTTGCCATAAATGTCCCAAACGATCAAATTTCCTGTTGAAGTACACAGCATATCTTCTGCTTATCTGATTGAAAATCAGTCCTAATGACTCACTTTTTGGTGGTACCATTATGAAGTGAACATGATTCATCATTAAACAATAAGCGAGTACTTTGATCTGTTGTTCTTTCGTATAATCTGTAACAAGGGTTAAATATTTAACTCGATCCCCATCGTCAGAAAAAATGTTTTGCTTATAGTTCCCTCTTTGAGTAATATGATATGGGATTCCAGGGATTACTACTCTTGCGATACGTGGCATAATATTTTTATTTTTAGTTCATTATTTAAATGTAAGAAGATATTTTGAAAAAGGGGAAGCTGTCACCATTTTTTTTTGTGAATTTTTTTAGGAAAATGTAAGGGGGGATGGGTTATTTTCGGAATTTTTTGACAAATCCTTCGACTTCGGGGACGCCTCCCTGGTAGACGAGGTAGCCATTATAGGGTTCGCGGCGTGTTATTTCATCGTTGATTGGGGTGAGCATGATTTTTTTGATCTCATTTGGATCTTCAGTTTGTCCGAGGGCCCATCCAAGCTTAATGAAAGCTACTTCGGGAAGCATATTACCAGCTGGTATAACGCCTTTAGATATCATATCTCTTCCGGTATCGTAGACGAACATGTGCACATATCCCCAGATGGTTTGGAGGGTCATAAAAACGGAGACATTTTTTGCTGCGGCTCTGTCAAGTGCCGGATAGAGTTCTTTATTGACGTGTCCAAGGCCTGTACCGATAATAATAATTCCTTTATAGCCCGATTCTATCATATTATCCAGGATATCGGGTTTCATATGGGGATAATAGTATAGCATGGTCACTTTCTCACTGAAGTAGGGAAGTATTTTCACCTCTCTATCTTTTCGTCGCTGGTTAAATTCTTCTTTAATGTGAGTAATTTTGCCACGTCGTACGGTTGCAACGGGTGTATCCCCGATGGTACGGAATGTTGAACGGTATGAGCTATGCATTTTTCTAACCCTTGTCCCCCGGTGAAGGAATCCATACTCATCGGATGTAGGGCCGAACATGCAGACCAGGGTTTCTGCAATATCTCCATGACCTGCGGCATATGCAGCATGGATCAGGTTAAGGGCAGCATCAGAGGATGGGCGGTCTGAAGAGCGTTGTGAACCCACCAGGATAATGGGTATGGGTGAATTTTGTATCATAAATGATAATGCAGCAGCAGTGTGATGCAGTGTATCTGTGCCATGCCCGATAATGATGCCGTCGATACCATTCCGGATCTCTTTCCCTATCCTTTTTGCCAGGGCAATATACTGGTCTGGTCCCATATTTTCACTGAAGACAGCGAACAATTTCTCGGTGGTCAGGTTGCATATATCGGCTAATTCAGGGACCGCTCCATATAATTCTCCCGGGGAGAAGGCGGGGATCACGGCACCTGTCCGGTAGTCTAACCGGGAGGCAATGGTACCGCCGGTTCCAAAAAGTTTGACATTGGGCAGATCAGGAGAATAGGGGAACTCTTTTTCCGGGATTTTATAATTGGCTTTCTGGTAACCAGTCTCTTTCATGTGCGTAATGGTAAAAATATCGATTCCCACGTTATAGCCGGTTGGAATTTTAAGAACCAGGTGTTTATCGTCATCATTTTCCGATCTCGGAAGTATTGTTCCAGTAAACATACCGCGTGTGGTATTGATCTCTGCCTGGCTCCAGACGCGCACCGTATATTTTTTAAGAACCTCCAAGGCTCTGCCTTTATATCCCTGAAAAATATCTTCGGCCATAATCCCGGTTTTAGGATTGAATTATTTTTTCAATTTCTTTTTTCATCTCTTTCATCGGCACATTTCCAAGAGCCAGCTTATAAACCTGCCCCATCAACCAATTGGCAGCTGCATCCTCTCTTTCTGAATACCGGATTTCCTGGAATTTCCTGTAGAGGATTTTTATGGGTGCGGTTAACTCATCCAGCGACCGGTGTTTAAAATTGATGCTTGTTAATACCGAGCTGAATAACATATCGGGATGTTCGTAAATCACCGGCATCATTCTACTGGCGATTGCTGGTTCGAGTTGGTTATTGTAAATGAATTTGAACAATCCATATATTTTTTTGTAGGAAAAATTCTTGTGCGGTTGCATTTTCCCTTCGATATTTTTGAAGGTATGTCCAAGGAAAGTTCCGAGGGATCTTGGGTTAAAACCAAACTCCTGATGTATCTCTTCGATCAGGGGGACCATATTTTTACTTAAAAGGTAGGTATAGGTATCGTCCGGTATATTCCAATTCTTCATCTGGTAAAATCTGTCGGAGATGTCCATTGGAAGATTTTTCCGCAACTTTTCAATATGGTCTTCTTCAAGTGGTATTGGAGGGGAATCGGTATCGGGATACATCCGATCCGGGCCAGGCAACACCCGTTTAAAGATCGTGGTTCCGTCTATCAGGGATTTCCGGGTTTCCCGGGGGACTCCTTCAAAAGCAATCTGGCATCTTTCCTCGATGGTTTCGAGTGCTGTTGGAATATCTTCTTCTGGTCCCCAGATGATCAGTTGAGCGTCATCATCTTCTGAATTAAGGAGGGTTTTAATTTTTTTCAGATCCCTGGAAGAGAGGGTGGGTTCAAGTTCTTCAGAATGAGACATGTTGGGTTTTCCGATACAGGCAATCACTGCCAGCCGATCGGAAATTTCATCTGCAAATGAGCTGCCTGTCTGGGTAAAATGTGATAAGATACCCTGAAATTGTGGCAGGTTAACAAGCACAACAGAGAACTCTTTTTTGATGGCATCTAGAATCAGGGGTGATTCAAATTCGGTTTCGGGATTTGAGGGTTTCAGGTGGGTGATGCTCCATGCCCCCGGATTTTCCACCCTGTTTTTCAATATTTTCCTGATATTCAGCAGGGCGTATTGACGAAACGCTTCGTTGTGGGATAATTTCGGGATCCATTTATTATGGGATACTCCTTTTATTTCAACCCGGTCTCCTCCGCGACAACTGACATTTACATCTTCCCGGCCGGTTCCTATGCCGGTTCTTACTTTGCCCAAACTACGGTTCAGGAAACGGATATATTCGGCTGCTTCCTTCAGTTCGTCCGGTGTAATCATATCGGGATAGGTAACGGTTTCGATCAGGGGCATACCCAACCGATCGGTTTTAAAGGTTCTGACATGCCCGACATCGGATATTTCGCGGCAGGAATCTTCTTCTATGCTCAACTGGAGGAGTCGTACTTTTTTATTTTTCAATTGGATTTCTCCTTCAACACCGAGGATTGCTGTGCGTTGAAATCCGGTAGGAATGCTACCATCCAGGTATTGTTTCCGGGTGATGTGAACTTCGCCCACAATATTAAATTTTGAAAGCAGGGAAAGCTCAAGGGCAATATCAAGGGCTTCTTTATTGATTGTAAAAGGAGGTGTATCATCTACTTCATATGTACAGGCAGTTCGGTTATGAATCCGATAGACGATCTCCTTTTTGGTCTTGAATTCCATCAGGGCAGTACCATCATATTCGCCCAATTCACTCAAAGTAGGTCTCATGTGCCGGATCAGTTCGGCATTGTAATCTTCATTGTCGTTGTAGATTCCCGAGGGACAATGGCAGAACAATTTTTCACTGGTTTTCAGCTGTTGGTGGACTTCCAGGCCCGATTTGAATCCAATTCGTTCGTAATCATCAACAGTAGCTTTCTCCCGGGGCACAAAGCCAATAGCCTTTTTTGTGTTCTGGTAGTTTTTCAGGGGATTGAATCGCTTTGCCATTCCGGGAAAATTTAAGTGCTGCAAGATAATTGTGTTTTGTCAGATTACAAAGTGGGTTATTAATCGAAGCGAATGGTTTTTACCGGCGTAATCCTCGAGATCAGGTAGGATGGAAGCAAGAGCATGATCAGGATTAAAACCATGGTTCCGGCATTAAGAAGCAGGATGTTCAGGAAACTAAAATTAATTGGTACGCTGGAAAGATAATAGGTAGAAGGATCAAGTTTTAACAGTTCAAATTGATCCTGTAGCAGACACAGACCGATGCCAATGATGTTACCCCAAAATAACCCCCTTGCTATGATAAAACCGGATTGGTAAAGAAATATCTTTCGTAAACTCCAGTTGCGTGTACCGATGGATTTTAATATTCCGATCATATTCGTACGTTCCAGGATCAGGATCAACAAACCGGAGATCATATTAAATCCGGCTACCAGCAACATAAGTACAAGGATGATCCAGACGTTCAGGTCCTGCAGGTTTAACCAGTCGAATATCTGGGGGTATTTCTGCATGATGTTCCGCACCTTTAATCTTGATCCTTCTTCATCCAATTCAAATCCCACGGTTTGTATGACGTCAAGGGTTGCTGGGAAGAGTTCTCTGAAGTCGTGAATTTCAACTTCAAAACCGCTCACCTGGTCTTCATTCCAGTTATTTAATCGTTGAATGTGTTTGATATCTGCAAGAACATAGATCTTATCCAGTTCTTCCAGATTTGTTTCATAAATGCCTGAAATGGCAAATTTTCGGGCACGAGGTGGATCCTGGACAAAGTACATGGAAAAGGAGTCTCCCACATTCAGTTTCAGAAGATCGGCCAGGGATTTGGATATCAAAACCTGGTTGGTACTGCCGGTATCGGTGAGATGGAAGATGGTTCCTTCAACCAGGCTGTTTTGAAAGAATGTCCAGTCAAAATCACTTCCAATTCCTTTTAAGACGACACCCTGAATTTCTGTATCCGTTTTAATGATCCCGGCTTTAATGGCAAACACCTGGATGTGCTTGATCCATGGGGATGCAATCAGTTCAGGCATGAATTCCTGATTCTTCTTAACCGGAACGGTTTCATAGGAGATATTGGTATCGTAATTCAGGATCTGTATGTGTGATTCAAATCCCACCACCTTATTGCGAACCTCATTTTTAAAACCGGTGGTAATGGCAACGGCAACAATCATCACAGCAAGGCCAAGTGCTATTCCAATTACCGACATCGCTACAATAGGCCTCGAAATCCTGGATGTGCTGTCTTTTTCAAAGACCAGTCTTTTCGCTATAAATAGTTCGTGGTTCAACAGATTGAAGATGATTTGCACACAAAGGTAGGAAAATAAATAGACTCATTTTTTCATTTGTACTCATTCATCTGTAAGGGATTTCCATTTTTTACTATTTTAGCAGCCGGCTAAATCATAAATAGTAATTCGATGGCATATCGTAAAATAAGGATCTTCAGCAGCATTGTCCTGCTCCTTTTCCCTCCCCTGACTACACTTGTTCATTCGCAGAATCCCATACGGTGTGGAGCTGAAAGAACAGAACTTTATTTACCCCTGTTAACCGGGAAGAATGTAGGTGTGGTTGCAAACCATACTTCACTGATTAACAACACCCATCTGGTTGATAGCCTGATCGATCTGGGAATTCATGTTGTCAGGATATTCTCTCCGGAACATGGTTACCGGGGAACAGCGGGCCCGGGTACAGTATTGGAAAATGGAAAGGATCAGGAAACCGGAATAGAGGTCATATCGCTTTATGGAAGCCATCGAAGACCAACAAGCGATGATTTAACAGGGATGGATATGGTTCTTTTTGATATTCAGGATGTAGGTGTCAGGCATTATACCTACATCTCTACGATGACGTATATGATGGAAGCGTGTGCTGTGGATAGTGTTCCATTCCTTATTCTTGACCGACCTAATCCGAATGGATTTTATGTTGATGGCCCTGTAAATGATCCCCAATACAGCTCTTTTATTGGATTACATGAAGTACCGGTTGTATATGGTATGACAATGGCTGAATATGCACAGATGGTTAATGGAGAAGGGTGGTTGAACAACGGGCTCACCTGTGATCTGAATTGTATCCCATGTGAAAACTGGGATCATCGTAAATTTTATGAGTTACCGGTAGCTCCATCACCAAACCTGCCCAATATGCTATCCATCTACCTCTATCCTTCCCTGGTATTTTTTGAACGAACCGTAATGACAGTCGGCTGGGGAACGGACTTCCCGTTTCAGGTTTATGGTCATCCGGAATATCCGGAGTCGGGTTTCTCCTTTACGCCAGAGGACCGTCCTGAAGCAGGGAGTAACCTGAAATACGCAGGAACGACCTGCAATGGTGTCGATTTAAGGGAAATGGAACTCGATTTCTTCCGGAACAACCGGGCTATCGTGTTATACTGGTTGATTGATGCTTACCAGCAATTGGGATCTGCGGAAGATTTCTTTATTGATTACTTTGATGACAGGGCAGGAACAACCCGACTACGAGAGCAAATAACCGAAGGATATGATGCGATTACCATAGCAGCAAGCTGGAAAGATGAACTGAATGAATTTAAAACAATTCGGCAAAAGTACCTCCTGTACCGGGATTTTGAATGATCCTCCAAAACGGAAACTCCTGGCAGAGCATGTATCCCCGTGTCATGACGACTCCTTGAGTGAACTCTTTGCATTCACCATCATGCAGAATTTCTGATTCATTTTCACAAAATCTTTTGAGTTTTATTCGCTTATAATGAGTTATTTAGCACAAAACAACTAAAAAAATAGTGAAAATATTAGAAAAATAGTTGGAAAACTAAAAATATAGTTTTATATTTGTTATATGATAACACTTACAAAGGCTGAAGAGCAGATCATGCATATCATCTGGGAGCTGGACAGGGTTCTGGTCAGGGATATTCTGGAGCAATTACCGGAACCCAAACCGGCTTACAATACTGTTTCAACCGTAGTCAGGGTATTGGAGAAGAAGGGATTTGTGGACCACAAGTCGTATGGAACAACGTATGAATATTTTCCTCAAATTTCCAAGGAGGAGTATACGCGGTTTCATTTCCGGGAATTCCTTTCCAAGTATTTTGACAATTCCTTTCCTCAAATGGCTTCTTTTTTTGCTAAAGAGCACAACATTGGCATTGAAGACCTTGAAGAAATAGTAAAAGAGATTGAAAGGGAGCTGGAGAAAAAAGAAGGAAGCTCGTGATGGAATTTTATCCATACCTCATCAAGTCGGCGTTTGCCCTATCGGTATTTTATATTGCCTACTGGACTCTTCTGAAGAAGGAGACATTTTTCAGATTCAACAGGATTTATTTTCTCGGTACGATTCTCCTGGTCGGCATTCTTCCATTAGTAAATCTGGGATTTAATGGAATTACAGAAACCGGCTCTCCTGCCCGTGCAATCAATTCAGGTTATCATTACATACAGAATGCTATTTTGTTGAATGCTTCTGAGGATCAGATAACCGGGGGTGGGGAGTTTAATCTCCGTGAGTTTATTCTCACGGTATACTGGACCGGTGTTCTATTGTTATGTCTGCGGTTGTTTTATCAAACCGGGCATGTTATTTTATTAATAACCAGAAGCAGGATCGAGTCCATTGAAGGAATTAAGGTTATCCCAAATGGTCGTTTTTCCGTTCCTTTTTCATTTCTTTCCTATATTTTTTTACCAAACCAGCTGTTTAATGAATCCAATGTCAAAGCCATTATTGCACATGAGAAAGAACACATCAAACAGGGACATTGGGCAGACCTGTTACTGCTGGAAATCGTAACTATAATACAGTGGTTTAATCCGTTTGTATGGTTTTTCCGCTGGTCGTTAAAAGAGGTTCATGAGTTTCTTGCGGACCAGGGAACCATTCGACAGGGAATTTCCAAACCGGTTTATTTAAACCTTCTTTTGGAATATGTTTTAGGTACACCCGGGATTGGACTCACTCATTCGTTTAATTATTCACTCAGTAAAAGAAGGATTCACATGATGAAAAAAGAGAAATCACCCAATCGCAGGAAGTTAAGGATATTCATCCTTCTTCCAATAATCATTATTTTATCCATGGCCTTCTCCACTTCGGTTCATGATATGAGTTCGACGTTGTTTGAAACACTGAATATTCAGGAATCGGGGATTAAGATTGAAGGAAAGATCATCGCTAAAGATACCGGTTTGCCACTAGCAGGTGCACACGTTATTATTAAAGGCACGGCAAAGGGAACAACCTCGGATGAGCAGGGTAAATTTCAGATTGAGGTTGCGGACAGGAAGGATGTATTGGTCATTTCGTATGTGGGATATGAGACCATTGCCCTCCTTGTTGAAAAGGGGAATTATAATGAGATCAAGATGGAGCGCACTTCTTACGAAATTGATCTGGATGAAGATCTGGACATCGATGTGGCCGTAGACGTAATTGTTGATGTGAAGGAGGTTGAGGAAGCAGTAGAAGGCATTGAGGTTGAAGTAGAAGTTGAAAATATTGTAGTGGATGTAGAGGAGGTTGAAGTGGATGTAGAAGACATTGAAGTTGACATTGAAGTTGACATTGAAGATGTCGAAATTGATAAGGTAATTGAAACAGACATTAAGGAGGAAATCGAGGGAGAGATTGAGGAAGGGATAAAAGGTGAAATCTATGTGGTTATTGAAGATCTTCCCTCGTTTCCCGGTGGGAAGACAGCCCTGGCAAAATATCTATCTTCTAACATTAAATATCCTGAGGATGCTTTGAAAGCAGGCAAATCGGGGACCGTTATCGTGACTATCCGGATCGGCGAAAATGGGAAAATTGAATCTACAAAAATAGAGCGATCGCTGTTCCCATCACTCGATAAAGAAGCGTTACGAGTGGTCAAAAGCATGCCTGACTGGAACCCGGCAACACAACATGGGAAACCGGTCAGTTGTGATATTGAGCTACCGATTGAGTTTAAGCTGAAATAGAAGAAAGCGTCAGACGGCAGATGGTAACGAAGCCCGCCCTGTGAAATAGCAAAAGCTTTGCTTTTATTTCACAGGGTCCGTTTCGTAGTTCGGTAAAGGTAATGTAAACGAACCGGGAAGGTCGTTTTACTTTTGAACTGCAGAGATTTGTGATGGAGTCTTTATAGTTCTGCCCGGGTATGCTTTCAGTCCCTCCTCAAGGCATTTCATCGCATTTTTCAGGTCTTCTATTTTAAGAACATAAGCGATACGGACTTCTTGCTTTCCGAGGCCAGGGGTGGCATAGAAGCCTGAAGCAGGGGCCATCATAACGGTGGCATTGTTGTACTCGAAATCACTGAGTAACCACTGGCAAAATTTATCGGTATCATCCACAGGAAGGTGAGTGATGGTGTAGAATGCACCTTTTGGTTTGGGGCATATAACTCCTTCCATTTTGTTGAGTGCATCGACCATATAATTTCTCCGGTTAATGTATTCATTATACACCTCTTTAAAATAGGTGGGAGGTGTATCGACAGCTGCTTCACCGGCAATCTGTCCAAGGGATGGTGGGCTCAATCTTGCCTGGGCAAATTTAAGTGCGGTTTCAATGATCTGCCTGTTTCTGGTTACCAGCGCTCCGATTCTGACACCGCATGAGCTATACCGTTTTGATACGGAGTCCGTCATCACGACATGTTCATCGATTCCCTCCAGGTACATGGCAGAATAGTGTTTCAGCCCGTCGTAACAAAACTCACGGTAGACCTCATCGGAGAAAAGGTAGAGATCATGTTTTTTTACGATATCCCTCAGTTGCAGCATCTCCTCTTTAGAATAGAGGTATCCGGTCGGGTTGTTGGGGCTGCAGATGATAATTCCTTTTGTTTTGGGTCCGATCAGTTTTTCAAACTCTTCAATCGGGGGAAGGGCAAAACCATTTTCGATCGCAGCAGTAATGGGTTTAACGACCACTCCTGCGGCTGTGGCAAATCCATTATAATTGGCATAGAATGGTTCAGAGATAATGATCTCTTCACCCGGGTTGAAGCAGGTCATCATGGAGAAAAGGATGGCTTCCGATCCTCCGGTTGTGATCAGCAGGTCGGTATGGTCTATCCGGATTCCTATCCGCTGGTAATATCCAGCCAGTTTTCTCCGATAGGATTCATTCCCTGCGGAATGGCTGTATGCAATGACTTTCAGGTCGATATTCCGGATTGCGTTCATCGCCACTTCAGGGGTTGGAATGTCGGGTTGTCCGATATTCAGGTGGTATACTTTTCTCCCTTTTTTCTTTGCTTCTTCTGCAAAAGGAACAAGCTTCCGGATTGGTGAGGCGGGCATCTTCATACCCTTAGTTGAGATTTGTGGCATGGTACTGGATGATGAAAATTCTGTTTTTACTTTTATGGGAATTTCCCTTTGCGGTACACAAATTTACATTTTATTGTTGAAAAGCGGGAACATTTGCCGGAATTCTGCACCATTAATACATGGAAACAATATCCCAGACGAATGCCCGGACACCGACATTCCGATTGATCTCATCAATTTTACGGATTTTATCCAGCAGGTCATTCACTTTTTCATCGTTCACTATGGTAAGGGAAGCACAATTTTGCTCAGGCCAGGTATGGGTATTCATGTGCGGATCGCCCGTATCACTGCCCTTTCCTGTGAGGTTATGCCATCGTGTAAATCCCCGTATTTCGAGCTGGTCAAGTACATACTCCACTTTTTCCGTATGGGCCTGGTTATAAACTATAAATACTGCTTTCATGTTTTCTTATTTTTTTATCTGATCGTTCCGATATTCGGGATCACGAATTCAGGTATGCATAGTTGTTTTCACTTTTTCTCCGTTCGCTTTTCCGCATGAATAACTGGTATACTACAGGGACCAGGATGAGTGTAACCATTGTGGAAAAGATCAGCCCTCCGATTACTGAAATGCCCATGGGGCTCCAGATTTCCGATCCTTCCCCACGGCTAAGTGCGAGGGGCAACATGCCCAGGATGGTAGTCAGGGTGGTCATCAGGACCGGTCTCAGCCTGGATCTTCCGGAGAGGATGATTGCCTCCTTCAGTTCAAATCCCCTGTCGCGCATCAGGTTAATGTAATCCACCAGCACGATGGCGTTCTTTACCACGATACCAACAAGCATAACACCCCCCACCATTGAAATTGTGCTTAAGGTGGTGTTTGTGAGAAAAAGGGCGATCATAACACCCGAGAAGGCAAACGGTATGGAGAACATGATAATAAGGGGCATTTTCAGTGATTCGAACTGTGCGGCCATAACGATATAAACAAGAATCAGTCCCACGATGAGCAGCATACCCAGATCCATCATGGATTCTTTCATGTCCTCAACGGCTCCTCCAGTTTCGATCAAAACATCCGGAGGAATATCCGTTGCATCGATTGTCTGCTGAATCTCAGCAGCAATTTTATTCAGGGATACTTTGTATGGAGTCACGGATACAGTAACGATCCGCTGTCTCCGTTTGTGATCGATGTTTGGAGGAGACCAGTATTCATCGATATCGGCAATTTCCGCCAACCGGATCTTGTTACCCCGTGGATCATTCAGCATAATATTCTCCAGGTCCGATAGTGAATTTCTGTAATCTTCTGTAAAGCGGACAACGATATCGTATTCATTTCCGCGTTCGCGGTATTTACTCATCAGGGCTCCCGACACCCGGTTTCTTACGGAGCTGGCCAGGGCATAGGTATTCAGTCCATATTGCGCCATTTTTTTCCGATCGGGGATGATCTGAAATTCCGGTTTGGATGGTTTTCGGCTTACGGTAATGTCTCTTGCCCCTTTCAGCAGAGCGATTTTGGCCGCAAGGGAATCAGCAATCATATTGGTTTCCTCAAAATCATACCCGTAGATCTCAATTGTAATGTTATTGGTAGCCATTGATCCCATGCCTCCATTCGGTGTGACCGTATAGGTGATAATCTCTGGTATTTTATTCAGGTAATTACGCAGGATTTCAGCAAGTTCCCAGACTGTTCTTGTGCGTTGCTCCGTGGATGTCAAACCCATAGAGAAATTGATGATATGGGTCCCCGATTCCATAAAAATGGCAAAGATCCCACCCCGGTCATCGGCTCCGGTTGATGTGCTCATAATGTCCACTTCCGGGAGATTTTCAAAAATGAATGCATCAATCATTCGGGCAATCCGTATGCTTTCATCCACCCGTATTCCTGTCTGCAGTTCGACGGTTACCGACAGGGTTCCCTGGTCTGCTTCCGGCATAAACTCGGTACCGATCACCTTTATCATGGCGAACGATCCGAAAAAGATCAGGAATGAGGTTATAATAACCATGGTTTTATGCCGGAGTGTCCAGGAGAGGGTTCTTGCATAGAATCGTTCGAAGGCCTCCAGGAACGGGTGAATGGTTCTATCGTAGCTTAACCGGGAAGTCTTTTCCCTGGGTTTCCTGAGTCTCAGTAATTTTGAGGTAAGCATGGGTGTGAGGCTGATGGCTGCTAAGGTAGATGTAACCACCGTGATGGATACCACCCATCCCAGCTGGCCAAACAATTCACCGGTCATTCCACCGGCAAGGGTCATTGGCATGAATACCGCCACGACGGTCAGGGTAGTTACGATCACTGCCAGCCAAACCTCATTGGTAGCATAGATTGCAGCCTCCCTGGGGCTGCTTCCGCGTTCTATATGTTTCGTAATATTCTCGAGCACCACGATTGCATCGTCAACCACCATGCCTATAGCAATCGAGAGGGAGGAGAGGGAAATAACGTTGATGGAATTGCCTGTAAAAAAGAGGTATATGAATGCTACGATCAGGGCTATCGGGATGGTCAGTACTACGATAAAAGTAGCTCTCCACCTGCCGAGGAAAAAGAGAACAACCAGCGTTACAAAGATCAGGGCAAACAGCAGGGTTTTGGAGA
>Ga0315539_1001381_pt1 | contig 17947 bp, 15 predicted proteins | sample SalMarSW160150MG_FD_203097 | JGI IMG/M metagenome (GOLD analysis project Ga0315539, IMG submission 203097) | Salt marsh sediment microbial communities from the Plum Island Ecosystem LTER, Massachusetts, United States - Salt Marsh Sediment SW1601-150 ... | reverse complement strand
AAGAGGGCCGGCTGCAGGCCGAACTCGATGGCCGCGCACAGGGCCGCGGCGTTGATACCCACGTAGCCGCCAATGGCTGCCCCGATCCAGTGGCGCGAGGAACTGAGGGGAGCATCGCCGCTAATGGCGCGATAGACGGCGTAGCCGACGAAGGGCAACACGACGGCCATGTTGAAGCAATTGGCCCCGAAGGCCAGGATGCCCCCGTCGCCGAAGAAGATAGCCTGGATCAGGAGGGCGATGGAGACCCCGATCGTTGCTGCCCAGGGTCCCAGGACGACGGCTATCAACGTCCCGCCGACGGCGTGGGCCGTTGTTCCGTCGGGCACCGGGGCGTTGAACATCATGATGGTGAAGGAAAAGGCGGCGAAGATGGACAGGAGAGGAACAGCTTTGCTGGTGAGAGCCTCTTTAACTTTCTTCGTTGCCTTGTACCAGAAAGGCGCTGCGGCGGCGTACATCACACCACAGGTCGCCGGACTAAGGTATCCGTCTGGAATGTGCATTTTGTTTCCTCCTTGCAGGTAGTTCTAATGGGTAGTGAAGCACAGCGACGTAGATCTCATCAGTTCATCTTCACACCTCCTCTCCTCGACTCGTCCCAGCAGCCAGTCGCCTGAAGAACCGGCGACGGATAGGGTCAATCCCGCCCCTGGCGGACGGCGATCCGGCCAGGACCGGGTGTGGTGAACTCGCCGATGTGCGCCGCCCCGGCCACGCCCCGCTCCGCCAGCGCCGCCAGCAGCGCCTCCAGCCTCTCCGATGGCACGGCGATGAGCAGCCCGCCGGAGGTTTGCGCGTCGGCCAGGACGAGCTTCTGTACTTCGGAGATGCCCTCGTCCCAGTCCACGTGCGGCTCGACGAAGGCCAGGTTGTCCCGCGTGCCGCCCGGCACAACGCCGGCCCCGGCGAAGGCGCGCGCTGCCTCCAGCACCGGCACGCGGTCGGCGTAGAGCACCGCGTCCACTCCGGCGCCCGCCGTCATCTCCCGCAGGTGGCCCAGCAGCCCGAAGCCGGTCACGTCGGTGCAGGCCGAGACGCCGACCTCTACCATGACCTCGGCCGCATCACGGTTGAGCGCCGCCATCAGCGCGATGGTCTGCCGCGTCGTGGCCTCGTCCGCCAGGCCGCGCTTGACCGCTGTGGCGATGATGCCCGTGCCGATGGGCTTGGTCAGCACGATCTGGTCGCCGGGACGGGCCGCCGCGTTGGTCACCACCCGGTCGGGGTGCACGACGCCGGTGACGGCCATCCCGTACTTGGGCTCAGTGTCGTCCACCGTGTGCCCGCCGATGACGCTCACGCCGGCCTCGGCGGCCTTGTCGAGCGCGCCCAGCAGGATGCGGTGGAGCACCTCCACCGGCAGCCGATTCGAGGGGAAGCCGACGATGTTGAGCGCGAAGAGCGGCCGGGCGCCCATGGCGTAGACGTCGCTGAGGGAGTTGGCGGCGGAAATCGCCCCGAAGTCGTAGGGGTCGTCGGCGATGGGGGTGAAGAAGTCCACTGTCTCGACCACCGCCAAGTCGCCGGTCAGTTTGTAGACGGCGGCGTCGTCGGAGGTCTCCACGCCGACCAGCACGGCGGGGTCGGTCGGCAAGGGCAGTTTCGCCAGCACCCGCTCCAACTCCTGGGGACGCAGTTTGCAGGCGCATCCCAGGCCGTGGGTGTAGTGGGTCAACTTGATCTCGCCGATCTCGGCCAGCACCGGCGTGACCAGCACGCCCCCCGGCTGCAACCGTCGCACGGCTCCGCTCACGACGACGATGGCCCGGTCAATCTCCTCGGCGGTGGTCATCTTGCCGACGGAGAAGCGCACGGTGCCCATCGCGTACTCCAGCGGCACCCGCATCGCTTGCAGCACTGTCGAAACGTCCACCTGGTCGGCGTGGCAGGCCGCCCCCGCCGAAGCCGCCACCTGCTCGCCGATCTCCGAAAGGAGCGTGTTGGCCTCAATGGAGCGGAAACTGACGCTGAGGGTGTTGGGCAGGCGCGCGTCCGGGTGGCCGTTCAGCCGGAGCAGGCCCGGGGTGTCCAGTTCGCGGGTCAGGCCGGCCCACAAGCGGTCGCGCATGGCGCGCATGTGGGCCGCGTTGCGCTCCAGATCTCGCCCGGCGATCTCAGCCGCCTGGCCCAGCCCGACGATCTCCAGCACGTTTTCGGTGCCGGCGCGGCGGTTGGCCTCGTGGTCGGCGCCGTGGACGAACTTGGTCAGCCTGGCGCCGGAGCGGACGTAGAGCGCGCCGACACCCTTGGGGGCGTAGAGTTTGTGTCCTGCCACCGAAAGCAGGTCCACCCCCAGCTCGTCCACGCGCACCCGCATCTTGCCCACCGATTGTGCCGCGTCGGTGTGCATCAGCGCGCCGTGGCGGTGGGCGATGGCCGCGATTTCGGCGATGGGCTGAATGGTGCCGACCTCGTTGTTGGCGTGCATGATGGTCACCAGGATGGTATCGGGCGTGATGGCCCGCTCGACATCGGCGGGGTCCACCATCCCGTACTCGTCCACTGCCAGCACGGTGACGCGGTAGCCCTGGCTTTCGAGCCACTGGCAGGGCTCCAGCACCGCCGGGTGTTCGATGGCCGAGGTGATGACGTGGTTGCCGCGCTCACGATAGGCGGCGGCCACGCCCTTGATGGCGCTGTTGTTGGACTCACTGCCGCCGCTGGTGAAGACGATCTCGGCCGACTGGCAGTCCAGCAGCGCGGCCACCTGCGCGCGGGCGCGCTCGACCGCCCGCTTGGCCTGCACGCCGTAGGGATGCGCGCTCGACGGGTTGCCGAAGTGCTCGTAGAGGTACGGTACCATCGCCTCCGCCACGCGGCGGTCAATGGGCGTGGTGGCGTTGTAATCCAGGTAGATAGGTTGGGTGGTCATTTGATCATGCCTCGTCTTTCCGCCTTGCCTCTGCACAGGGCCGACATAGCCGCTTCCCACCGATGGTCACAGGCACCTCTACTTCTCCAGTTCCTTCAGAGCAGCGGCCAAAGCTTCACCGCAGGCTGCCATTCGTTCCACGGCCACCTCCATCTGCTTCGCCACCGCCTCCAGACCTATCTCCCGCGCCCTCTCCGCCCACTCCCGGAAGCTTGCCGCGTGCTCGTCGTTGTGGTCGATCCAGTGGGGGAGCAGGATGCGCAACTTGGCCAGGTCGTCGGATGCAGTTTGATCGTGCTTGTGATTATGTGTCATGCCATTACTCCTCTCCTCCCTGCCCCCCAAAGCCTGCCCTGAGTAAGGTCGAGGGGTTGAGGGAACGGGGATTAATGAAAAAGGGCCGCAAAGACCGCCCGGCTTCGAGCCGGTCCTGCGACCTTCATGGCCCTTTTCGTATCTCGTTCGACTAACTCTGGACGAGGTGGTAAAACGGCAGTCGGGGTCAGCTTCTGACAGCCGGCTCCTCCGGCTGGCTCAGGTGGACAGTGTGCTTCAAGAAATCCAGCTTCTTAATGGTCCCCCGTACCAGCTTCTGCTCGCCCAGCAGCGTGACCAGCAGCCAGGCGTCACCTTCCGGCTGCACCAGCATCACGTCGCGCATGATCTCTTTCTCCTGGCCGTCTTCGGCCAGATAAACAGTCGCTTCGCACATTGTGTCTCACCTCCCTGAAATACAAAGATCACCAACCCGACCTTCGGGTCAGGCATTGGTGATCTTCATGATCTCAAAACCGGCTTCATGCCGACGATATGATAGCACAAAGTCGGGGAACTGTCAAATACTTTGGTCAGGTGGTCGGATGGTCATTGATTCATTGGTCATTGGTCATTTCTGTCTTCTCTCGGATCATTTCGATGGCCTGGCTGATCTGCTTGGTGAGGGCTTTCCACTCGATGCCCACGATCTCGAAATGAGGTTGGTTGATGGGGAGGAGCAACTTGACCCCCGGCGCGTTGGCTATGGCCGTGGCGATGGCTGGAGTGATCTCCCCCATCAGCGAGTTGGGAATCATCACGCCGATGGGGGCCAGAATGAAATCGGCCTGGTTGATCGAGACCTTGATGGCGTTCTCGCCGCTGGCCCCACGACTAGCTCTGGCTTTCATCATCTTCTCAGTAGCGATGGCATTAGTGCCCAGGGCGAGGATTTCCACTTCCAGGGGAAGCTCGTGCCTGAGCTGGGTCACGATTTGAGCGCCAATTCCTCCGCCCATTCCATCAACGACAGCTATGATCATCTTCAGCCTCCTGGTACCTGGTCTCAATTAGCATGGCAGGACCAATTGTACACCAAATGGCTTAGTTTGTAAACTTGTCGTTTGACGCTTTGGCCTTAAAGAGGTATACTTATAGGGAGCACACAGGGAGTGTAGAAAGCGTTAATGAGACGTAGTTTAGCTGGCAGCCTGTTGTTAGTGATACTGGGGACTATCTTGCTTCCCCTGCTCTTGCCGATCCCTCTGGAAGCGCAGGATGAGAGCGACTTCATTCAGGGGCTTGTGGATGGTATGTCGGTGGAGGAGAAGGTGGGCCAGTTGTTCCTGGTCACCTTTGCTGGCAGCGATCCCGGCCTGGGGTCGGATGTGGCTGAGCTCATCAGGGACTACCGGGTGGGCGGAGTGGTGCTCCTGGCTGAAAATGGCAATTTCACCAACGGTGAGGATACACCGCTCCAGGTAGCCAGGCTGACTAATGGCCTCCAGGCCCTTGCCTTCAGCCAACCGCTGACCGGTACCACAACCTCCGTTCCTTTGTTCATCGCTATCACCCAGGATGGGGATGGGTTTCCCTATACCCAGATCACCTCCGGTGTAACCGAGCTGCCTGATAACATGGCCCTGGGTGCCACCTGGAACGTGAATAACGCCGAAAAAATAGGTGAGATCGTGGGACGGGAACTGAGGGCCATGGGCCTCAACATGCTCCTGGGCCCTTCGCTGGACGTACTGGACAATCCGCGGCCGGGCCTCAAGGGGGATCTTGGCACTCGTGTCTTCGGCGGCGATCCCTATTGGGTGGGCAAATTCGGCCAGGCCTACATCCGTGGGGTGCACCAGGGGGGCGAAGGCAGGGTAGCGGTGGTGGCCAAGCACTTCCCTGGCCTCGGGGGCAGCGATCGCCGCGCCGACGAGGAAGTGGCTACCGTTCAGAAGTCCCTCCAGGAGCTGCGCAAGATCGAGCTGGCGCCTTTTTTCGCTGTCACCCAACGGAAAGAAGATGATCCCCAAGCCGTGGCCGACGCCCTGATGACTTCCCACATTCGCTATCGAGGCTTTCAGGGTAACATCCGCCAGCTCACCCGCCCCATCAGCTTCGACCCCCAGGCCCTCCAAGCACTCATGGCTCTGCCCGAATTCGAGCCCTGGCGTAGCGAGGGAGGGCTGATGGTCAGTAATGCTTTGGGGGTCCCGGCGGTGCGCAAGTACTACGATCCTCAATTGCAGACCTTCCCCCACAAGCGCATAGCTCAGGAGGCGTTTCTGGCCGGCAACGATCTGTTGATGCTATCTCAGTTTGCCTTGACCGATAGTTGGCCAGAGCAGTTTGAGAATATCAAAGCTACCATTCAATTCTTCCGCGACAAATACCTCAGCGATCCCAATTTCCAGGCCCGGCTGGATGGGGCCCTGCGGCGCATCCTGAGCCTCAAGTATCGGCTGTACCCTGATTTCTCCCTGGAAGCGGTTCAGGTAGACGTAGAAAACCTGGCAGAGGTGGTGGGGCAGGGAAGGGAGGACGTCTTCCAGGTCGCTCAGGAGGCCATCACCCTCATCTACCCTGGACCAGAGGAGTTGACCGATAGGCTGCCCAGTCCACCTCTTCTTGACGACGACATTCTCATCTTTACTGAAGACCGGCAGGCAAGCGATTGTCCCGCTTGTGAGCCATTCCCCTGGATCGAGCCCGATGCTTTGCAAAGGACCATCCTTCAGCTCTACGGGCCCGAGGCCATTGGGCAGGTGGACCCGGCACGCATCAACAGTTTAACTTTCAGTCAATTGAAGCAATTCCTGGCCGAGGGCGCGGTCCCCGAGATGGACGTTGAGAGCCTGGTGAGTGCGGCCGACTGGCTCATCTTTGCCATGTTGGACCTCAACCCTGAGGATTACCCTCAGTCCGACGCGGTTAAATCCCTGTTGAAACTGCGCCCCGATGTTCTGCCTGGCAAGAAGGTGGTGGTGCTGGCTTACAACGCGCCCTACTACCTGGACAGCACCGAGATCAGCAAGTTGACGGCCTACTACGGCATTTACAGCAAGGTCGAGCCTTTCGTCGAGGCCTCGGTACGGGCCCTATTCCAGCAATTCATGCCTCTGGGGACCTCTCCGGTTAGCGTGGAGGGGATAAAGTACAACCTGATCTCCCGAACGGAGCCTGATCCCAATCAGGTCATCGAGGTTATCGCCCCAGCCATGCTCATCAAGCAGGAGGGAACACCTACACCTATTGACCTCGACGTCGGGGACACCTTGCGGGTACGAACCAGCGTCATCCTGGATAGGAACGGCCATCCGGTGCCCGATGGCACTCCGGTGGTATTCCGTCTCCTCTATCCGGCCGAATCGGTGGAATCGCCCCGTCATTACGCGACCACTGTGGATGGGGTAGCAGAGACGACCATTTCTTTGGAGAGGACTGGAGAGTTACGCATCACGGTGAGCAGCGATCCGGCCCAAACGTCCAACACGTTGACGGTTATCATCCAGGGCGACGAGCCGGCTACTATTGCTACTGTGGTGCCCACTCCTACTGACACGCCCGTACCGACCTCCACGCCAACACCGACTTCCACCCCAACACCTATCCCTACGCCAACACCCACCCACACGCCTACCTCTACGCCTACCTCCACGCCCACCTTCACCCCTGAGCCAAGTGCTACTCCGACAACCACCCCGGCCGGAGTTCCCCCTGAAGAAGAGGTCGTCGAGCCGCCACGGCGTCGGGTGGATATGGGCGACTTTCTGTTGGCCGTACTGGGCAGCCTGGCGGTTGGAGGGGCGAGCTACCTGGTGCAGCGCAACGATGGCCATTCTCTATCGCGGCGGTTGAGGTTTTTCCTGCTGAGCTTGGCGGGCGGGCTGGCAGGCTACAGCCTCTACGGATTGAACCTGCCGGGGGCGGGGCTGTTTCGCCGGCTTTCACCAGCCTGGGGAGCCCTTTTGGTGTGCCTGCTATCCAGCTTGCTGCCCCTGGGCTACGTGCTGGGCCGGCAGGCGTGGGATAGGCTGCAGAGGAGCAGGGGAGCAAGGTAGTGAGTTTTGGGTTCGGAGTTTCGGGTTCATTCAGTTCGAAACCCGAAACTCATTTTCGCCCATCGCGATTGGAGGGAGGAGAGACATGTTACTTGGTTTCAATGGCGCAACCACCATGAAGGCCACGCTGCCAGAGGACATCGCCGCCGCTGGTGAGGCGGGTTTCAAAGCTCTCGAAATCTGGGCGGCGAAGATGGACACCTATCTGGCCAATCGCAGCCTCGACGACCTCAACGCGCTCTTCACTCAACACCGCGTCCAGCCTGCCAGCATCAACTCCATCGAGTTCATCACCTTCCGCTCAGCGGAGGACTACGCGCTGATCAAAGCCCGTTGCCACGAGCTGTGTGCCAGAGCCGAGACCCTGGGTTGCGACAAAATCGTCGTCGTGCCCAGCCCCACCCCGGAGGGAGGTGCTGCCTGGGAGGAGATAAAGGTCGAGTCGGTGCGGGTGTTGCATGACCTGGCGGACATCGCTGCTCCCTACGGGGTGCAACTGGCCTTCGAGTTCCTGGGCTTTGGCTGGTGCTCAGTGCGCACCCTGGCCCAGTGTTGGGAAATCGTGCAGGCGGTCAGCAGGCCCAACGTCGGCCTGGTCATTGACACCTGCCATTTCTATGCCGGCGGTTCAGAGCTTTCGTCCATCGAAGCCGTGGATCCGGAAAAGCTCCTCATCTTCCACATCAACGACGTTGAGGATCGGCCCGGGGAGACGATAGAGGATGCCCACCGTCTGCTGCCTGGTGAGGGCGTCATCCCGCTGGACGACATCCTGTCTCGCCTCCAGCAAATCGGCTTCGACGGCCTCTGCTCCATCGAGCTGTTTCGGCCAGAGTATTGGGAGCGCGATCCAGTGGAATTGGCCGCAGCAGCGCGGGCGGCGACGATGAAGGTGCTGGAGCCCTACTTCGGGGTGGAGTGAGCCAGACCGGTTTTGACAAACTACGGGCAAGGTGATAAAATTGTGTTAAGCCTTTCGGTTGATGGTTGGGCGGGCTTGTTGCTTTTCGTTGTTTTGCGCGGAATGGCTGAAAGGAGGTGGTAGCAGAGAAAACAAGTAGTTGCTAGCCTTTTGAGGGTTATGGTTAAACTCTCAACAACTTCAATGACAGAAGGAGGAAAAATGTCAAGCAAAAGAACGTGGTTCGTAAGTCTTATTCTGGTGTTCGTGTTGTTGGTGGGTGTAGCCAACGCCGCCCCGCCAGCTCAGGAAGAGGTGACCTACACCGTGAAGCTGGGGGACAACCTCTGGACCCTGGCGGAGAAGTACCTGGGCAGCGGCGCGGCCTATCCAGCCATCGCGGGGAACACCAACAAGAAGGCCACTGAAGACGAGACCTTCGCCTACATCTCGAACCCCGACCTGATCCATCCTGGTTGGAAGCTGCTGATCCCCAGCGCCGAGGCGGCTGCGGAGTACCTGGCCACCTACGCCCCGAAGCCGGTGGCAGGCGCTCCTACCGAGATCACCCTGGTGGACCTCAACTCGGGAGCCAACTTCCAGAAGTATTGGCAGGAGACGGTCATCCCGCAAATCCAGGCGGACCTGGGCATCAAGGTCAACTATCTGGTCAGCAGCGAATCGGAGCAGCTTGAGCGCATGAAGGCCTGGGAGGCGGGCAAGGGTGACATGCATTTGCTCTTCGTGAAGCCTGAGACCGTCCCCAACGCGCTGGAGCAGGGCATCGGCCTGGAGACCCTGTACCCTGATCGGCTGGACATCATCCCCAACCTGGGCAAGTGTCCCCGCAGCTATCTTATGGAAGTGCTGGGCGAAAACATTGATGGCAAGGGTGCCCTGTACTGGAGAAGCCAGTACTCTCTGATCTACAACTCCGAGTACATCACCGACCCGCCCACTTCGTGGAAGGAGTTCTACGACCGGCGCGCGGAGTGGAAGGGGCACATCGGCATCGTCCGCCCCGACGCCAAGTCCGGCTCGTCCTATCGCATCCCCTACAGCTTCCTCAACGCTTTCGTGGCCATGGCCGATGAGAACGACCAGGCCATCCCGCTGGCGGAACTGGAGCAGACTCAGGAGTGGCAGGACGCCTGGGCCAAGCTGGTGGACTTCTACACCTACGCCAAGCTGCCTTTGCCGGCCGAGCCGCCCAACATGTTTGAGGACTTCAACGCTGGCGACACCTGGATCAGCTTCTACGCCATGGACTACTCGTTGTGGTCGCGCAGCCAGGGCACCATGCCGCCCACGCTCAAGTCCAGCTTCCTGGCCGAGGGCATGGCCGCCGGCTCCGATGGCTATCTCATCGTTCCGGTGGATATCCCTGAGGAGTACAAGCCGGTGGTCTATCGGCTGATCAACTATCTGCTGAGTGATCAACAGCAGGTGCAGCTCATCACCACCATGTGGCAGTACACCGGCACCGACATCTGGGACAAGATCCCGGACGAGGTGTGGGACACCATCCCGGCCTGGGAGGATATGGAGCCGGCCCGCCTCCGCATCCTCAACAGCGACGTGAAGAACCTGATCAAGGAGCAGGGCGCGGATCTGCTGGTACCGTAGGAGGTCAGCCGAACAAGAGTTTCGGTGGGAAGGCGGGCGGGATAGCCATAGCTCGCCCGCCTTCCCGCGTTTTAGAGTTTTGAAAAACGGGGGAGTGGAATGGGTGATTTTCTCCGGCGGCAACGACAGGGCGTATTGACCTTGCTCATGCTGAGCCCAGGGTTGGCGGGCTTCCTGGGCTTGTTTTTTTATCCGATGCTGGTCACAATCGTGCGCAGCCTGCGCCCCGAAGGCCAGGACGTGGGCTGGACAGTAGCCAGCTACATCGAGTTCCTGAGCAAACCTGGCTCCAGAGGGGTCATCGTCCTGACCTTTGCGCTGGCCATTGCATCTACGTTCCTGTCGGTGCTGCTCAGCGTCCCCCTGGCCCTGATCCTGCGGGAGAAGCTGCGGGGCCACCGCTTCTTTCGGTTCACCATCCTCATTCCCATCACCCTCCCCGGCCTGGTCGGCGCTTTGGGGTTGCTGGTCTTCTACGGCAGCCGGGGCTGGATCAATCTGTTTGTTACCCAAATCCTGCACCTGGAAAAGCTCAATATCAACTACACCATTCCCGGTCTCATCATCTTTTACCTCTGGCATTATTTTCCCTATACGGCTCTGACCACTCTGTCTACGCTGGAAGGCTTAGACCGCAGCGTTGAGGAGGCGGCCGCGGTGTCTGGGGCGACCCCCTGGCAGGTATTGCGCCACGTGGTGCTGCCGCTGATCATGCCCGGCGTGTTGGCTGGCTCGGTGCTCACTTTCATGGCCGCCTTCGGGTCCTTCAGTATTCCCCTGGTGGCTGGCGGAAACTACCGTCCTCTCTCAGTGGCCATCTATACCCAGATCCAGTCCTTCACCCCAGCTCGCTGGTCCATGGGATCGGCCATGTCGGTGGTCATGGCGATTCTCCAGGTGATCTTTCTGTCCGTCTACATGCGAGTCCTACGGAGGCCCGTGGCATGAAGCTGATACGTCAGTATCTTCAGTCGCTGTTGAACGCTAAGAAGCTGTTGATCTTCACTTTCCTGGCCAGTTTCGCCCTCTACATCTATTCGCCTTTCATGATGGTCCTTCTCAAGTCGGTGGGCAAGGGCTGGTTCGGCAAACTCTGGGTACCGCCAACGCTCACTCTGGACTGGTATGACTGGGCCTGGACGGTGGGCCAGGTGCCGGAGATCACCAAGAACACCATGACCATCGCCGCCATGGCGGTGGTCATGAGCACGTTGATCGGTATCCCCACCGGCTGGGCGCTGGGGAGGCGGAGAGTCCCCGGCAAAGAGGTGTTGATGTCCATCATCCTGCTGCCGCGCATGATTCCTCCCATTGCCTACGCTTTGGGGGTGGCTCGCATCTTCTACCGCCTTGATCTGATAGACAAACACTATGGAGTGGCCCTGGCCCACCTGGCCATCTGTGCCCCTTATGCCATCCTGGTACTATCCTCCACTTTTGAGGGCCTGGACGAGCGGGTGCTGGAGGCATCCAGCGTGTGTGGCGCCAATCCGGTGCGGACCTTCTTCCACGTCATTCTGCCCATGGTTCTGCCGGGCATTTTGTCGGCTATGATCTTCACCTTTGTCACCTCTTACAATGAGTTGACCCTGACTCTGATGACCTACGGCGTGCACACTCAGACGCTCCCCGTGCGCACCTACCTGGCGGTGGGCGAGGGCTACTGGGAGGTGACCAGCGCCATGTCTGTTCTTCTGATCATCCCGTCCCTGGTCGTGCTGTTCCTGATCCAGCGTGAGGTAGCGCCGGAGAAGCTGGTGGGTGGGTTTAAGGGGGTGTGATGGAGAAAGGGGAGTTGATTCTAGCACCAAACGGCATCCCCATTAGCCTGCGACCTTGCTTCCAGGAGTACACCCTGGAGAAGCTGGACCCGGAGCGCGACGCCTTCACCGTCATCGAGCGCACGCTGGCTCTCGGATGCCAGCCTGAGGTACAGTGGCTGTTTGCCCGCTACGGACGGGAACGGGTGCGTCAATGGGTGCGTCAAACTGGCACGGGACGGTTATCCCGCCGCCGCTTTCGTCTGTGGGTGAACTACCTCGACATCCGCGATTATCGTCAGCGGAGGCGTGGCGTATGGCCTTACTGACGAATCCACATTGTACAGGAGTTGCGCCGCATTGGGCGAATGTGGTTCGAGCCGGAGAGCTGTCAACGGATTAGGGGAACGGATTGAACGGATCAGGTTGCGGCACTCTTCCGTTCAATCCGTTCCAGAAATCCGTTGACAGTGCTCCTTTGATAGCCGCTAGACCTTAGGAGATCGTACTATGCCAAACAAGCTCGTCAAAACACCCTACGATGACTGGACTTATAAGATCATCGGCCACGCGATGACGGTGCACCGCAAACGAGGCCCAGGGTGTCGCGAGAATACCTATCAGCGCGACTTGGAAGTACACTTTACAGAGGGCGGTCTTGCCTACGTTGCTCAGAAAAACATCGAGGTGTACGACAGCGCCAGTGGGGACGTGTTGATCGGCTACTACATCCCTGACTTCATTGTTGAGGCCATCGTCATCGTGGAAATCAAGGCATTGTCTGGCCTTGACAACAGCCACATAGCGCAGGTCATTGGCTACATGGCTGTGACGGGCTGTCCCGTTGGCTTGCTGCTCAACTTTGGAACGCGCAGTCTGCAATGGCGGCGCATCTTCGCGCCCAAGAACATCACCGAGCACCGAGTCAACCGTCAGTGGTTGTTTGTGCCAGACTGGTTGCGGGCAGAGCAAGAGCTGTCAGCGGATTAGAGGAACAGATTGAACGGAAGCAATAGCAGAGGAACACAAGACATGACCGACTACATGATCGAACTGCAAAATGTGACCAAGCGCTACGGCCCCATCGTGGCCAACGACCAGATCAACCTGGGTATCCTACGGGGTGAGCTGATGACTCTGCTGGGGCCGTCGGGCTGCGGCAAGACCACGGCCCTGCGCTGCATCACCGGCCACCTCACGCCCGACGAGGGGCGGGTCTTCATTGACGGAGAGGACGTGACCGACGTGCCTACCCATCAGCGGGAGCTGGGAATGGTCTTCCAGAACTTCGCCCTGTTCCCGCACATGACCGTCTACGAGAACGTGGATTTTCCCCTCATGATCCGTAACCTGTCCAAGGCCGAACGACGGGAGATGGTCATGGAGGCTCTGCAACTCATCCGCATGGGGGAGTACGAGAAGCACTACCCGCGCCAGCTCTCCGGCGGACAGCAGCAGCGGGTGGGGCTGGCGCGGGCGCTGGTCTATCGTCCCAAGGTTTTGCTCTTGGACGAGCCTCTCTCTAACCTGGACGCCAAGCTTCGGGAGGAGATGCGCTTCGAGATCAAGGAGTTGCAGCGTCGGCTGGGGATTACCGCCGTTTACGTGACCCACGATCAGGCGGAAGCATTGGCCCTCTCCGACCGGGTGGCGGTTATGAGTGGGGGACGGATAGAGCAGGTGGGTACTCCTGACGAGATCTACGATCAGCCCGGCTCGCAGTTCGTGGCTGACTTCATCGGCCTGTCCGACTTCATCGAGGGCACCGTCCTCTCCATTGAGGCCGAAAAAGCGGTGGTGGCTGTGGAAGATTTGCAGTTCGCTGTGCCGGCCTCGCCGAGAATGCGACCCCGTGAGAAGCTGCTGTTCTTCATTCGTCCCAACGACGTCGAGCTCTTCCCGCCCAGTCACCCTGCCGGCGAGAACACCTTCGACGGTGTGGTGAGCAAGATGACCTATTTGGGCGATAAGGTGGACTATCGCGTCACCGTTGGTCATCTGGAGCTGCGGGTGCAGACCGATGGTAAGGTGCGCTTTGAGCAGGGCGAGAGCGTGCGCCTGCAATTGCCGGTGGATCGGTGCAGAGCGATAGTGAAAGGTTGACGAGTAGATTGCGCTTGGTGGTGATTGACGTTGATGGCTGCCTGACCCCTGGAGAGGGTCAGCCCTGGAACTTCGAGGCTCTACAGTACGTCGCTCAGTTGAACCGAAGGGCTCAGAAGGATGCGACCAAATTGGCGGTCACTCTCTGCACGGGGCGGCAGGAGCCCTACGTCGAAGTTATGATGCAAGCCATTGACGCCCACCTGCCGGGGATTTACGAAAACGGCGGGGGTCTCTATTTTCCCCGCGAGTACCGATTTATTGAGAATCCCCTCATCACCGTTGCGATGCGAGAAGCTCTGGCTGGGATAAAGGCGACCCTGCAGCGAGAGGTTGTCGAGACTGGCCTGGGGCACTTTCAGCCGGGCAAGGAGGTCTCTCTGACTCTCTATCCTTTGGTCCAAGTCAGCGTTCGCGAGCTCTATCTGGCCATCGTGGAAGCGCTGGCAACCTGTCAAGCTGGCTACATTGCCCATGAATCGGTGTCCTGTGTAGACGTTGTTCCCAGAGGCGTTGACAAAGGAGCCGGAGTGCGCTGGCTCTCACAGGAAACGGGCATCCCTCTTGACGAGATGGGGGGCATTGGCGATTCGGCCAGCGATCTGAAGTTCCTGAGCGTCCTTGGTCGTTCTGCTGCTCCGGCCAATGCTGCGGACGAGGTCAAAGCCAGAGTAGATTACGTATCTCCTTATGAAGATGGCGATGGAGTAGTGGATATCCTGTGCCACTGGGTTGAGGGGGGAAAATGAACTCTCGTGAGCGGGTCATGCTGGCCTTGGATCACAAGGAACCCGATCACGTTCCCTTTGATTTGGGTGGGACCAGTGTATCACTCATTCACCTGACCGCCTATCAGAATCTACGCCAATATTTGAATTTGCCGGCCCGTGAGCCCAACATCGCCCACCTGGCGGAGCAACTGGCTGTCGTTGAAGAGGATTTAGCGGAGCGACTGGAAACGGACGTGGTGCTGGTTATCCCGCAGCCTCAGGCGGGCTTTGAATTCGTGTTTCGCGATGAAGGCGCTTATGAGGCATATACGGATGAATGGGGGATCGGTTGGCGAAAGCCTAAAGCGGGTGGTTTCTATTACGACATGTACATCCATCCGCTGGCTAACGCCGAGAAGTTAGGGGATTTCAGAACATTCGAGTTTCCAGACCCCGTGGATGATCGTCGGTTTCAGAATCTGCGGCGTGACGCGGAGGCGGCGGTCGAGCGGGGTAAAGCAGTTGCTTTGACCGGGCCGTGTTCTGGCATTCTGGAGATGTATGCCTGGACGCGGGGGTTCGAGCAGTTCTACTTGGACCTGGCGATTAACCACCAATTCATAGCCTACATGCTTGATCGCCTGGTGGAGTTCAAGGGCGCGTTTTGGCAGCGGGCTCTGGCAGAGATTGGCGATCTGGTTGACGTGGTTCTCGAATACGATGACCTGGGTATTCAACAGACTCTGATGTTCTCGCCCGAGACGTACCGAAAGGTCGTTAAGCCGCGACATAAGAAGCTCTTTTCCTTCGCGAGGTTTTCTGCCACCAGGCGGCAGGCTCCGATCAAGCTGTTCTTCCACTCCTGCGGCGCGGTCCGCCCACTTATTGGGGATTTGATCGAGGCGGGGATTGATATTCTGAATCCAGTTCAAATCAGCGCTACTGGCATGGATCCCCAAGAGCTCAAACAGGAATTTGGCCGCGATCTGGTCTTCTGGGGAGGCGGTGTTGATACGCAGCGTGTTCTGGGGACAGCCACCCCGGAGGAAGTCAAAGAGGATGTAAGGCGAAACATCGAGGCGCTGGCCCCTGGCGGCGGCTTCGTCTTCGCCGCCGTGCACGACATCCAGGCCAACGTTCCCCCGGAGAACATCATGGCCATGTGGGAGGCCTGGAAAGCTTATGGCGTTTATTAAGACACTGTTGACAAACAGGGGGAGATGTAGTATCATAATGGATGCCCGAACAGGGGAAAGTGATCGTTTGTTGGATCCCATCAGAATATAGGGTCGTCTCAGAAAGGAGGGATGAGTATAGGCCAGACCACGGTTTATCCAACCTGAGCGCCAGGGTAGCGCTCGACACTTCAACAACTACATAAGGAGGAAAAAATGTCAAGCAAAAGAACGTGGTTTGTAAATCTGTTTTTGGTGTTCGCCTTGTTAGCGATGGCGCTAGGTGTGGTCAGCGCTGCCCCGCCGGCTCAGGAAGGGACAACCTACACCGTGAAGCTGGGGGATAACCTCTGGACTCTGGCGGAGAAGTACCTGGGCAACGGCGCGGCCTATCCAGCCATTGCGGGGGCCACCAACGACAAGGCCAACGAGGACGCGACCTTCGCTCACATCGCGAACCCCAGCCTGATCCACCCTGGTTGGAAGCTGCTGATACCCACCGCTGGGGCGGCTGCGAAGTACCTGACCTTCGAGCTGGCGGCAGTACCGGCGCCTGAGAAAGCACTTGACTTCATCATGGTTCAGCACGCTTTGTGCGCCTGGGACTCGTTCTGGTGCACGGTGGAAGCAGGCATTAAGCAGGCTGCAGATGACACGAATGTCAGCGTCAAGGTGCTGGGTCCGGACGAGTTCGACCTGGAAAAGGTAGCGCAGTTGATTGACCAGGCAGTGGCCGCCCAGCCCGACGGCATCGGGCTGACCGTGACCGATCCTGATCTATTCCGCGAGCCGATTCAGCGGGCGCTTGATGCTGGCATCCCGGTGGTGGCCTACAACGCCGGCTCTGGCCCGATCAAGGATGGCATAGACTACATGACCTACCTGGGTCAGGATGAGTATCAGGGTGGTTACCTGGGTGGCCTGAAGTTGGCTGCTGGAGGCGGCACGAAGGGTGTGTGCATCAACCACCAGGTCGGGCACGCGGGCCTGGATGCCCGCTGCAATGGCTTCCTCGATGCCATGAAGGAGAAAGGCATCGAGGGCGAGGTGCTGGCCATCACCAACGATCCAGCCGAGTCGCAGACCATCATTGACGACTACTACACGGCCAATCCGGACGCCGACATCTTCCTGACGCTGGGCCCGAATGGCGCCAATCCGTTCTACGCCTTCATGGAGGCGGCCGGTCTGGGCGCGGGCGACGTAACCCACGGCACGTTCGACCTGAGCCCGGAGATCAATGCCCACATCCTGGATGGCACGACCATGTTCGGCATTGACCAGCAGCCGTTCCTGCAGGGCTATGGCGCGGTGCAGATTTTGGTCATGGTCAATCGCTATGGAATCAGCCCGGCGATGCCGGTGACGGCTACAGGCCCCGGCTTCGTTGACGCGAATGGGGTGGGCTTTGAAGCGGATCCAGACAGGGAGGTCGATCTACGTCTGGTGCAGCACGCGCTGTGTGCCTGGGATTCCTTCTGGTGTGTGGTGCAGAAGGGTATCGAAACAGCGGCCGACGACATGAACGTGGACGTCAAGGTGCTGGGTCCGGACGAGTTCGACCTGGAGAAGGTAGCGCAGTTGATTGACCAGGCAGTGGCGGCGCAGCCCGATGGCATTGGGCTGACCGTGAGCGACCCGGATCTGTTCCGCGAGCCGATTCAGCGGGCGCTCGACGCCGGCATCCCGGTGGTGGCCTACAACGCCGGCTCCGGCCCGATCAAGGATGGCATAGACTACATGACCTACCTGGGTCAGGATGAGTATCAGGGTGGTTACCTGGGTGGCCTGAAGCTGGCGGCTGAGGGTGGCACGAAGGGTGTGTGCATCAACCATCAGGTGGGGCACGCGGGCCTGGATGCGCGCTGCAATGGCTTTGTCGCTGCCATGGAAGAGAAAGGCGTTGAGGGCGAGGTGCTGGCCATCACCAACGATCCAGCCGAGTCGCAGACCATCATTGACGACTACTACACGGCCAATCCGGACGCCGACATCTTCCTGACGCTTGGTCCCAACGGTGCGAACCCGTTCTACGCCTTCATGGAGGCAGCGGGTTTGGGCGCGGGTGACGTAGTGCATGGCACGTTTGACCTCAGCGAGGAGATCATCGCCCGCATCAAGGACGGCACGACCATGTTCGGCATTGACCAGCAGCCGTTCCTGCAGGGCTACGGTGCGGTGCAGGCTCTGATGCTCAAGGTCCGCTATGGCATCAGCCCGGCGCTACCGGTAACACCCACCGGCCCTGGCTTTGTTGACTTGAGCAACGTGGCCATCGTGGAAGAACTGGCCGGCGAGTATCGGTAAGATGTAGAGGCTCGTAGTAGCGACTTTAGTCGCTTTGGCCCCGTGATGACGACTGAACGTAGCACGTGCGCACGCAGCGCGGGAATCGTCCTGAACCTTAAAAATTTGACATTTTTCCTTTTGGCTGGGATGCTCTATACTTATGGTAACTACATGAGAGCGAGGGCACCGTCT